>ERZ1292625.800-Hain-H41-01um-R1-800-length-42916-cov-7_pt1 | contig 42916 bp, 69 predicted proteins | sample MGYA00564400_ERZ1292625 | MGnify/ENA primary metagenome ERZ1292625 (study PRJEB36523, sample SAMEA6512639) | groundwater metagenome | collected 2019-01-08 | study: AquaDiva: Metagenomics assemblies of 32 groundwater samples
CGACGGCCAGGCTTTTGATTGTAGAAGGAAGGATGAATGTCTGCCCCACCCCAAACAATGAGCACATCACTTTCCTTAAGGTCTTCTGGTGCTTCTACTGCCTCCATACCACTCCAGTCTAGGAAGGTATGAAAGGGATAGAAGTCATGATAAAACGCAGAAACTAAACGACGCATTTATACTTCCTTTCCATATAGGAACACTGTGTTTTCCGTTTCTCGATTTTTAAATTTAGATAAATAAGTCCAACCATGTTTTTCTAAGATTTTAATTTGAGCAATATTACTTTCTTTACAAGTGCAAAGAATATAATCGTAACCAAGCCGTTCAATCTCTGTTAACCGTGCTTGATGTTCCTTATGACCCAATCCTTGTCCACGATGTTTAGGATGAACCCAAGAATGATTAGAAATTACTATTTGGTTACACCCAGGGAAAGGATTAAGTTCAAAAAAACCGTAATCAGAACCGTAGCGCATTATGTATTCTCTATGACAACGTAAGCGAAGTCTCGTTGTTGGTCATAGCGGTAAAAGTCCTTTGTCAGAGAATTTAGCAGTATTAATGGTTGTAGGAGGAATGGTAATCATAACAAACTGCACACCAGCGACCGTCCACTGCACGCCAGGGTACTTCTTCGCCAATGCTCCGGCCATTTCCCGGGCATGGAGTTCATTGTCAGCGAAATAGATGTTTGTCTCTGTGTATGATCGACCCGCTAATGATGGGAAGCTGTAGCTTGTAGGGACGTAGCCAATAAAGTTGCGGCCATTTGGAGGAGCCACAACAAAATCCTGCAACAGCCCTTCATGAAAAGGAAAAACAACAAAAGGTTTCATGTATTAACTTTCTTAAGTTGATATGGGTTACATAGCTTGGTGTCGCCAGTGACAAACTCAACAGCGATGTTGTAGGGTGTATTCTTCTCCCATTTAACGTCTTCAAATTTGTAGATAATCTCTTTAATCACACCTCGATTTGGCGTACGCCTAACCTTTACCGTATCGCCAACCTTAAAGTTGCATCTAGTAAGGCTACGAGAAAGGATTTCTTCTTTAGGGTTTAGCGACGTTGCGGTTGGCTTTGAACTGTTCGAGATGATTTCGTAACTTATCATCAATGTGTGCCGCGAGTTCGGCCTCGGTTAAAAGTCTGTATTCTAGAATGTCGTCCCACCTCGGGATAGCATGGCAAGCATGATTGCAGTTGATTATGTAATGGGTTTTCAAATGGCCCTTATAATCAAAGGACATCTGAGTATAGTCATTATTGACCTGTAAAACATAGAAGAAACCCCAGGGGCCAGAGATTTCTCCTGTGGTTTTATACACCACATACGAATCAACAGGTGGAGCAAGCTCAAGAAAAGCATCAAGTTGTGCCTGAGACCTAACTTGCGTCCTGTTTACATGTACTCCATTGAAAGTTTGTGGAGAATAGGTCGTTTCAGGTTTGACAATGATGTTATGCGAGATCATTTACATCAAATACTTGTAGAGGTAGTAGTATTGTTGATCCCAAGTGAGGGCATGCCCTTCAACGTGATTAGCCGCAGTGGACACCACGAAAGGCAAAGCGCGCTTATTGATGGGCTCTTTGGGGGCAGCTTGGGCGGCGTCACGGCCAGCACGCTTGGAATATTCGTCCTTGTTGCTACAGAACGTAATCTGAACATTCACCTGTCGAGGATCAGGGTGTTCAGACACACAGATGGTCATGCCTTTTGGCTGATGTCGTCGATGTGAGTTATCAGTTTTAAAGACTTTTCTGTTATGGTGAACAAAAAAGGTTTTCATTTTACTTTCCTTTCTTCAGCTTTTCAATTTCTGCGTCAAGAAGTTCGTTGGCTTTTCCACGCAAGAGAACACTGATTTTCTGCCCTTCAGGACTTTTAATAGCGTCAATTGCAATAGAGGAGCCTACGAGAATTGCCATATCTTTGGATGAAGGTAAAATAACACTAGCACACAACATAATTACAAAGAGTGTGATGCTCCGTTTATGCCATTTAATTGCTACTTTTTCACCATCGGTAGGATTAACATCCCATTCGTCTACAAGTCGTGGAAATAACATAATGAAAACCATCAGTCCGAGCACAAAAGCCATTATAGCTAATGATATTACAAGGCCATCTAACTTTAACCACAAATAAATCAAAAAGAGTTCCATATATCCTCACAAGGTGATGGTTTGCTCTTCAAGAGCAGGGTTAATGAGCGAAGAGATGTGCTTGATTAGGTGATAGGGCATGGCCAGACCACCTTTGACGAATACCGATGATCGACCTGATTTGAGGCGCGTCCAAGTGGACCATTGATTGCCCTCGAACAAATCGAATGTTCGCGGGTCAACGCAGCGAATGTAAAAGTTCATTTTAGTTTCCCCCAGACCCAGACCCAGACCAAGACCAAGACCAAGACCTAGACCTAGACCTATTTATAACCTTTTTCACAACTTGTGGCTTTCACCAAAGGACTCAATTAGCGTAGCCGCTACATAGTGAAATTCACGGCCCATAGGCTGGGCGTCTTTATACTTTTTATCAAGAAATCCACCAGTCTCGTACACAAGGTGCGGATTAGCAAGCTTCACACATGTGTCGTTTACACCGACAAGCTTACCTGCATAAATGTACACACCGCAGAAGATTTCCACATTCTTACCCAGTAGAGAAAGAAAGCCTTCTTTTTCCACTTCTTTAGTTTCGACAAGAATCTTCATTTGTAAATCCTTTTAAGAGTCAGTTCATATACAACAGGCTGTCCGCCAAGCTCTTCAAGTGCTTCTTTTTTCGACAGAGGAGGGTCACAACTAAGTTGATGCTCTTCTATACCTTCCTTAGCTTCACGCAAAGCCTCTGTTTTATCTTTTGTCCAATGGCACTGCGTGCTACAAAGAAATTCAAATTCTCCTTCTCTATTTGCCGGGAACCACACAACATAGCGTCTCATGTTAGCACCTGCTTTCAGTGATGGACAGCCCGTTGTTGACAAGATAGCGGCAGATGAGCAGTTCCGTTTCTGCTTGTGTTAAGATGCCGTTGTTATCCACAGTACAAGAAAAGATTTCTTGTGCAATGTTCTCCGTGTGTTGGGTGGTGGGGGCGCGGTCGTTAGTAAAGCGACCGGCGTTGGTGGGAAGTTGATTAAGCACGTTTTAATTCTCCGCGTCAATGAAAATGGTTTGAGTTTCAGGCGAATAGTAGATTGAAGAGATTAAATAGACTTGATGTTTCCCTGGTCCAGTTGCGATTTTGATAGGAATTTCATTGAGAGTTGTGTGGTTTTGCTGCTTGTTAAAATCAGCGACACATTCAAAAAGACTTGCCACCATTTCCTCAACAGTAACAACATGCCGAATGTCATGTTGTGCGCGGCGGCCTTGACGTAAAGGAACAGCCTTCATTTCTTGCCCTTGAAGAGATATTTAAAGGACTTTAACCGCTCATCTACATTGTATGAGTCCATGTCAAAGCCCATGCCAACATGAAACACCACAATGTTTTCCATTAGTTCCACCACTGCTTCTAGTTTGTTTTGGTATTGCAGTGCAAGATGAAGGCTTTCCGGGCTTTTCCATTGGTCCCGCATTCTCTGAAAGTCACAAGCCTGTTCATAAAGATAACGTACATGAACAAGTTGAAATTCAGGGCGATGGAACTCATGATCGACCTTTTTCATCTCACCACCTTCACTTCAAAGTCTTTGTCATCCGTCAGGTGCACCCATCTGCTCTGGTCTTTAGTATTATTATCTGGCTGCACCAACAGCCAGGGGCCTTGACGATCAGAAAACCCAATCATGTCCCGTTCTTCGAGGACAATCCAATTCGCCGGCTTACCAGCTTCATTTATCTTGTTCTTCCCCCGCATTGTTTTTGCGGAGAGGGAGACAGAGTGAATCATGGGACTTCCATTTGATATTTATCAAACATCAGTGTCTGTGCAACAAAGTAAATATCCGCAGGCTGGTCTTCAAAATAATTAATTATAATATCTTCGATGTCTTGTAGATCGTGTTTTTTACACGCCTTATCCAATAAAACAAGTTGGCGTTGATCACGATCTGTCCAATGTGGTGGCTTTAGCGGCCAACGATATTTTCTTTTAAAACAGTGAGATATACAAATCTCATCTGCTGCACATGACTTTGGTGTCGGACATTTTGACATTTTGTTATTCTCCGTCAATGTAACGGGCTTGTATTCAGTAGGCATACTAATCCTTTTTAAACGTGGTGCAACCTGTTGGACTCGAACCAACGATCAACGGCTTATGAGGCCGGGGCTTTAGCCGCTAAGCTAAGGTTGCTCTAACCACTGAGCTATCAACGCTTGGTCCGAGTGGAGGGATTTGAACCCTCAATCCCAAAGGCGGCGGATTTTAAGTCCGCTGTGTATTCCGTTCCACCACACTCGGAATTACGCTGAGACTACGCTTACAGCGCCTTCGGCTGTTTCACCACAGAAAGGGGCACTTCAAACCCCTTGCGAGTGGTGTTCATAACCGTGTGCCGTGCAATCCAATTGCCCGTGCCCCTTTCAACGTTGGCGCCCTTGGTGTTGATTTCCTTGGCAGCAGCGGCAACGAAGGCGGCGGCGAGTGTGGTAGGACGGAGGTTCATGATGTTTCCTTTTAGCCTAGATGGTTAAAGAAATTAACGTTGAAGGGAACCGGGGCGATGATAGCCACCCGAAGACCAGCGCTTCTTGGGTCCAGCGTCTTTCGACTCTCCACCGCGCTCATAGTCGGCAATGCGTGCCGACAGGCGCTTGTGCGCCTTGGTCATGCGACCAGTGGGGATAGCGCGACCCGCGACAGGAGCGTCGCCAGCGAGGGATGTGATAGACCGTCGCCGGCCATTTTCACCAGAGGTGAGGTATTTGCAGGCCATTGCGTTTTCCTTCCAGTTTAAACGCGCGTTAATTCTTTTTAACGCAGGATGAGGATTGACTTGTCGAAGTCGCAGTCAAAGCCATAGGCCATACGCAGTTCCAGTTCTGCATCGGGGCCACGGAACATGGCGGCAAGACCGCCAGCTTTGTGGTAAACACGAATGGTATGCATGATTCAATGCTCCTGAAAGTATTCCTGAAACAGACAAAACGACACCGAAATCAAATCGCCGTAGTCATCCATGACATACATGCAATCATTTTCAGTGTCAACGTAGCCGAGGCCGTCATTAGCCCGGGTCATGCTCATCGGGATCTCCTTGGCCGTGTTCGGCCGCCAACCGATTAATAATTTCAACTTCAATAGCATCCATTATTCTTGTCAACTGCTGTGTAGACATCTTCAAGATGTTCTCTTCGAGGTGATGAGAATCTTTCTCGTCCCATTTCTTGCATTCTTCCAATTGTTCTTTGGAAAGTTTAGAGTCTAGGAGGAAGCTCATTATAGTTCTCCACCCATCATCAGAGCTTCGGTTAACTCCTCATGAGGCATTTTAAATTGGAACTCCCATTCTGCCCACTGGATGAAATAGTTCCAGTAACGGAGTTTGAAGTCCATTACGTGCCACCATTTGTACTGGTCTCCATTTTCGTAAAACTGGGGAAATGCGCTACCCCTTTCGAGGGGTTGATAGTCTTCTTTTTGAAAAATATCAAGTAAGCGCATGTTAATTCCTTTCAGAAACTCATGGGGGCAGTGGGCAGAAATCCGGTTTCCTTCGAGGCACGCCAGAATGCCAGCCACCCATCGGCGCCGTGCATTTCCACGACCTCGGGGGCTTCGCTTACATGAAGCCGCACATTGCGACCTACCAGTGGTAGCCCGCTCATATGATCGACCTTTTCGTCCCAAATTACCCTCCCTTTGGAGTCGAGAGCGACAGGGCTATTAAGGTCTTTAACGGGGTTGGCCATTGCATTTTCCCTTCGGTCCAAATGCTGGACAAAAACAAAGGACAAAAAAAAGGGGCTGCTTTCGCAGCCCCTTCTCTGTGGGGGAGGGTTAGAAGTTTTAACCCTCATCGGTGCCTAAACGGGTTCCACCTTGTCGGCGGCAGGCTTGTCATCGGCGTAGGTCTTGGCAATGAATTCTTCCAAAACCGCTTGCGCCACCTTGTCGGCGTCCGTGCTGGCCGGGTTGGCCTTGAAGAACTTCATCACCTTGACGTGCCACGGGTCCGGGGTGCGGCCCGCTTTGCTCGCCATGATTTGGCGAGCATATTGCACGAGCCATTCATAGGGCACATCCGCCACGGTGGCCGCGTCGCGGCCGGTTGTCGCGGTATATTCGCGCATGGCCCCCTCGTCGGTGGCTTGCGCCTGCCACGCGCTAGCAATGGTGGTGAGCTTGGACACTTCCACCGTTGCCGAAGAAACCCGCTTGCGCGCGGCTTTCTTCTCATCGCCCGTCGGGTCCGGGTTGCCTTCCTTGTCCACCCCGGTGACATCCTCACGACTGGCCTTGGCCAACGCGCGCATCTGTTCCTTGATGGAGGTCAGGAATTGCACCCGGCCGTCCGTAGGCATGCCGATGATGCGGAGAGCGAAGCCGCGCCAAATGTTCTTGGCGTTGGCTCGCACCGTGGCGAACACCTCATTGGCGAGATTGTTCCCGAGCATCTTGGCGTCCAGCGCAACGGGTTGATCCCGGAGCTTGTCGCCGCCGACCGGGGTTGCCCCCTCATCGGCAATACGGCCCATTCCCGTGCGAATTGGCGTGCCATCGGCGTTGAATTCCGGGGCACGATTGCCATTCGGGTGCGCTGGCGCCTTGTTGGCATTGCGAACACGGGTTGCCGTGGTACGGGTTTTCGTTGTCTTTTCGATTACTTGCATATCAATCTCCAAAAGAAAACGACCCTTTGGAAGCCCATTCGCCTATCACTAAAGTCTGTGTAGAAAGTGATAGGAGAATAGACTCCCATCGGATCGCGGATTGTTAATGAGCGGCTGGCGACTCGCGGGCTAGGTGCGCCCCTTGTCTGTCGTCAGAGTCGATTAAGAGCATTAATCGAGTGAAGCCACTATAGCACCTAAAGTGTTGTTTGGACGCCACAAGATGTAAGAGTTTGTAACAAGCTGTCTGGGGTGTGGAAGCTATAGGACAGGCATTATAGTGCATGCTTGGGATACATAGAAAGATTAAATCAATCAAAATATCCCATAGCCCTAACCTAAGCATCATATAAGTGTGGGCTTATATTTGATTGTCTGGGAGTATTCTTGTAGGAAGGAGGGGGTGGGGGGAAAACGGCTGGCCCCTTGTGGGGGTGTAATACACCTTATGGAATTTCTATAATTTTCTAGAAATAGGGCTATTTGAGATAGAAATGGATTAGAGGCTCTATAAGCGATTGCAGACACCTCTGGCTAGGGTGGTATAGGTACCCCTAAAAAAATAACCCAGAAGGCTTAAAAACGGCCTTGCTGGGCATGTATTGCGGTCGGATGGAATCCTCCCTTAAGGGCTACAAGACTCCTGCTAGTCTCTTGTCAATATCAATGAAACTCCCAGCAAGACGAAATCTACGTACTTTTTCGTCAGGAAGCAGTTCATTTAAAGATGCTTGAGATGCAGCCATGGTAGGCTCTATGTAAAGAATAACTTTTAATTGAGGTTCTTCTACTTTAGTCCAAATTAAAATTTGATTGTAGTCTGCTCTTAGATGATATTTATCACCATAGACTTTTCTAAGGTTACTTAACGTAGAAATTAAAGTCTCAGTTAAAGACCATTGTTTATAGTATTTCATTTATTTATTCCTTTATTCTTAAAGAAGACAAGTTATTTATGTATTATATTCATGTATTACATAGAGTATTCTTTATAATACTGTATTAGTATAGCAGATTTCTGTCTAAAAGTCAAGTACTTTATTAAATATTTTAATTCCTGCAAAAAAGACTTGACTTTTAATTGATTTTGTGTTATAATTGTAGTGTGTCTTAGAAATCTTTTAACAAAACATACATTCCTATGGAACAAACAAACCTTCCTTCTGCCCCTAACAGCTACTCGTGGCAAACCAAGATGGACGTAGTGGCCAGGTACATGCTGCTGGGCAACATGCGTGTTGTGTCAGAGGTTACGGGAATTTCCTACCACACTCTGGCGGATTGGAAAAAGGAAGACTGGTGGCAGGAAATGGTGGAGCAAATCCGCCGGCAAAAGAAACTCAAGTCTGCTGACACCCTTACAAAGATCATTGAAACTAGCGTAGAAATCATCCAGGATCGCCTTGAACATGGTGACTTTATTCTGAATAATAAAACTGGGGAAATCATGCGCAAGCCTGTCGGAGTGAAGGATGCGAACATGATTGCCAACCAATTGATGCAACGTCAGGCTGAGCTGGAAGAAGTCATTGACCGCACAGCCACCAAACAGGATTCTATTAAAGAAACCCTGGATCTCCTGGCCAAGGAATTTCAGAAGATGAATCGTAGGAGCAATAACCAAACAGCCGAAGACGCTGTTCTTTTGGAAAAATAATATGCCGTACATGACCAACGGAAAGAGAGACTACAAACGAGAGAACACCGAGTACAACAGTCGTCCTGAAGTGATAAAAAAGCGTGTTGAACGAAATAAAGCGCGTCGAATGATGATGAAGGCTGGCAAGGCACGAAAAGGAGATGGAAAGGACGTTGATCATGCGACGCCTCTATCGAAGGGTGGAAAAACTACTTCTTCTAATCTCCGCGTTGTATCTCGGGCTTCAAATCGCTCTTTTGCTCGCCGAAAGGATGGAAGCCTTCTCAACCAAATCTCCAGAAACGGACGATGATTTTAACTAAACTTAGTGTAGATTGTGACTTGTCCGAAGTTGCTGTAGAAGCAGCCTTAACTCAAACTCTTGGTACTGAGTAGGCAACGTTGTTTGTTTCTTCATACAACTTACGTTACGCACCAGATATTGCTAGAAAGTACAGAATTAAATATTGTCTCGACGACGATCTACCTTCAGATGCTTGGTATGTGAAACGAGACTACTTTGGAGTGTTTTCTCCAGGAGCCTAAAATGCTTGATCTAAAAACTCTATTTACACGATATAGTACTTGGGTTGTCTTTGTTCTCATGGGAGCTGCTGCCTATTGGCTCACTCTTCCTGTGACTGAACAAGTCGCCCTTAAGGAAGCCTACCCTATTCTCGTACATTTCTCACCACTAGCTGGTCTGTTGGTTTTTCTAGGTGCTCGGGCTACGTCCCAAGCCCCTAAAGAAGGTAAAGAATGAAGAAACTATTTGCTGCCATCCTAATTGCTCTGACGGCCAGTTGTGCCTCAATGAGTGACTTGTCTCCCAAAGCCGCCATTGCTGCCTCCTATGCCACCGTAGAAGTTCTTGTAGATCAAACTACAGGTGCTGTGGTTCGTGGCCGTATGAGTCGTGAGCAGGGTTCCAAGATTGTCATCAAGGCCAAGAAAGCCGTAGACACCATTGCCAAGGCCGAAGACGCTCTGAAGGTTTGTGGCGTTGAGGTGAAGAACTGCGACTCCGTTACTAAAATCCTAGATCAAATCCAACCTCTTCTGTTAGAGATGGAACGTGATTTACGTGCAAAGGAAAAGCAATGAGCACCCTAGCAGCCGTAATGGCAATTAACGACGCCCTTCAAGTGGCTGCGGCAATTACGCAGGCAATGAAGGTGGCTCAACTCGCTGGTCGGGAAGTTACACAAGAGGAAGTAGACGCTGCCAAGAACAGCCTTGTTGCTTCCATTGTAGAACTCGAAGAAGCTATTGCCGAAACCACAACCACATAACTACGCCTCTGTAGTATAGTGGTATTATAATGGTTTTGTAGTCCGGAGACTGGGGTTCGATTCCTCACAGAGACTCCAAGAATTGGCAAGTAGCTCAGTTGGTAGAGCAGTTGGCTGTTAACCAACCGCGCAGTGGTTCGAAGCCACTCTTGCCAGCCAAACAACAAGTCGATGGTATAACGGAATTATCTGGGCCTCCAAAGCCCTAGGATGGGAGTTCGAATCTCTCTCGATTTGCCAAAATATGCAGCTTACAGCAGACATCATTGCAGGTTTCTCAAAGAGCCTTTTAGCACAGAACTATGACCAAACCGTTGAAAGTCCTCGATGCCACATGGAGTGGTGGGAACTTTGTGCCTCAAGACATCCCAAGGTGGCTATTGCAGCCCCGCGAAGACACGCTAAATCGACAGCAGTTACTCTTGCGTATGTCCTTGCTGCCGTCCTCTTTAGAGAACGATCCTATGTACTTGTCGTATCAGACACAATTACTCAAGCTACACAGTTTTTAGGCGAACTTAAAAAAGAGCTGAACGACAACGAACGAGTCCGTTCGCTCTTTCAAATAAAAGACTTTGAAAAAGACACTGAAGATGACTGCATCGTTAACTTCCAAGATGGAACCCAGTTCCGAATGTCAGCTAAGGGCAGTGAGCAAAAGCTTCGAGGGCTCAAGTGGAACAGTAAGCGACCCGATCTTATCGTCGGAGACGACCTTGAAAACGACGAAATTGTGCTTAACAAAGACCGTCGAGAAAAGTTCAAGCGATGGTTCTACGGCGCCTTAGTTCCTTCGCTTGCAGTGGGTGGAGTCATTCGGATCGTTGGAACCATTTTACATGAAGACAGTTTACTAAATAACTTCATGCCATCTATATGGCACAGAGACACTGTAGTAGAACCTCTTAGAATTTGGAGCAAGGCTACTAAAACCAACTGGAAAGCAATTAAATATCGGGCTCATACAGACGATTTTAAACAAATCCTCTGGGACCAACGATATGACGCGGAATGGTTTTTAAGCGAAAGAAATGACTATCTTGCTCGGGGATTGTCTGATGTCTATTCTCAGGAATACCTAAATGAGCCAATTGACGAGACAGTGGCTTTCTTCAAGAAGAGCGACTTCTTGGCAGAAAATCCAGACGACAAGAAAAAGCGCCTCAATTATTATATTACAGCCGACTTAGCTGTTTCAAAAGAGTCCGCTGCTGACTATTCAGTTTTCTTAGTGGCTGGAATAGATGAAGACCGATTCATCCACATTAAACACATTATTCGAGAGCGTCTAGATACACGAGAGATTGTAGACACTATCTTGGCTTTAAATAAGGCATATCACCCAGTTGCTTTTGGTATTGAGGATATGCAGGTTAGTAAGTCTATTGGACCATTCCTAAAAGAAGAGATTATTAAAACAAATAATTTCGTTCCTTTAGAGCCATTGAAACACGGTGGTCAGGATAAGATAGCCCGAGCTAAAAGTATTCAGGGACGTGTACGAGCCCATACAGTGAAGTTTGACACCTCTGCTGATTGGTATGGGACTTTTGAAGATGAACTACGAAAGTTTCCACGAGGAACTAAAGACGACCAAGTTGATGCCTTTGCTTATTTAGGTCGTATGCTAGACAATCTTATTGAAGCCCCAACAAACAAAGACGTAGAAGACGAACTATACTATGATGAACTCGCTGCAAGCGGAAGCACAAATACCGGAAAGTCCCACTGGACAGGCTACTGATTCTAAACAAGAATCTTGGCGAGCAACCATTGAGGCCACTAACCTTGCTGAAAAAGTCAAGAAAGACAAGTTAGAGGAAATATCACAGTTTGTTAGTGATGGGTTTGAGTACGACTTAACTAGTCGTGAGGATTGGGAGAAGAATCTAGACGAGTGGACTAAACTCGCCTTACAGACAAAAGAAGAAAAAACTTCTCCTTGGGTTGGTGCCAGCAATGTAAAATACCCACTTCTTTCCACAGCTTCAATGCAATTTAACGCCAGGGCATATCCTTCTCTTGTGCCGTCAACTGGTAAAATAGTTAAATGCGAAGTTATTGGTAAAGATCCTACGGGCGAAAAACTAGAGCAAGCACACCGAGTAGGGGCCTTCATGTCTTATCAACTCCTCCATGAGATGGATGGATGGGAAGAAGACATGGACAAGCTACTCATCATGCTGCCAATTGTTGGTACTCTTTTTAAGAAGACCTATTACAACAACAATCTAAAGAGAAATGTCTCTGAACTTATCCTTCCTAAAGACCTGGTGGTCAACTATTGGACAAAAACTCTCGAAGATTCTGAGCGAGTTTCCCAGATTATTCGTCTAAATCAACGTCAAGTCAAGGAAAGACAGCGTTCTGGCCTTTACTTAAAGGATGTTGAGCTTGGTGAACCTCAGGCAAAACCTGATGACAGCGGCAAGATAGCCACCAAGCTAGATGCCACTTCTACATACGAGATTATTGAGCAACATACCTACTTCGATTTAGATGGTGATGATTATCCCGAACCAGTAGTAGTAGTTTTTGAGCGGAATTCAAAGAAAGTTTTGCGTATTGCAGCCAGATTTGATGAGCAAGGAGTCCTTCTCGATGAAGACGGTGAACTTCAGCAAATTGTTCCTCTCAACTACTACACCAAGTTTTCGTTTATTCCTAACCCTAATGGTTGTTTTTACGATATTGGGTTTGGTCTTCTTCTAACCCCCATTAATGAGAGTGTAAATACTCTTATTAATCAGCTTATTGACTCTGGTACATTAAACAACCTACAAGGTGGTTTCTTGGGCAAGGGTCTGAAGCTAAAGATGGGCGAAACCCAGTGGAAACCGGGTGAGTGGAAGACAGTGAACACTATGGCAGAAGACTTGCGTAAGCAGGTTATGCCTCTTCCGACCAAAGAGCCCTCAAAAGTCCTTTTTGAACTGATGGGTACTCTGGTTACTTCTGGTAAAGAACTCGCTTCTGTAGCGGAAATCTTCGTAGGCAAGATGCCTGGACAAAATACTCCAGCCACTACGACAATGGCGACAATTGAGCAGGGAATGAAAGTATTCACTGCTGTCTATAAGCGGATTTACCGTTCTCTACAGAGCGAATATAAGAAAATTTATAAGCTCAATAGGATTTATTTTAATCCTGAGAAGTATGAACAGATTTTAGATACTCAGGTATTCCCTGAGGACTTTGATTCAGACTCATACAACATTTGTCCTACAGCCGACCCAAGTACCCCGACACAGACGGAAAAGATGCTAAAGGCCCAAGGGCTTTTAGAGATGCTTCCGTTGGGAATACTTGATCCTGTAGAGGTTGTGAAGCGCGTGTTAGACGCACAGGAACAGCCTAATGTGGAAATGCTGTTTAATCAACAAGTTCGTGAGACAGGACAGTTCCAACCTCCTCCCGACCCCAAACTCCAAGAAATGGAGATGAAGGGACAACTTGAACAACAGAAAGTTGAACTCAAGAAGGAAGAAATTGGACACAAGGCTCAACTAGAACAAGCCAGCACGGCCGCCAAGATTGCAATGGAAAAGCAGAAGGCTGACCAGGAAATGCAACTTAAGAGCCGGCAGGCAAGTCTAGACGGCGCTATTGCCGTCCATAAGCAACGGATATTCTCTGTAACTGAACAGGCGAAAGCCAATCAGACAATGGTTCAGAGTAATATGCAACATCGGCAGTCGATGGAACAAGCCAAGGAGAAGCAGAAATTACAGAAAGCACAGACCAAGACCTCTTCCAAAACTGGAAAAGGCACCCGGTAACACTTGAGATTCTTTTACACTTTGAAGCAAGAAAGAAGCTTCTTACGGAAGAACTACAATCTCAGGCAGGCTTAGATTCTTTAGCAGATAGATTTCATGTGGGATACATTACCGCTGTAAACGATCTGTTAAACGTAGAACTAGATATTAAGGAGTCTTAATTTGATTATTCCATGTGGACATCGTGTTTTAGTTCATCAAAAAGAATATGATGAAGTTGATCCTGTATTTCAATCCGCTAAGAAGGCCGGTATTGAATTCGTGAAGGATAGAGAAGTACGGTATCAAGCTAGTGTGGACAAGGGTGTTATTCTCGCCGTTGGACCAACCGCTTGGAAAGACTTTGGATCGGAACCTTGGGCTAAAGTTGGTGACACTATTGTGTTTGCTAAGAATGCCGGTAAGATTCTTGAAGATCCAGAAGACACAGAAAACCATTATGTCGTTCTAAATGATGAAGACGTAGTGGCCATTATCAAGGGATAATTATGGGTGAAGAACTAAAGACCGAAGCGGTTGTAGAAAAAGTCGAACAGACAGATGAACCTCAATATACTGAGATTCAACTAAAAGCAATTGATCAGGGTTGGATTCCCAAAGAAGAGTTTGATGGTGATCCAGATGCCTTCATTGATGCCCCCGAGTTTGTTCGTCGTGGCGAGTTGTTTGAAAAGATTGAACGTCAAAGCAAACAACTAAAGGCAGTTCGAGAAGGCTTAGAAGCCCTAAAAACACATCATTCCAAAGTAAAAGAAATGGAATATGAGCGTGCCCTTCGAGCACTAAAGGCTGAGCGAAAGCAAGCCATGCTCGATGGAGAAACAGAACGCGCGCTTGTCTTGGAAGATAAGATTGAAGAAGTTACAACTGAGAAGGAACAGATTACCGCTGATTCCAAGAAGCCAGTTGTAGAGGATACAGACGATAGTTATAATCCTCAGTTTCAATCTTGGGTGGATCGCAATCCATGGTACGAAACAAATCGTGTCATGCGAAAAACTGCTGATGCGCTAGGAAAAGATTTGCACGAGGCTGGACATGCTCCAGACGAAGTGCTGAAAATGGTGGAACGAGAAATGCGTAAAGAATTTGCACACAAATTCCGCAACACCCCTGCTCGTCCATCGGCCGTAGAGGCCTCGACCCGAGGATCAAGTAAAAAGTCTGATGACGTTGAGCTTACATCTGAGGAAGCAGAGATTATGCGAAAGATCGTTGCTGTAACCCCTGGGTATACCGAGGAACAGTATAAGAAAGAACTTAAAGCTATGAAAGCACGTTAAGGAGCACTTATGAGTAGAGTAGCACGCACAAGTCCAAGCGGACAAAAACGTACCCCGATTAATGGCCGGAATGTTCTGACTGTTACTGGAAAAGAACCCGGATACACATATCGGGTGGTTAATGACACGGGAGACCGTATTCAACAATTCTTGGACGCAGGATATGAATTGGTGGGAGCTAAGGACGTAAAAGTTGGCGACCGTCGTATTGATAATTCCTCTGCCGAAGGATCTAAGGCTCAAGTCTCAGTAGGGAGAACGGGTGAAAAGGCTTTTGTAATGCGTATTCGTGATGAATGGTATGCAGAAGACCAAGCACTTAAGGCTGCCGCTGTGAGCGAACTTGAAGCCAGTATTAAACATGAAGCCGGCAAAGCTGATTATGGTTCTTTATATATTAACGTAAACAAGGGATAAATCAGTGAGCCGGAAACTTTTGGAGAAAAACTATGGCTAGTGTTCTCGCGGGCTTCCGGCCTGTAAAACATATGAATGGCTCGCCCTACAACGGGCAGGTCAATCGTTACATGATTAGTGCAACTGATTCTCAGGTCACTAACGTGGGTGATTTTGTTCAACTTTCAGACAACGACGCTCTTGTGGATTCCACAGGTAACGGTGTTTACCCTGCTGTTGAGCGTATTGGTTCCGGGACAGCTGTCCCAATCGTAGGTGTTATTGTTGGTTTTGAAATTGACTATTCCAACCTAAACGCTCCTAACTATCGTGCTGCTTCAACTCGTCGAGTTGTGCTAGTTGCTGATAGCCCTGATCTTATTTTTGCAGGTCCACAAGACGGTACTGGTGGCGTAGTTGCTGCTGCTTCCGTTGGACTTAATGCTTCCATTAATTTGGGAACTGCTGGAAGTTCTGGGGCGTATGCTTCGGGTATGTCTGTAGATAGTTCAACGGTTGCTACAACCGCCACAATTCCTCTACAGGTTATGGGCGTCACTGCCTCCCCTGATCAGGATGTCACTAGTACCTCGCGTGCTGCTGAACTGCTTGTGCGTATCAATACACATGCATTCAACGCCGCTGGTCTTGCTGGCGTATAAGGAGTAGATTATGTCAGTTATTAATAGTGGTAGTTTTGCAAAGGCCCTTTGGCCTGGTGTTAATGCTTGGTATGGTAAGGCGTACAGTGAGTATTCAGTAGAACATACTGATCTCTTTGAAACGTCCAAATCGACTAAGGCATTTGAAGAAGACGTTGGTGTTTCTGGATTTGGTCTGGCGGTTGTAAAACCTGAAGGATCTGCAATTCAGTATGATAGCGAACGACAAGCGTTCGTTACTCGTTACAACCACGTTGTATATGCTCTTGGTTTTATCATCACCCGTGAAATGGTGGATGATGACCAATACGCAGTTGTTGGTCAGCGTAAAGCCCAAGGTCTCGCATTCTCAATGCGCCAGACTAAGGAAATTGTTGCTGCCAACGTGTACAACCGGGCCTTTAACAGCTCGTTTACTGGTGGTGACGGTAAGGAACTGTTAGCTACAGATCACCCCTTATTTGCGGGTGGTACCTGGGCTAATGAGCTTTCGACTGCTACAGACCTGAGTGAAGCAGCCCTTGAGCAGGCGCACATTGATATTGCCGGGTTTACCACTGATCGTGGTCTCACGATTGCTGTGAAGCCTACAAAACTCATTGTACCTCGTCAGCTTATGTTTGAAGCCTGCCGTATTCTGAGTCCTGATAAGCGTCCAGGTACCGATACCAATGACGTTAATGCACTTAAGAAGCTAGGTCTAGTTCCCTCAGTAGTGGTCAACCATTATCTGACGGACAGCGATGCTTGGTTCCTTCGCACTAACGTTCCCCATGGTATGAAGCACTGGGAGCGTCGTGGCGATGCGTTCGACATGGACAATGACTTTGACACTGAGAATGCCAAGTACAAGGCAACTGCTCGTTACAGCTTCGGCTGGACCGATCCCCGTGGTCTTTTTGGTAGTCCTGGCGCCTAATTGAACCCGGCGGAGCTACAAAATAGCTCCGCCCTTTTAAGGAGAAAATTATGGCAGTTAGTGTAAACGACCAACCCAAACCACGAAGTGTAAAGAGTAAGTTCTTTTCTATCGCACGTACTGATACTACAGCAGCCATTAAAGCATGGCTACCAAAGGATTCGTTCATTGTAGGTATGTGGGTAATTGGTTCGGCAGCCTCTGATGCTGGAACAGCGGCAACTATTGATGTTGGCACATCAGCCACTTCCACGGAACTGTTGGCTTCATTTGATGTGAAGACAGCGGCCACGGGTGAGGGATTTGTGCAAGCAGGTGCTGCGGCAGTAGGAAGTGCTTTTGCTAGCCGGCGTACAGCCGACACACCAATCTATGCAAAGTATACTGAGTCGGGCACAGCCTCTGCGGCTGGCGCTTGGACTGTACGTATTGATTTCTTTGTTGGATATGGTCAGGGCGATTTGATTAACGGATAATCCGTCAGTGGGGGTGTAAAGCCCCCTCTTTATTTAAGGACTAATATGCATAATGTGGTTCGTACAGTTCCTCTTGTTTCTCCACTTGTTCGGCTTGGAGCTACCCCGGCTTCATTAAACGCAAACGAACTTGTGGCTGCAAGCACTGGAGCGAAGTACCGTGTTGTAGCTATGGCTGTTATTGCCACTACAGCCGTGTCCGTAAAGTTCCAATCAGCGACAACTGATATTACTGGAACATTTCCATTAGGGGCGAATGGTGGTTTTGTATTACCATTCAATGAGCATGGCTGGTTTGAGACGGCCTCCGGTGAAGCTTTAAACATTCACCTGAGTGCGGCAGTTTCTACGGGCCTTCAACTTCAATACATTAAACTTCCGGTATAATACATGAAAATCTTTGATTGGTTTAAACCTAAAGACAAGCGTAATGTAGTGGTGCCCTCGCATGAGATGGGGCCTCTACGAGGAGCGGAACTTATTAGGGCTTTCTCAACTGAAGATGAGCCAAAGGTACGTGAGTTTCCCAAAGAAGCTTACAAGGTATACTGGGAAATCTTTATTGACGCCATTCCTGGTGGTTATGGTGCCTTAGTCAGATTCTATTCTTTCAACAGTGGAGTTGTCTCTGAGCACGTAGTTAAGGACAGTAACCTAATGAGTGTCAGGAAAGAGGTTACAGCCCTTATCCTTGAAACTATGGAAAAGAATAAGAGGTAAGTATGGCACTCGCATATGTCGCATCCCTCCGTAACTCTCGTGCCGACGCGATTACCACAGCAGTAGGCAACGCTGGTTTATGGAACATTTATGATGGCACACGTCCAGCCACTGGTGGAACAGCTACAACTCTTTTAGCCCAACTTACTTGTGGTACTCCATTTGCTGCTGGGGCTTCTGGTGGTGTTTTAACCCTAACAGCTATTACGGCTGATTCCAGCGCCAACGCTACTGGCACAGCTACATGGGCTCGGATTACTACGTCTGGTGGTACAGCAATTATTGATATGAACGTTGGTACATCTGGTTCTGATTTGAACCTGACTACAGTTTCTATTGTAGCTACTCAACCTGTGTCTATTCCTACTCAGCCAACAATTACTGAAGGCAATCCTTAATGGATAGCGAGGAGACAACTCTACGAGCTGTCACAGATGAACTACGAGCAAAGTTTGGTAAGGGATCTCCTCCGGTAGACCTTAAACAGTCTACAGATGAATTACGACTACTATTACATGATGATCGAGCTAAATTAAGTCAAGATGAGTGGGCACGTGGATGTGCAGCGGTATATGCTTGGTTAAGAAAACCACGGGGTAGGGTTGGCTAATCTCAGTTTTCGCGCGGCAACCAGTAATGGTGACTCGTCTTTCACGACTAACACCATTAGCGCTAGCCTGCCTACTGGGGAAGTTGTTAATGACTTAAGTATAATCGAGTTTATTGCTGCCTCTATAGCCCCAACAGCAGCTCCCACACATACAACTCCAACTGGATATACATTAGCCGACACGGCTACATTTACTGCTACGGGAGGAGCTTTAAATGCTAGAGTATCTTTATTTTATAGACTAGCCCCCGCTTCTCCTGGAGCGGTCACTCTTACGGCTAGTGCAAACAGTGCTGTTTCATACATTAGACATGCCTGTGATAATCCAGATGTAAATGCTTTATTTGGTCAGGTAACTTTTGGTTCTTGGACTGGAACGACGCCTACAGCGTCGTCGATGACAACAACTAAGGTTAACGCCATGTTGTTTATGTCTGTACTTCAGGGTACAGCACAAAGTATTACCCCTCCGTCAGGCATGACAGAGAGAATTGATAATGCTACGTATGGTATTTCGTCATTTGATGTAATTCAAGCAGCCGCAGCAGCAACGGGAACTAAGGCTGCAACTGTACCAGCCTCATCAGACGGCGAATGGGTATTTGCTGAGTTTTGGTCAGAAGGTATTACGGGTACAGTTGCTGTTACCGAAACAAACGATACCTCTAGTGCCTCAGGTACAACTACTATTCTTGGGAGTTTAACTAGAACCCTCATTAATGATACATTGGCTGCCTCGGGCACGACTACAATAGTAGGCTCTCTTGTTGTTACTGAGCAAAACGATACAATTGTAGCAAACGGCACTATTGGTGATCCTGTAGAAGGGCAGTTAGATGCTACAGAAGGGAATGACACTCTTTCTGCTTCGGGCACTACAACCATCCTGGGTTCGGTTGCTGTCACTGTAGCCAACGATGCTTTAGCAGCTAACGGCACAACTACTATTTTAGGTTCGTTCAGTCGTACCTCTACAGATGACACTATAAGTGCTTCTGGAACCACAACAATTGTTGGTACAATTACTGTTGTTTCTGGCGATGACACTATGGTTGCATCAGGCAACGTTGGTGATGGGGTAAGTGGTACTTTTGCAGTTACAGTAGCGAATGATACCATGTCTGCTTCTGGAACAACCACTATTATTGGTGTTCTAACCAAGACTGTTGTGGATGATACATTGAATGCTACAGGCACCACTACCATAGTAGGAGTCTTTGCTGTTGCATTAAATAATGACACCATATCAGCCAGTGGGCAAGTTGGGGCTGGCACAGGAGTTACAACTTGGTTAACCTTAACAAATGCAGGACGATAATGGAAAAAGAAGTTGTACAATACCTTATCCTAGCTGCCTTCGGGGGAGTAGCTTGGTTTATGAAAAGAACCTTAGATCGACTCGACGATAAAACGAATGAACTTGATAAAGAACTTACTAAGGTCAAGGCAGAATATCTACACAAAGACGAGTTCAAAGATTTTAAAACTGAGCTTCGTTCCTGGTTTGAAGAAATAAAAATAGATATTCGTGCGTTGAGGCATCCAAATGTATAAACCTGGACAATGGAAGGCCATCTGTGATGTTTGCGGCTTTGAGTTTTACTCAGGGGAAATGCGTAAACGTTGGGATGGCCTTATGGTTTGTGCTCAAGATTTTGAGCATGATCACCCACAGAAATATCTAAGAGTCGGGGCGGATAAGATTGCCGTGCCTTGGGTAAGATCAGAACCAACAGATCAATTCGTATCAGTTTGTTATGCCTATGCTTCGCAAAGCTATGCCGACATTTCTGAGGCCGATTGTATGCGTGCTGATAAGCAGGACTTCACTTATGCCCAATGTGTGGCGATGAAAGCGGGGACATAACCTTATGGCTACAAGTGGCGTAACGTCTTTTGAAGACACCAGGAACAACCTCATCGAAGCGGCCTATCGTAAACTTGGTATTCCTGGTGAAGGCAATACTTTGTCTACTACACAATATACAGACGGATTAGAAGCATTAAATAGTATCATCGCTTTGGCCCAGACTGACGGCATGCCTTTGTGGAAGCGCACTACTAGCAGCCAAACACCTTCGGCATCATCTCAAGTCTATACACTTGCCAATGCTGTTAAAATTGCAGCCGTCTTTTTACGGGATTCAGACGGGGTTCAGTATGAGCTTCAGCCAAAGAGTTTGTATGACTTCATGCGACTACCTAGAGATGCAGTAGGACTTCCTGTTAGTTGGACTTGGGCGCCTGCTATTGAAGGAGGCACTGTATCTATTTGGCCACTCACTAGTGACACCAGTACCATTGCTACGAAAACAATCCAGATTGTTTATCAAAAAGAACAAGAGGGATTCGACGACACTACTACAGATACCCCAGACTTTCCAGCATACTGGACGCTAGCTCTGGTCTATAAAACCGCCGTCGTGCTTGCACCAGAATCTGGTATTTCATTGGAAGATCGGAAAGCATTAAATGCCGAGGCATTAATGTACTGGAAACAAGCTTCTGATTATGGTGATGAGGATGGCAGTCTGTACATCCAGCCATGTAAGGAATACTAATCGTGGCCTTTTCCCAAGCACCACAATATAATACATACCAACAAAAAGAGATTGAGTTCAACGGAACGACTTTATACCGTTCTGGCGACTTGTCTGTAGAACGTGATCTACAAATTGTTAATATGTATTATGACCGGATTAGTCAAGAAAACAAAGAACGCCAGGTACGCTTGCGAAAGCGGCCTGGTTTAACTACGTCCTCATATTCCCTATCTAAAGCGGTGGCTACACATGTGCTACGTGGAAGCTACTATGACGTAGACCAAAATGCCTTTTATTGGGCAGTAAGTAACAAACTCTATGCCGTAACACCAGATGTAGGAACAGCCGTTCGTACAGTTGCCACACTAAACACATCTTCTGGGTATGTGGGCTTTACGTCGTTCTTAAAGGCCGACGATACAAGATATGTGTTGGCCTCAGATGGCACTGATTTATGGGTAGATAACTTTGCTGCAACTAGTTGTGCAAGAGTCACTGATGCTCAGATGCCTACCCCCCATCAGCCATATCCTATTTATCTAAACGGATATGTGTTTCTCATTGAAGCTAGTTCAGGGAACATCTGGAATAGCGATAATGACGATCCAACTGCTTGGACGGCTTCTTCGTTCATTCAGGCAGAGATTTCTAGTGACTATGCCATTCGGCTTGTCAAAGCTAAGAACTACTTAATTGCTTTAGGATATAACACCGCAGAATACTTCTGGGATGCGGGTAATGCGTCAGGAAGCCCTTTAAGTCGAAATGACTCTCCAGTTCGATCTGTAGGATATGTCACTGGTCTTTCTACTATCGGGGACACCACTTATTTCGTAGGTCATGATGAGAAAAAGAACTTATCTGTTTTCTCGCTCAATAGTTTTAAAATTGATAGAGTTTCCAATCCTGTTGTAGACCGTACGCTAGAGTCTTTTGTTGGCACATCTAATGCTAAGGGAAATGTAACTTTAGCTACGGATGGGTATTCTATTTCGGTGGATGGACACACGTTTTACGTGCTAGTTACTCCACAAACTACCTGGGCATATGATGTAGACGATAAGCTCTGGTATGAGTGGAAGGGATCTGATGGTGAGGGTCTACAAATAGAGGCGGCTTGGGGTATGTATAATGGAGCTAATTATGTGGCCATTGAAGACCAATCTTATATATCTATTCTATCGCCATCTTACTATAGAGACTTTGGCAGCAACTTTACATGTCGTTATGTCACCGAGCCAGTGGATTTTGACACATTTAACTGGAAGATTACCAATCGCTGTGTGTTGGGCTGTTCACAGCATCTCAATACTGGTACAAGCAATGCTACTCTTTCTTGGTCTGATGATGACTGGGTAAGCACCGCTGGTAGCCGATCTATTAATGTCTTCAGTAAGTCTCCATTAATCCATCGTCTTGGACGGTTTCGGACTCGTAGCTTTAGACTAGAATATGCCGCCAACTACCCATTTTGGTGTACAAAGCTAGCTTTAAATATTAACATAGGAACCCATTAATATGGCGGATACGACTTTCATCGCTGGTACAGTAGTTACTTCGGACTGGCTTAATGATGTAAATGATATTACATATGGGGCCATTTACGCTATTGTAAGCGGAGTTCCTGTTCGCTACACCACATTAGATGCAGCAGTTACTGGTATTAGTACAACCAGATGTACAGTAGTTATTCGTGCGGACATTACTATGGCTGCTTCTGCTACATTCCCAACCACAGCTACTGTCCGCATTGAGAATCGTGCTCGGATTACAACAACCGGGTTTACCCTGACAATCAACGGTAAAGTCGAGCTTCATGACGAGCAGTGTTTTGTTGGTACAGGCACAGTAGTTTTTGGTGGTGGTGCTTGTAAGCAACTACGTCCTCAGCACTTCGGAGCAGTAGCCACAGGGGCAACCAGCGACACTACAGCTATCCAGGCTATGTTCACGGCTGCCGCAGCGGGGGATGTGCCAGAAGTATTCTTTCCTGATGGGACTTATTTAATCACAAACCCAAATACAGAAGATCAGGCGACCTGTGCTATTGTTATTGATGGTTTAAAGCGCTGTCGTATTCGCGGTGAGCGGGCAACCAAGTTCACACAAAGCGCTGCTGGTGCTGGTGTCTCTGAGTTTGGTATTTTTCTAGTGCAACAATGTGAGGATTTGGAGTTTTGTTACTTTGAGATGGATGGCTCAGGTATTACAAATACTGGGGCTAATGCCAATCGCTCATTCTCTATTGTAATCGCAAACTTTGATCTAAGCACTCCATATAGCGATAATTCAGTACTAAATAAGCGTATTGAATTTCATAACTTGTATATTCACGATATTGGTGGTGGACCATACTTTTTGCATAGAAGTACGTCATTAGCGTCGGCTCCTGTCACTGATGGGGTGTCAATGCACGACTGCTTACTTAAAAATCTTCCTAGTGTAAACCACGGGATTGTGCTTCCTTTTGTGCGCAATGCTGAGATTTATAATAATAGGTTTATTCAAGACCTAGCAGCCATTACTCCTGTAGACAGTTATGCTGTGGACTCAACTGCTGGATCTGAAAATGTCAGTATTAGAAACAACTATGTCTATGGTTTCTCATTTGGATTGAAGTGCGAGAGTTATACAAACGTTGGTCCAGCTAGTAATGAAACACGTCCTTCAAGACGAATTCTTTTTGAAAATAACTACTTAGAAGAAATTGGACATCCTACTAGCCTTTCTGTAGGTGGGGGTAACACTGTCGGTATTCGTGCAAACGGTATAGATACCGTTATTCGCGGCAATACGATTAAACGACGTACAGTTGACCTTACAACCGGCGGCCTAAACGCCGGCATTGAAATTGTAAACACACACGTAGAACCCTCGCATTGTATTGTTGAAGGAAACCGAACTGTTGGTGCCGAATATGGAATCATCCATAATGATGCTACTATTTCAACTAGAGAATGTTCTGTAGTCATTCGTAGTAATAAGTTTGAAACATGCCAATTATATGGTGCCTCTATCGAGGGTAACGTTACTTTTGAGGATAACGTTGTGTTGAGTTCTGTGAACTCCGCTGTAGAACTTGTTACCTCGAACATGTCAATTATCCGTAACAACCGCTTTATTGACTGCTCTGCTGAAGACAATGCTATTGTGCCTGAAAAGGTTGCTGGTGTTTACCAGACAACCAACGGAGCAATTGGTGGTTATACTGAAGTTGTCGATAACATAATTACAGACAGTCGTGGTGGTAGTGCTGCTGAGTACGGTTATTTCCTACGAGGAGCTAGTACGTTTACAAACCCAATGGTATTCCGTCCTGGATATACGGCGGGTTTAGTCACGGCTGTAGCCTACGATAGTAACTTTAATATCCACGGCAACACGAACATGGTAACAGCTATTAACCGTCCGGGGCCGCGTACATTCCTAGTAACAAACAACCCGTCTAGTACGGCGCCGTGGTCAACTTTGGCCTGGAACACAGGTGATACTGGAATGTTATTTCCTCCTGTGGCCGGATCAGCAAAGGGCTGGGTCTGTACTGTAGCTGGTACTCCGGGAACCTGGGTGTCTTTGGGTAACTTATAATGGCTGATATCCTGCCTCCGGCGCCAGTGGACGCCCCATTCGCTTCTTATAATTGGAGCGACTGGTACAAAAAAGTACGAGATGCTATTAACGCCGGGGCAACTGTATCGTGGAATGCTCTAGTAAATAAACCTACTACGGTAGCTACGTCCGGTCTTACTGACCTTTCATCTGGAACATATACTCCTACATTAACGGGTGTAACCAACGTAGACGCCACAACAGCTTATGTGTGTCAATACTTACGAGTTGGAAGTACTGTTCATGTGAGTGGAGCATTGAATATTGATCCTACAGCCGCAGGAGATACTGTTGTCGGGATATCTCTACCTATTGTTAGTGGTTTAGCTAATTCAGAAAACTTGGGTGGCACGACTGTTTGTAATGGAGTGGCGCAATATGGCCTTCTCTTTGGAGACGCCGGAAATGACAGGGCCTCTTTGCGCTTTATCGCTACCGATGTTGCGGCTAGAGATTTTTGGTTTACCTTCACATATAGGGTATTATAATGGGCTTTCTACACGATTTATTCTCTGGCACTGACGATGCTGCTATGGGGCAAATGGGAGCATTAGATGACCTTGGTCGATTTGATTTCTCAGGGTTTGAAGATCGTCAAGAAGATCAAATTAGCAACATCATGGAGAATGATGCTCTACGCACCGTAGGCTTACCTATTGCCGATTACTTCTCTTTTGGATTGACTAGTCCAGCCGTTAGAGCCAAGTATAATAAAATGCAGACTGGAAAGTCTGGTTTTAATCTTGGTGATTTTGGTAAATCGGTTGCTGGTAATTATATTGCTGGAGAATTTCTTCCAGCATCTAGTGGTGGTGGAATGAGTAACCTCGGATATAACGTCGCTGCTGGTGCAGGACGAGGAGCAATTTCTCAGGGCATTCAAGGTAATAGTATGACTGAGGGTGCCAAGGCAGGTGCAACTGGAGGTGGTGTTATGGGGCTCGGTAGTTATTTGGGTGATTTGTTTCGTAGTAGAGACGATGCTTCATACGTCCCCTCTACTAGTGGTCAGGCCATTGCCAACGAATCCACACAATCTTCTCAAGTTCCTCAAGAACGAGCCGACTATTTTAAGCCGGAAGGCTCTACGGCTCCACAACAATCCACAGCACCCTCTTATGCCAAATCAGGTTCTCCTGGAGCATATGATTACAGTGCTCCATCCTCAAGTAGTGGGTTAGGGTCACAGTTTACAGAATTTATGAGTAGTCTTCTTCCCAACTCTCCTACAGGTACTGGGGATATGGCTCAGGGGCTTCTCGGTATGTATAGTGGCTATCGTAGACAACGGGCAGCTAAAGAACTTCGTAATCAAATTGGTGGCAACCGTGGTTCCTATGAAACCGCTCTTCGGAATAACCTCCAACGTAGGGATGCTGCTTCTGGCCGCCGTAGCAACTATGGTGGCAGAGAAGTAGAACTACAAGCAGCTCTCGCTCAACTAGATAGTCGCAACGCACCAGCATTATCTCAACTTAATGATGCTCGTTATAGCGGATTAGAAAGTATGATGCGTAGTGGTCTCAATATGGGTGGGAACATGGGTTGGTTCGGCTCTCAATACCAGCGCCCAGACCCTGGTCTACGGTTTAGGGCTCCTCCAATTCAAAACCTAAGTTCTATGTACACTCCACAACCAATGGAACAATCTGGAACCCTTGGTAATATGCGTCGTATTCCAGGAATGCCTGAAGGATATTAAATGGACACCATTGCCTCTTTAGCTCAAATGGATAAAATCCCTGTCGGGTTTACTCTCGACGGGCTTCGGGCACTTCGTAATAAACAAGAGCAAGATCAAATTGGTTTAGAAGAACTTGTCCGTAAACAGTCCTTTGAACGTGAAATGGACCCTCTTCGTGTACAGCAGGCTGGTCTTGCTAACATGGGGGCACAACAGGGCCTGCAACGTGGAGAGTTTGACCTTGGTTCTATGGGCCGCAAAGACTCAATGGAACGTGAGCTTTTCGACACAACCAAACAAGCCAAACTAAAAGAACTGATGGCTGGCGCTAGTGATAGTGAAACCAAGATGTTTGAAAATCAGCTATACCAACAAGTTCGTCAATTGCGTCCAGGAACACCACAACATGTGGCGGCTATGAAGGCCCTTGACTTCACTCGTGGTGCCATTGAAGAAAAGCGTAAGAGTGATTTAGCTTTACGGGCTACACAAGCAACTAATGCTACTCAACTTAGGTTAGAGCAGATGCGCATTGATGCTGGTAAATATGACAAGATGCAATCAATGAAAATTGGTTTTGAGTATGAGATGGGCAAAGCACGTAATGCAATAGAACAAATGAAGGTCATCCGTGACTACGCTGCTCGTGCGGCAGTAGATAGTGCTTATGCTCCACTGCTTCAATATCTCCAACAGTTGGAAAGAACTACCCGCCCAGCCTATGATGCTGAAGTCACAAACACTGGTCCTAAGCCAGGTGGAGTTGATGTACGTGAATATGGTATTCCTACGACACCAAATCGGCCGCATCCACAAGTAACTCCAACAACTCCTGGTGCCCAGACTCCCACACAACAACGTAAACCACTTGGTTCATTCTAATGGATATTGATGGCGCCCTGAAAGAGGGTTACACTCTTGAAGAAGTAAATCAAGAGGCAGCTCGTCGTGTTAAGTTTAATTATTCTGCTGCTAAAGCAGAAGGCTATTCTGATGACGAAATTAATGCAGAATTGCGAAAGCGTATCTCTAAGCCTGCGGCACGGAGTGATGATTACAAAAAATACTTAGAACAATCTGCTGTAGAAAATGAAGAGGCTAGGAAAGTTTGGGGAACTACTACACAAATTCCTGGCAGCGTTTTCACGCCTAAAGAACCCTTAAGTGAGAGCGATTGGCGCACTAAGGATTTTGATATTCTAAGTCCTTCTACGTTCAGCCTTCAGGCTGCTGGAAAAGGTGTTGGAGCTGGGTTTGAAACAATGTTGTCTCTAGGCACTGGTATTGGTGCGGCTTTTGGCATGCCTGCCAAGGTGGCCTTATCTAAGGCCCTAGGAGACACACGTTCAGCAAAAGAAATTGCTGAAGAGTACCTTGATGAACGGACCTATCAACCTCGTGGTAGTTGGGGGAAGAAGGTACAAGAGGCTATTGGTCCTGTCATGCAGGCATTCCCTGCTACGGGTGGTTATTCTGGCCACTTAGGCCGTATCCGTAAAGGCAAGGCCAGTTTTGATTCTAAGGTAGATGCTGCTTTATCCGAGCCGTCTAAGGCACCATCGACAGATGTGCCCACACAGATGGAACTTCCTTTAGCTACCACACCAGAAGCCATTGCGGAAATGCAGGCCCGTGGGACTGGACAGCCAGACCTGTTCTTCTCTGAACAGGGTAACATTGGCGCCGGGCGTCCTTTATACCAGGCACCGCGTGGCCCGGAAATGCCACGTACTATTCGCCAGGAGCAACCACGTCCTACAATGCGCGTAACACCAGAAGGGCAAGCATTTGAGCCTACTCCTGATGTAGCTATGTGGCAAGATCGTGCTGCTGCAATGACGGAAGAAGCCCAGCCTCCTCGTCCACAGCTACAACACCAGGATGTGCTTGACTTCACTCCTCACGGAGATAGGCCAGCTCAATTCGGCTTTACTGATACAGGCGGTCGTTTAGACGAGAATGGTATTCCCATTCGTGCCGATCTTTCTATGGAAGCACAGAACGTGCAAAATCCCTTGCAGAGAAACCTCTGGGGTGATGAGCTTCCTGGTCGGACTGGTGATGGTGGACTTCCTCTAACCCGTGCCCTGGACAAGATGCCTCCTGGTCCTGAACGGGATGCTGCCATGGCCCAGCTAGGTGCTCCTGGCCTGTCACCAGCAGGTGACCTAGGAAGGGCTCTAGGAGACGCAGAAACGGCTGCTAGGAGCGGCGTTGGCGTTGGTGGCCCTAGGGGTGCTCAACGCGGAGCAATTGACGTACGGGCCGTTAAGGACGCCTTAGAGCAGCTTAAACGTGGCTTGATTCGTGGTCCAGAAGCTCTCAAGGCATTCGTAGGGACATATGATCCTCAAATGGACCATAGTGATATTTCTAAGGGTATTGGTGGTGGTCACATTGGATGGTTCCCTGCAATCAAGAATAGTCGTGAACTGAAGTCTGAAGGCCGTCTTGTATGGATGTCTCCCCAAGACTTCCATGCGGCGGCTTTACCCCGATACATGGACTCAAAAGCCAAGACGGGTATCGGGGAGCGTAAGCGTAGCCAAATTCGCACTGGAATTAATGATCCAGGCGGCCTATCGTCGGTTCCTGTATTACGCCTTAATGAGATGGGTAAAATTGTAGGCCACGAGGGGCGTCATCGTATGGATGTAATGAAGGAACTCGGTGTATCAAAAGCACCTGTTTATCTTCATACCACTGGGCACAGCAATGCTAATGGTCCAATTAAACACCTCTCAATGGTCTCTGAGGATGGTAGCAAAAAAGTACCAGTACCTGAGTCCATTTTCCCAATGGGGAGTGATCCACTGGGGTTCACAAAACCAACTGGTGTTGGAGTGGGTGGTCCGCATGGAGCACAACGAGGAGCTATGGACTTTCGTCCAGGCTTGCGGTCGCGCCAAGACTTTATTGAAGGTCTATTAAAAACCAAACTACGTGCTCCTGTCCCTACCAATGACGAAATTATCGCTGCTTCTAGAGATGCTCCAGATGGTAAAGGAATTACTAACCTTGCTGCGGGAGCTACGTTAGAGGCTTTAAAGCGTCGTAGTCCTCTCATCCAAGGCGTTAGTCGTGTTGTCCAACATGCCAAGGCAGTTGCTGACAGCGCTATCCGAGATAGTGTGTTTCCCTTTGAAGACGCCGCTAGACGCCTATCTAAAGAAGAAATTACACAGCTCGCTACAGTGCTGCAAAAAGAGATGTTTGCTCGCCGACAACTTACAGCACAGCAACTAGCTGATGTTGGTTTGTCCGAGCGGCAACTTGTGACATACACAAAACTACGAGACATGCAGCAAAAAGCCCTGGACGTGCAAAATGCAGCCAGGGCCTTGAAGGGACAACCTCCTGTAACAGCTCTAGAAGCCTATTTGTCTTCTAGGTGGCAGGGGGACTTTCGTCGTGGGTTTAGAAATTCTGATGGGAAACTTGTATGGGTGTTAGCTGCTGATAATAAACACACGCTCAATGCCGATACTCGTGCTTTGTTTAAAGCCTTTCCTGACCTAAAGGCAGGGAAGTATTCCGATCAAGTAGTTCGTTCGGGTAAAGGCGGGAAGCCAGAAGCATCACAAATCTACACTCTGATGTTGGATGTTCTTGGTAGAGATGATCCTTCTGTAGCCAAAATCAAGAGCTGGGCAGAAGGTCAACTTGAAGAAGGTGCTGCTGGTGCCTTTGGTCAAGAGAAGCACTTTGAAACTAAGGCTAATGTCCGTGGGTTCGTTGGTGATCGTCCTGGACGTGATCCAAAGAAAGAGTCTATTGCTATGTTGCAACAGCAAATTAACTATGCCAAGAACGCCCACAAGTGGTCTGGCATGCAGGCTGCTGGCAATCAGCTCAAGGGACTCTTCTCCAACGAAGACCTAAACACTTCTCAGCCAAACAACATAGGCTATGCAAAGCAATACTTCGCAGACCAGATTGGTGGGAATGAGTTCGAGTGGGTGAGGGGTATAGAGAATTCTATTCGCAACATTGGCATTAGTCCCAACCAAATTGGTCGTGGACTTGGTAATGTAAAGGCCCTGTGGGTTGCACAGAAGCTGGCAGGAAGCCTGGGCTTCGTTGCCTCTCAGGCCATTCAGATGGCCAACATGGCCCCAACCATGATGTTCCTAAAGGATAAGTATGGTGGGTCTCCGTTGTTTGCTCTTCCAATGGGAATTATCACTGGCACTATGATGGCTACAGGACATGTGTTTGATCCTAAAGCACCTGCGCTGTACAAAAGTCTTTCGCTAACTCCTGGTCTTGGGGAATTCCTTCCCAAGGCTATGAAATACGCCGAGGACAACTCTGTCATTGCTAAGAGCGTCTATGACGAGAGCCCAATTGGTAGTAGTTTTGGTCCAGGTGGTTTGTTAAACAAAATCTCTAGTAAGACCATTGCTGTGCCAGAAACATTCCTTCGGGGAATGGTGTACATGACTTATGCCACTCAACTTAAGTCTGGTGGAAAGATCAAGAGCGACTTGGAAATATTCCGTCTAGCCGATGAACATACTCGTGCTTCTATGGGTGATTACGCCGAAGGCGAGCGAGCCATGTTGTTTAATAAGATGGGTAACCTAGGCAATGCTGTGAACGTGTTACAGACATTCCCGGTTAACTATTACAACCAATGGAGTTGGGCTGCTCGGGAAGCCAAGTCTGGAAACAATGGCCCATTGTTAGCCATGCTAATGGTTAACTATGGAGTTGCTGGTGCTATGGGTATTCCTGGGTTTCAGGATGCTGATAGAGGTTTTGAAGCCATTAAGGATATGATTAAAGAGTCTTCTCCTTTGCTATGGAGAAAGCTTCGAGACATTTCTTTAAAGGAACTTGTTGTTATGGCTGGCGGTGAACAAGCCCTCGCTGGCGCTCTGTCCACAGAAACTGGTGTTGCTATGACAAGCCGTGCATCCGCGCCAGCAGGCACGGACATGTTGTCTACTCCGGCTGCTCCATATAAAGACCTTGCTAAGATCGGTGGCAGCGCCATGGGCGCCCTAGCCGATCCCCTTAGTCCTGAAGGATGGGCACAACTTGGAATGAACCTAGCTCCTACAGGAATACAGGGAGCCTTGGAGACTGGTCCATTAAAAGACTTTACTTCTGTTCCTGGTCCTGGTCCTGGAGGCAAGCGTGTCTATGGTAAGCCTACTGACATGGCTGCCCATAAAGGCATGTATGCTCGTACACCTGAAGAAGAACGGCTAAGGTCTTTTGGACTTCGTTCACAGAAAGAAGCCTTTACACGCGATCAGGAGTATCTACGGGACAAGCGTATCAGCGACTCACAGAAGGTAGCTCAAAAGCTTCCAGATAATTTCTGGGCAGCAATTAGAGCTAACAAGATGGAGAAGGCTGGAGACTTGATGCGTCTACATGTAGAACTTACAGGTAAGCCTATTACGGATGAAATGATTCAGAAGCAAATAACTGAGGAATATACAACTCCCTCACAACGACTCGCTGCCCGTAAGGTGCTCCCTGTAGAAGCTCTCGTAGCATACAAGCGTTACCAACAAATTATGAAAGAAGCAGGTTACCAATAATGCAACTTACTTTAGAGCGGTTACAACTAGATCCTGATGTAACTATTGGTGCTTTAAACGTTAATGGCTTGTTTGAGTGTTGGACACTAGAAGACACTGTGCGGCCAGATGGTGTAAAAATCTATGGAGAAACAGCCATTCCTACAGGACGTTACGACATAGACATTACCTACTCTCCTAGGTTCAAGGTCCAGATGCCTCTCCTGCTTAATGTTGCAGGATTCTTAGGTGTTCGTATTCATACAGGAAACACTGCTGACGATACAGAAGGTTGTCTCATTGTTGGAACAGATCGTCTTGGCAAGTCTCTAGGTAGAAGCCGTATGGCTTACGACAAGTTATTTGTAAAGCTTATGGAAGCCAAGAAACGTAAAGAACCAATAGAACTGACCATCTTCTAAAACCGACAGTACAAATGAAAAGAGCCGCTTTCGCGGCTCTTTTTTTTTACCCTATTGTATATTCCTTATATCCAAGTCCTGTAAACACGTCATGTTGAGCAGCTACCTTTACTGCCTCCATAGGACTCTTGCCTGCCTCCATAGCTCCAAGAGCCAAATGACTCCCAGAACCAATAGCAAAGAATGGTCTTTCTAGGCGCATCCAATGTGTCAGCCCACTCCCGTAAAATAGTTCATTGTTAGACGTAAGAGCCAACAGTTCAATTCCTTTTAGTTTAGGAATCTTATCTACTGACACTGTAATCCAACTAACCACTTCACACCACTTATTCACATTACCGGCAAATCCTACATATGCATATTCTGCATTGAAGAACTGTTTACACCAGGGGCCTTTAAATTCAATGATTTTACTGGCCCCCTTCATTTTTACATTCTCACCGTATGTAAACTGTAGGTCACAGGCAATGGTGTTTTTATTCGCTGCTATTGTGGTCATTAGGGTGATCCGTGGTCATACTCCGCAAGAGCCCCCATGGCCCGTGATCCAGAGTATTTTGTCAAATACTCTAATGCTTTTCGCACAGTCTCTACGTCGTCATTCAAATATCCAATGCCTCTATTACATTTATTACAAAGTAAACCACGAAGTTGACCTGTAATATGGTTGTGATCTATTGCCAATGCTCTCGAACAAACTTGAGAACAAATAGCACAAACTCCTAGTTGTAAAGTAATTAGATCATCGTATTGGTCTTTGGTAATGCCTGTGCGACGTTTCCTATTATAGTGTGTTGAATATTCTATTGCCTTATCTTTATGTCTGAGGTAACTTTTTCTACGAGTTTCAGGATTATATGCCACAGATACCTCCCTTACAAACGTCCTCATGTTCCTCAAAGATAGTGCCTTTGTGTAGCAGGGCCTCTTCGTAAGGCATCTCTGTAATGGGCTGGCCACCTCTGGATGAGTCTGGGTAGCAAGTAAACCCACGCAACCCTGGAGCATACTTAGCTAAGGTAGCAGCAAATTCGTTTACTTTATCTTCATTGTTGTGTTTAGAACCCCACGCCGGGAGGTTAATAGTGGATGAAATACTCATATCCACATATTGCTGTACGTCTGCTTGGAATTTAATTCGTCTTTCATAATCATGGCTTAGTTTATAGGCTGTATCTATGTTTTCTGGGTTAATTCCATACTTTTTAATAAGAAGGTCTGCTGTGGCATCGACAACGTAGCTATACTTCCACTTAGTCCCTTCAGTAAGGAACCTTCGTTTGTAAGCCACAGCAAACAACGGTTCAATTCCCGTCGTTGTAGAAGCAAGAATTCCGATAGTACCCGTTGGTGCCACGGCTCTGTATGCGACGGGTCTAGAAATGTAGAATCTATCGCAATGCTCGTTTGCAGCCCGCTCGGACTCTGCACGATAAGTTGCCAACCATTGTTTAAGTTCATCTGTTACCTCGTACTTTTGTCCTCGTTGGAGGAGCCATTCGTGAATACCCATGAGACCGAGACCCAACCTACGGTTCTTTTCCCTAACTTTATGGACCTTATCATAGGGTAAGTCCGCTCTAAGAGTGCCGCATACGAGAAACTTACTGGCAAGTTCCACAACACTTTTGAAATCTTCCAATGTGTGAATATTGCCGAGATTAATACTACCAAGGTTGCATACGTCGCTGTCATCCTCAGAAGTAACCTCAGTGCAAGCATTCCTAAGAGTTTCATTTTGTTTATTACCAAAGTTAAAAGAGAACCCGGGCTCTCCTGTTTGCATGGCCTGTCGGCAGTTTTCCATAAAGACACTGTTGGCCGTTAGGCCCTCGGTTAACGAGGCATCGTCGTAGTTAACCGAAATGTTGGTCATGTCCAACGGAGCCCAAGCATTGAAACTCTCGCTCTTTAGGGCCCTGGTTCGCTCATCCCAGTTTTTTGCAGTAAGGAACAAAGGGATGTCTTCGTGCTGCCAATTGAGGCTTGCGTAAATAGCACTTCGTCGAGAACCTCCCTGCATAACGTTTCTTCCGATTTCGTTAATTGCGGACATGAGAGGGATTGGACCCGACGCGACGCCACCCGTACGCACAAGAGAGCGTCCAGCAGGCCGTAAACGGCTGTAGTCAATTCCAATGCCGCCTCCGGTCATTAAACAACTCATTGCCCGCCACGTTACAGCACTCCATTCTTCTCGTGTATCTTCTTCTGCGCGCAACAAATAACAGTTATTGTATGCCTTGTATGGTCTACCTGCGTAATAAAGGTAACGGCCTCCGGGAAGAAATCGCATTTGTTTAATGTGCTCTGCAAGCTCTCGTTGATCACTTTCAGACATGAGTGCCGGTAAAGTGTTTTCTCGCGTTCCACAGACATCGGCCACAACTCGTTCGGCAAGAGCATCCCATGAGTCGTTTGGACCTTGGGCATATTTGGTTCTAAAGATTTGTTCGGCAAAGGGTGTTTTGAATCGTTCAACTTGCATTCTCTTCCTTTAGAAATCGTTTTAGCTCTTTTTCCAATTCTTTGTCTTCTTGTACTCGTACACGAAACTTGCGTTTCTCGCCATAGTTCTTAGACAAACTGGGATCGTCGTGCGTAGCAGGACTATTCTTCTTTTTCTTCACCGACTTGGCCATAAATATAGTCTAAACGATCCTCAATTTTATCTAAGAAGGCATCCACAATTTCATGTGACTTGATGTCAAGAAGTTCTAGAAGAAGAGTCTCCTCAAGCTGCTTTAGTTGTTGGATTAGTTGTAAGCGGTTCATCGTGTTCTTTCGGAGTCACGCTGAGTGGCTCATATTGTTGGTCAAATGCCTTTTTTAATTCTGGATGCATGTGTGGAAAGCTGTCTGGAATGTTCAACACCTTGATGTTATATTGCTTGTCAATGTCAATGTCTTCATCAAGGAAATACTTCTTTACTTGCTGATAATTATTCTCGTTGACAAAGACAATTTCATCAGCCCATTCCATTAAGGTAGGGGTAATTTTGATAAGGGCGTCATCCCAAGTGCCTGCGCAACGAGTATTGTAACGACCAGCATACAGGCGAGCACCGGTAGCGCTACGAAGAATACCCATGCTGCACACAAAAAGTACCTTCTTATCACTTCCTTGAAAAGGATTTTTAACCACTCCATCACGACAATCTCGAATTTGTGAGCTTAAACTTTTAGCCACGTTTCCACCTATCATCTAGTTCTGGTTTATTCTTCATCATCCAATGAAGAAACATCGCATTACAACCAAGGTGGGCTGCATGAGAAATTCCACTTTCTTCATCGACATCCATACCTCGTAAAAGACTAAACAGATGCCGTAGAGAGCTGCCGAGTAGGCGGCTAAGAGCAATACCACCACGCCAATTGTGAGCAGCGTACTTTTTAGCACCAAACCCGAGAACTCGTCCAACGTCTTCGAGAAAGTCCGCATCCAAGAGGTCAACACGACTCTTGTCTTGGTCATATTTAATTCCCGCATTCACAGATACTTTCCTTTAAGATACTTCAAGCTAACAAACATGGGATGATAGGAACCCTCATGTACTTCATTCTTCATCCAAATTCCCCGATCATACGTGTTGCCTTGTGGCCCTAAATAGTCCTCATTGTGTTCATAACACGATCCGACAAAGAGACCAAGGACAGGCCGACCATCTGCTGCTACTTCTCTGTGCATTTCCCAGTTTTGGACGTGTCCCATTGTGCAGGACATGTGCTTTTTCTGGACAAGCTGCCTAGCTGAAGCCACAGGGCGCCCAAGAACGCCAGAGGAAAAATAATGGCAGTAGGCAACGCCATCCACGACCACTGGTTGAAGGAACGGATATACCTCCCAGCCAAAGCTCTCATATTTTAAATCTCCGAGTCCAATGGTTCCATCAAACTTGGCGTCATTTTCCACAACTCGGCAAATTCGGTTCTCGTGATTCCCCATGGTGAGGACAAGCCGGGGTAGGTATAAATTATGCTTAGTGCGACGCATCTTGGCATTATGTCCTTGGAGAGGCGCCAGCAATGCCTCCATGCCTTGATGTGCTGCCTCAATGTCAGCTTTGTATCGTCTTCCTTCAAAAGCTTTCTTGCCCATGTCGTAAGAAGATAAACTAGGCATATCCGCAGCGTCGCCGATACACACCACAACATCAGGTTTCTTTTCAACAATGTAATTGCCTATAGCGGTTAAAAACTTAAAGTCGTTACCTGGTTTTATTTGCAAGTCCGGAATTACGATGTGCTTCTTAGTCATTTAGTTTAAGTTAGTAGGTTTCTCACTAGAGAGTTCTTCAAGTTCTTCTGCACTGTCTACATGCTGAATCGAAACACCTTGCATATATTGCAGCCCTGCTGAGGTGAGAAAATTCAAAGCAAATTGGAGAAGCACTTGTGCTTGTTCTGCATTTAGGGTTTGGGTAAACTTGAGACTTCCGTCTTCATTCTTCACTGGAACATCTATAATCATTTCTTATCCTTTTTAACAACGCGCTCACGCGCGCTTTTTTCTTTATGACAAGCTCGACAAATTGCTTGGAGGTTTTCTTCATCACAGAAGAGGCGTTGGATGAAGGTATTCCAGTCCTTGAATCCCTTCTTGGGATCGACAACAGGCTGGATATGATCGACCTCGATTTCCGTTTTAGGAAAGTCGAGACTACAAACGTTGCATTTGTAGTGTTGCGCGAGACGCTTAGACTTCTTATTGACCTTCTTTTCAGTCTTAGCTGCGTTCAGCGCATTATATTTAGGAGGCCACCGCCGTGTACCACTCCTAAGAACAGCAATGATAAACTGTTTTTTTCTAGCTGGACTCCATTGAGTGATAGGGAACCTCTTTTTTAGTAATATTTTTAATTAATTCTTTTGCTTTTTCCATTGTGCGTTGGTAATTTCTACCAGCATCTCCGCAGTACAATGAAACTGTATTACCATCATAATGACAGCATGTTGGTATAGCAAATACTGTTCTGACAAACATTCTACTTAGTTCTATGGCCTCATCTTGAGTGCATGTATGAATTATACACGCCGGCCCACGGTTTCTAGCATAGATATTTCCTTGGCCTCGTACATCATACCAAGCATTTACTAACTCAATATCAGTATACTCATACCAATGAACCTGAGTACCATTTGGTAGCTTTGTTGTTTTTGGTGTAGGCATAATTAAACAAATCTCTTCCAACGATCTCGGATATCATCATCTTTTTTTCTATGTATCCATAAACAACGGGCGTTCATTTCCATTTCCTCATCACTCCCATAAGCTTCCCTACAGGCTTCCAGCATCTCTCTCTCAGACTCACATTGAGCCAGGATTCGGCTAGCTTTCTTCGGACCGATTCCGGGCACCCCTTTGATGCCATCAGCGGTGTCGCCCACAAGAAGCTGATAATAGAAATTGTACACAGCTTGGTCAGGAGTGATTTCATAAAGTTCTTTTTTAACAAAGTTGTAGTGCTTTCCTGGAATCATGTCTAAATCTTTATCTATCGTCGCTATAATGCCTTCGTCACCTAGCTCCGTGAGAGCAATGCCGAGCATATCATCTGCTTCACACCCATCAGACCATTCTGCATTCCAGTCTAAATCGAAATAAGCCTTTACTTCCTGTTCCCACTTAGGACGTTTCGCATCCAAGCGATTGGCCTTATATTCTGGAAACACCTTATAACGGAAATTGTCCTTGCCTGAAAGGAAGAGACGGAACGCAGTAGCTCCTGTGGCTTGGAGAATCTCATCGACCATTGTTCCTGCGCGAGAACAGGCAATGTACGGTTCAGACTCATCTTCAGCCGAGAAAGCAGCGCGAAAACATACAATGTCGCCATCAACGCATACTGTTGTCAATGAGATGTCCTACATAATAAATATGAACAGGTTTGTTTGCTTCATACATAGACACAATCATATTACGAGTGCCTGGGGATGTACCATCCCAGAACGCAATGAGACCATCAGCATACTTTGCCATTTGATCGTTACGGATGGCTCCAGCAGCACGTTGAAAACGATTCCAGTCAGCAGGAAAGGACACAACTGGTAGTTGTTGAAAGTATGCCCACTCCTCACCAAGCCTGTCAGCTCCTCTTGCACCACCACTTACAACTTCTTTAATGTCCCATTCTAATGGGAGCACTGACATGAAACCAAGAAAAGCATCAAAGTCAGTAAACTCCCTGCTACCAGCAATAATCACTCGCATTACTCGTTAATGCCTTTCATACTTTCTCACTTATTGTATTTCCATCAGTAGTAAAATGCATAGTGTGGATGCCCACACTGCGTATAAGAGCCATGCACGTATCACAGGGTCTTGCCATTCCAGTTGCACCTGCTTTAGTAAAGCGAGTAACAAAGATTTCAGCACCAGATAAATCATGTAGCCGTCGTTCTTTTAGCAGTTTTAATATAGCATCTTCTTCAGCATGTAGGGTAGGACGTTTAAGTTCTTTTGTATAGCGCAGTTGATTAAATCCTGTAGATAAAATCCTACCACCTTTGACTATGACAGCACCTAACCGATGTTGTTTGAAGGAACTCTTCTTAGCCTCTTTAGCACTACTACGAAAACTCACCCGTAGTCCCTATTCCTGTGTAATTTAATAAGATCCACTCGAACTTTCCATTCTGCTTCTCCCACGCGGATAGAACGATTCTTTATTGTGTATTGATGTGTCCATGCCCAGAAAAGAGCTGCATCAATTATTTTAGTTCTAGCGGAAAAGTCCAACGGACCAGTGACTATGTAATCACCAGGCCGTTGGAGATGCTCAGAGAACCCGTACTTATTCTTGGGAAATGCCTTGGTTTTCTCCGTCCATCGCGCCCAATGTTTCGTTGGTGCCATATACAAAATCTACAAATTGTTGTGCAATTTCCAATACTATACTAACATTAAACTCTGCATCTGGAGCATTACCCTTAAGATAGTCAATTGCATTGGAGATCGAGCTTTGCTTGACAATGAGCATTTGCTTTACCTTACGCTCTTCAGCAGTTTCATATGTACTACCCACCACTTTTGTTGGGCCTACAGCGCCAGCTTTAGCTGACGCGGGAGCAGATGAGCCATCAGATGCGACAACCGCTACACGACTCCAGTTGGTAAAGCCCTTGTCATTCTTTACTGTATCGACTTCAACAGTTTGACCACTCTTAACATCTTGAATTGCCTTAAACACTTCTGGGTTTGCAAAAGACATAATCTTCTGCGTACGGTTCTCACCGTTGTAAGAGTAAATGACGTTGGCAATTTGATACTTACGTGGACCATTACCAGCCGATGATACATTTACTTCTTGCACTTGAATTTTAAATGCCATGATTTTCCTTATTTAAACTTAAGTGACGTTTTCTATGGCAATTTGCACATAACATCACACATTTCTTTAACTCCACTTGGATTTTTTCCCAGCGCCTATCTAAATACTGCGCTAATCCAAATTCCTTTTCTGTAGGATCAATATGATGTAGGTCATACACGCACGGTTCATACTGAGTTTTACAATCATGGCACTGATTGCCATAATACTCAACAACCCTTATCTTATGTTCTCTACGTCTATTTTTTAAGTATTCTCTTTGTTGTTCTCGTGTGTAACCCATTCAGTCATTTCTAATTTGTTTTTACCAACTTGAATCTCGCAAGTTAAAGGAAGACCAAACTCGTATCCGAAGTAGTCATAACACATCCTAGGGACACTTTCAACCGCTTCTTTTAAAGCGACACAGATATTATACACGTTTTCTTCGGGCGTGTCAAGTACCAAACTATCGTGCACCGTTTGAATGAAGTCAGCTTGCACACCAAGAGCCCTCACAAGCTCCCGCGCCTTAATGCGGGCAAGCATTACAAGGTCTGCTCCAAAGCCCTGAACTGGATAGTTCTTGATTTGGGTTTCAGGCCACTTCCACCCTTGTTTCTTCAAGACCGGTTGGAACTCGTAAAACCGTCCTGAAGGAATCTCTAGGTATCCCTGTTTCTTTACTGTGTCAAGGAGTAGTCTATGCCATTTCTCGATTCCACTATACTTCTTGTAATACTCGTCAATGACTCCCTGCCAGAAGTCAACGCTAGTGGAGACGGACGTAAAATCGGGATCGTGAGCGTAGCTCCAAGCCCCACCTCCGTAAATAAGCAATTTGTTAGCTGCATGTTCCCATGCAGATCAGACTATATCATAGCGACTTTTCAGCCGCCCTGCGCGCTTCCACAGTCTCCTGTGTACTCCCTTGCGGGATAGTCGTTACACCTTGAAAGGCTCGCCAACATTCATGTTCCACTTGATGGCATCGTTTACACAGTACCTCAAGATTTTCACGAATGTTGTTTGTGCTGTCATGATCCTTGTGGTGTCCTGCCCAAGTCCCTCGAACAGAAACGTCGATTTTATTACCACATCTCTCACAACAATATGAAAGTTGTTTGAGTTTCTCTTGTGCCCATCGCCGAAATACACTTCGACCATGTTTGTAATTTTGATTGTCTTCGCCTAGTTTTCCACCAGACCCAAGACCATTCAAAATTCCATGTTTATAGTGCCAACGTTTAATAGCTTCTTTGTTAGCGTCTACAACACAATCTGGACAATACTTCTGATACTTACCAGCAGTTAATCCAGAGGCACTGCATTTCACACAAATGTATTTTTTCATATAAGCCCTCCCTTGGCTCGGGGTTGTCGGTTCTCGATGTTCACCGAATTCACGCAGTTTTACTTCCGCCTTTATTTAACGGAACTTGAAAATCTTTGCAACCAGTCGTCCTGGTTTTCCGTTTCCAAGATTGAACCTAACTCTGTTTGCATCATGAATGTCTACTTTCTCTAAGATTTCTTGACATAACACCGGGTCGCCGCTCAGTTGTGCAGCGACAACAACTTCTAACCCACGGATATCACAGTTAATAATCATATCGACTAATAAAAAACTGATCTATCTCCAATGTTTGATTTTGTAGATTTGGATTACTACTACTAAGTCTTCCAGTGGCTACAATGTTTTGGTTGTATTGGGTGTGTATGTGGCCGTCGTTCCATTGAAACTTGTCAAATTGCTTAAAAAGGTTCTCCAGCATTTCGACCATCTTAATTACCTTTGCCCGTATCTGAAGACAGTCCACAAGCCGTTTACTCTCTTTGCTCCTCGTAACAAGTTGCTTAAGGGTGGGGTCGTCAACCTGATAGAAGTGGCTTTCCTCGGGTTTGTTTTCGAGAGTCTTTTTAACCTCAGAGTTCGTAAGCGGCTTAAACCGCTTAGGGAAATCCACAGACTCGTTAAACCAACTCCTCTTAATATACTCTTGGCCCTTTTTATCTCCTGACTTGTATGTCGAATTCTCTTCCAATGCGTATGCGAATAAAATTGTTCCTCCGTAGAGGAGCGCCGATAGATGATCACCGGAGTCCCAGTTGAAGACACCATATTCCATGGGCGGAAGAAAGCCCTGAAGTTCTTCTTCAATTTTAACAATTTGCTGTTTGGTTTCCTCAATCTTTTTCCTTGCGGCTTCTTTATTAAACTTAATGCCCTTGCGTTCCATCTCCATAAGAACCTTCATGTCTTCTCCCATAAGAAGAATGAGGATTTTCTGTAGTTCAGAGCAGCGGGATTGTTGTATCTCGTAAAGCTGTACCAGCGATGGATTTACATCAGCTAGGTTGTATTCCTTAAGGACTTCTACAGGAATTTCATCTGTCTGTACCCCGGCTGCCCAATATTCTTTTACAAGGTCGCCCTTCTTAGCAGGAAGTTCATATCGAGCAAGACATTCATCTAGTGAGATGAGCTTGTCTTTCTGTCCACTAAGGACAAATTCTGCTAACTGACAATCCCATACGTCTATATCATCAAGAGATACACCCATCCAGTGAAGGTCAAACTTAACATTAAAACCGACCACGATTTGCCGTTGATTGCGTCGTCTAAACAAATCATCGTCAGGCCGAAAGTCAGGATCAGTATGATAAAAAAAGCTATTGTTGATAACATAACTTACCAGCTTATTTCGTGGGTCAAATGGATGGCCCTTGTTGTGTGTTGTTGTTTCGACATCCAAGAAAGTGAGTTCTGAGTTCATCAAGAGAGATTAAACACCTTCCATATCTAGGCCACAAGTTTTCTGGGCAACAGTTAAAATAATGAGAGTCTTGAACAGTGTTAAAGTGTACATGTCCATGCACATTGGGTTTTCCTCTAAGTTCGTCTGGATGAACTGGAGCATGAGAAAGCCACATGCCTTTATACTTTAACAGGCCCTCTACTTCGTTAAAGAACTTTAAATACTGTGTTGTGGTAAAGCGGTCGTGGTTTCCTCGGATTAAGTACTTCTGAAACCCAGGTAAATCTAGAGAGTCAAACAGTTCTTTATCAAAACAGAAGTCTCCCAACACAAACACTACATCTCGTTTTCCGACTATAGCTTTCCAGTCGTTTAGGATACGAGTGTTATTCTCTTCTGTCGAGTTAACTAGAGGAGAACGAAATTTTCCAATGTTCTGGTGACCTAAATGTAGGTCACTACAAAACCACACTTGACTCATCTGGAT
>ERZ1292625.801-Hain-H41-01um-R1-801-length-42902-cov-105_pt1 | contig 42902 bp, 62 predicted proteins | sample MGYA00564400_ERZ1292625 | MGnify/ENA primary metagenome ERZ1292625 (study PRJEB36523, sample SAMEA6512639) | groundwater metagenome | collected 2019-01-08 | study: AquaDiva: Metagenomics assemblies of 32 groundwater samples
TCCCACATCCGCAATCGGTCTTGTATCTTTTGACTCAAAAAATACTTCTGGGGGATATTGGTCTCTAAAACCGACGACAAAGATACGTTCTCGGTTTTGAGGGACACCGAAGTTTTTGGCGTTGAGAACTTGCCACCAGAGATTATACCCACTTTCGGAAAATGCACTGATGAGGTTGGCAAAGTCCCATCCGTTTCTGCTAGACAAAGTGCCCTTAACATTTTCCCAGATAAAATATCGAGGCTTTTTATCCCGTAAAATTCGTATGTACTCCCAAGCGAGAGAAGATTTTGCACCGGCAAGTCCTCTCCTTTTGCCAGCGATTGAAAAATCTTGGCAGGGACTTCCCCCTGCGAGCATATCAAAATCGGGTAATTCGTCTGTTCTGATGGTCGTGATGTTTCCATAATTTTTTATGTTTGGGAAATGGTACTTAAGAACCATTGAAGCGTATTTATCAATCTCTGAAAATCCTACACATTGCCAATCTTTAGGAAAACCAATATCCATTCCGCCCACTCCACTGAACAGAGACATAAAAGTCATATTTTATCAATTACTTTTACTACATCAGAAATATCAGGTGAGTAGCGGTACTCTTTCAAAAAATACTGTTGGCAACAAACAGGGCAAAATATCATAAGTCGGTTGTCTGTCTTCTGTATACAAGCGTCGGGACTTTCACAAAATTTACACTTCAAGTGTCGTCCTATCGTCTCTTTCGTAGCGTTTCTCCCCCGATTCCTTGCTCGTTCGCACAAGGCGGGTAAACGCTCGGCTGTCATATTGGAGATACTCTGTGTCGCTGGCATAGTAGGTATGTTTACGGTTCTTATTATCGAGTAGTGTTATCTTGTACGGGAATGGTTTTGAGAGAGTGATTATCATAATTTCTGATATTCCTCATTGACCATTGTCTTCATGTCATTTTCGTCAGGGAACATCCAAAATGAACGAGCATTTTTCCACATTTTTTCCCACCGCTCAAAACATATTTTTGAGATTGACATCAAATTATGTTCTTTCAAATAATCTTCAAGTAATTGCATTTCAAGAAAAATCCGAGTTTCCAATTGGTTAGGTTCCTCCAAGTAAAATTGTTTAACTTCATCTTGAATTTTGTGCATATTGTGCCATTTCTCCAAATTCTTCCAAATCTGTTAATTCTTGAAATTTCGCTCCGTTATGGCGAAGTTTAATTTTTCCTGTTTGTCCTCCCATACGATTAAGTTCGACCGACAAAATCGTTTTATTTTTGTACACATCTATCGTATTATCGTCAGTTTGTTTTTTGGCGGCTTCTTTGTTTTTTATTCGGTACATCATCAGTACCATATCCGCCTCCTGCGTGATGAATGATGAATCTCTAATCATTGTCCAATCGGGTACTTTGTCTTCAACTATTTTTTGTGTGTGTGCAATGAGAATCACCGCCATATCAAGAGCCACTGCCATACGTTTGAGTTCTCGAACAATTCCACCGATTAAAAATGACGTATTCTGGTAATCTTTAAGTGGCAAGAGAAAATGCAAATGATCGATTACTGCCACGGTTACGCCCTTTTCTTCTTTGGCTTTTGCCATTGCCTCAAAGAGCCATTGGTATTGCAAGTCTCCACCACCACGGTGCAATTCAGTCGGTACATACACGGGCAACTCTGTTGTTACATTGTCCGCCTTGTCCATTTCGCCGAATATCTTTGCTATCTCACGCCAGCTCATTTCGTAGCTGAAAATCATTGATGCTTGGTTTTGTTTGCCTAGATTGTGCATGAATGTTTGTGCCATTGTGGTTTTTCCAGCTTTCGTTTGAGCCGAAAGAACATAGAGCCGACCGGCTTCAAAACCTTTAACAAGATTGTCGAAAGAGGGAATACCACTAGCCACAATTTTTGCAGGAGGTTCTTTTTCAATTTTTTGTAGAAGTTTCCAGTATGTTTCAAGATTGATTGGCGTTACTTCATCGTAGCTGTAGCCTTGTTTGAGAGATTGCTCGACGTATTTACTCATAAATTTCAGGGTTAAAAGTTTTGTTTTCTAGTTCGGAAATCAGACGTTCGGTATCGGGAATACTCCGAGCAAGAGTATGGATTTTGAAATCTAATTCTTTGCTTCGGTAATAATTTACCGCCTGTTCCATGTACGCCATTGACTTATCCACGTCTTTGTCGAAATGTCGATATATCACACCAAGCGGTTTAGCCCACTCGGAGGCATCGAATGTGCCGGATATTTTTGTGCCTGTAAGCTCGGCGTACTTGCGAGCTAGCACAGCCATTGTTTGGCGGCCGTACTTTGATTTGTTCGGTCTACCATCTAAGGGTTCGTAGGTAATTTCTTCCATGGTGTATTGTTCATTACCAATTTTAATGATTGGAGTGGCGATAGCCACAGTATTTCTTTTGTATTTTCTTTTGTTAGTTTCTTTTGTATGTGTAGTTTTCTTCACTAGTTGCGGACGTGAAACTACACTAGTTGCGGACGAAAACTTCACTAGTTTACTTTTCTTTACTAGTTGCCAAGTTTCATAATCTTTGTTAAAAGCCCATAGATTAGAGCAGTTTTTACTACTCCCTTTCTTCACTAGTGTAAGAATCTTTACTAGTTGGAGGTTAAAAAGAGCCGTAACAATTGTTTTTTTTGATACAGGAATAGCATTACAAAATTGGGATAAGGAAATTTCATCTTGCTTTTTTTGGTAGCCGTAGGTTTTTCGTAGTACAAGAAAAATGATTGCTAGTTCTGTACCATTAAGACCGGTTGCTACAATGCGTTCTAGTAGTTCATTAGCGACCGCTGTATATCCATTTTCTTTTTGAGGTGATGCCATATTCAAATAAAAAAACCAGTGTGGTACGGCTCTCGAGGACTGCTCCCCTATGTCTTGCGACATGCGTACCAAACTGGTTTCTGTATTTGAATTGTTTTCAGTATTTGAGAGCGTATTTGAGAGAACGTAAAAAAATTATACCATTTTTTCACCCTCTGAACAAAGAGCAACGTGTGGACAAGTCGTGACCGTTCCATCGTTTGCTTTTTGTTCAATCTTCAATTCAGAAGTAGGGAATGTCCGAACAGTGTACATGATTTTGGTTAGTAGGACAAGAGCGTGTGCATAACCCTATTTGCCCCTTGTTTCAAAATGTAGTATACTTGCGTTTAAGTACCGAGGATGGTGCTTGGGTAGCTCCTCGGTTGAGGAGTTTTTTTGTCTTTACACCCCTTTCGAAAGGAAGAATAGATGGTTTCGTTTTTTCCCCTAACTATCGTTGGGGGTGTGGGGACAATTTTAATGAAAACACATGACTCGTTCGTGTATTGCCCACTGATAGCAGTCTGTTACGCTGGAGTCCCACTATCTGCATGGCTTGTGGGACAGGCGCAGCAGCCCTAGACTGCCTTGTTAATGGGCTGCTATCAGTAAAGAATTATGAACGTGTATCAATTCATCGTTCAGGTAGACCCGATGATTGATTTAACCGAATCAGTCGTTTTGGTGTGTACGGAGAATCTTGATCAGGGACTAAAGGTGGTGGACGCAGCGGCACGGAGTCAGTTCAAGGACAAGCCCTTTAGAATCAAGTTGATGGCAACTGACACGAAGCAAGATTTTATGCAGAAGCTGAACATCCAGCCGCAAGTAATTGTTCAGCCGCAAGAGAGTACACCCGCTGTGAATAGCTTACCTGCGATGGCGCGGATGCTGCGGGACAATGGTTATATCGTTAAAAAGCGGGCGATTAAGCCCATAAAATAAATCTATGGAAGAACTAAACGAAAGCGTTCCAGTTACTGAGACAGCGGAACCATGTGAACCTTGTGCGCCTGCTGAAGAGCCTATAGCTCCAGCAGAGGCTCCAACCGAAAGTGTTTAATAGGGCATTTTAAGCCCATAAAAGTAAAACCTATGGCAAAAGAGGTAAAATTGAAGGAGAGCAGTGTGTTCTACCTTCAGGCAGTGCTTAATTCAGTTCCCCTAGATAAGCTAGGCGAGGTGAAGAAGAGCAAGTTTAAGGCGATTACGATGCGCCGCAAGTTGGTTAAGCAATTAAACGAACTTAACGAAGAATTTAGAAAGAAGGTTGAGGCATTTGTAGAGATCAAGTCAAAGTATCAGAAGGAATACCAAGAGTTCGCCAAAGAGATGAATGAACGCTACGACCTTGATGAGCAGAAGGCACTAGAGGGTGTGAGTGAAGAAGAGAAGGAAGCTAAGAAAGAAGAGCTTAAAACTTCTCAAGGGGTAGAAAAGCAAAAGGAATTAGATGACTTTGCAACCTCTGTCCAAGAGAAGATGGACGCTGAGGTCAAGGCAACTGGACTAAAGTTCCTCATGTACACCATGGTTGACCCCGAGACCAAGGAAAGAAAGAGTGTTGAGATCGTAGAATACGCCAACAAGGAAGATGAGAAGGAACTAACAATTGAATTGACTGATGACGAGGACGGACAATACAAGTTCGCGCAACGTTTATTTGAGGAGAACGCCATGACAGCAATGCCGGTAGAGGACATCTTGCTCCCGATTGCAGAAGTATTGGAATTATCATAAATATATGTATTTACCATTACATTTAGTGCACAAGATTAGGACTGAGAAAGGCAGGGAAAAAATAAAATTTAAGGGTATACAAAGTATTTTGTTGAGATTGAATGAATTTTTATTTGGATTGTTCTTTGAAAGAAAAACAGAAGGTGAAGTATCAATCATCGACAGAGAAATTTATTTACAAGCGGGAGAAAATGGTTTAGAAATGGTTAGCGTGCCAATTGGTACAGAATTACAAATCGCTCTTTCAATAACTACCGTAGAGGATAAATAAATATATGGAAAAAAAGAAGATGGGTAAAAAGATACCTAAGAAACCAATGACGAAAAAGGAGATGGAGAAAGAGATGTATCCTAAGAAGAAAAAAGCAGGCAAGAAAAAGTAGTTCGTAGGTGCTAACGAAAATAAGTATGGAAGAAGCTGAAAAACTTGAAAAAGAACGGAATCCAAATTGGGGTGGTAAGCGCGAGGGAAGTGGTCGAAAGCCTTTGATGAATAAAGAGGACATGGAATTGGTGAACTCGCTCATTGCACAACATGGAGCTGAGCCAGATGAGACAGATCAACAGAAGCGAGAGCGTTTATTGATACTAATGGACAAGTTATATGAGGAAGGTAAAAAAGGAAATGTGCCAGCGATCAAGGAGTATGTAGATCGCATGATGGGTAAGAGCAAGGAACGGATTGATGTCAATTTGACTGAACGTAAACTGTTACTAGACTAGTATGGAAGAGATCCGCTTTAGCGAGCTATGCAACTTCTCGATGAAGCAATTGGACGCTCACAAAGCAGTCCCTGATTACAAGTACCTACTCTATGGTGGAGCCATGGGAGGAGGCAAGAGCTATTGGCTTCGTTGGGAGATTGCCTACTGGCTGATGTATCTGACGAAGAAGTATCAGACCAGTAAGATTGTCGGTGGGTTGTTCTGTGAGGACTACCCAAGCCTGAAAGATCGACAAGTCTCCAAGATTGCCAAAGAGTTTCCAGACTGGCTCGGAGAATTGCACTCAGACCACAAGGAGTATGGCCGATGTTTCATCGCCAAACCTGAGTATGGTAGCTGGGTAATTGTACTAAGAAACCTTGATGATGCCAGCAAATATAAATCAGCAGAGTTCGCCGTGATAGGCATTGATGAGTTGACAAAGAACAAGAAGGAAGTATTTGACGACCTGACGAAGACCCGATTAAGATGGCCGGGAATAGAAAGTCTTGACTGTAAGTTTCTAGCAGGGACAAATCCAGGAGAGATTGGACACGCCTGGGTCAAGAAGTGGTGGTTAGACGCTGACTTTGAGGAGGAAATGCAGCACAAGATCGACCAGTTCTTTTACATCCCAGCGAAGGCAGAGGACAATAAGCACTTAGATGTTGGCTACCTAGACGATCTCGCCAGTCTTCCAGAGGACAAGCGGAAGGCATACAAGGACGGAGATTGGAACATCTTCAAGGGTCAGTATTTCAGTGAGTGGCGACAGGATATCCATGTGATTGAGCCATTCTTCATCCCCAGTACCTGGCGACGGTTCGTCTGTGGGGATTACGGGTACACCGCTCCCTCGGCGATCTACTGGTGTGCCATTGATGAGGACGGAGTGATCTATGTGTACAGAGAGCTCTATGTCACAAACCACACCTACGAGCAGTTGATGGAGAAGATGGTCTCGTTGACTCCAGATAATGAGGAGATTAGCTACATGGTAATGGATCCTGCGATCTGGGCGAAGAAAGGGGACAGTGAGTTATCAGGAGCTGAGAAGATGCAGTGGAAGTACAAGGAATTAAAGGGAAAGGCACTGAACATCCAGCAAGGGAATAACGCCCGTGTGGTGGGGTGGGGACAGATGCGAGAGTACCTCAAGCCCTATGTGAGGGATGGCAAACAGTTAGCCAAGTTACAAGTGATGACAGGTTGCCCCAATCTAATCCGCTCAGTCCCAGCCCTCGTGTACGACAAGAACAACATTGAGGATGTGGACTCAGACGGTGAGGATCACGCAGGAGATGCGATCAGATACGGGATCATGAGTCGACCACGAGCCACCCCAAAACCTAAATTTATTCAAAAGAAAGTTCAAAAGGATCAAGCGTATTCACTAAGAATGGTATGAAGTACAAGCAGACAAAAGAGGAGCGAGAGAAGATTGCATTCGTCTACAAGGAGATGGATGACATGATTGAGATCCGCAACCGAAAGCCCCGTGAGTTCAACGACCGTACGCTTGTACAGTTTTTAGATGACTCTCAAAAGCGAGCAAATGGGTACATCCCGAGTAGAGAATCTCAAGGCAAGGATTCATGGCAGGCAAACATCTTCACCCAGACTACTAGGAATAAGGTCAAGGCATTAGTTGCTGGAGTGGCCAAGGATGTGCCCGATATTTCATTGCAGGCACGCAACTGGAAGAATGAAACCTCCTCACAACGGGCTGAGGTCGTCAAGGACATCACGCTTGCTAGTTATACTGAGGACGGCAATCCAGAGCTGGTCATCTTTCAAGATGGTTGGAACCTAGCTATCAATGGTACCGTTATCAAGTACGATGGCTTCATCAAGCAACGCACTGAGGTTGAGAAGATCTCAAACTATGACCTAAGCAAGGGTCAGATTGAATACAATTCAAACAAGGAAGAGTTTGTCGAAGATAAGCCAGTTGAGATCAACGTCCCACTGCAAAATCTGTTCATCAAGAACATGTATATCCATGACATCCAAGACCAGTCAGCATTGATCTGGGCGGATTATGTAGACCATGAGCACCTCGAGCAGGAGTTCAAGGTGTACAAGAACTTTGAGTTCATCCCCAAGTTCTCGAATGAGCACTCTGACTCAGAGACACAGACATTCTTCATGGACAAGTGGCAAGACCGTGGCCGGGTAGATCAATACGAGGTTCTACGCTACTACAGTAAGTCAAAAAATCTTTATCGAATCATCATCAATGGGGTCTTGATTCTTGACGCCAAGATGCTCTGGGGTCGTCGCATCAAGCGTTATCCTTTCGCGAAGACTGTGCTTGAGCCGATGGCGAACAGCAGCTGCTTTTATGGCAATTCGTTGCCAAATGTCCTCATGGCTGAACAGGACGCAAAGAATGCACTCATCAATTCATTCATGGATCAAGAGCTACGAAACGCTGTCAGCCCAATGCTTGTGGGTCTGGCAAACAAGGATAGTTTCGACCTTGAGGACGTGAATGTCGACTCGGACACAAACATCTATGTCGATGACATCAACCAAGTCAAGCCAATTCCGATCAATGGGATCTCAAACGGCGGCATCGCCCTCTTAAATATCGTTAACAAGGGCATTGAGGAAGACAGCACTGACAGTGTGCAAGGTGGCCGCTCAGGTTCAGGGGCAACTGCCCGTGAAATTGTGATTTCAAATGAGCGTGCTGAGGAATTAAAAGGTCAAGTATATATCATGTTGAAGGATCTCTGGCTTCAGAAGTATCGGCTTCGTATTCCGAACCTCTTGATGAACTTGACCCGTAAGAAGATCAGGACGTATGTGGGAGAAGGTGGGGCGAAGGTCATTGAAGAGACCTATCAGACTTTTAGAAACAAGAACGCCAAGCTCTCGGATGGCTCGTTGGGGGTCAAGCAGATCGAGGTCGTTGATGAGTTTGAACCACAGTCAATGCTCAACCGACGCGAGGAGAAGCTGAAGAAAGAGGGACAGAAGGTGGAGATTGTCCAGGTTACCTCTGATTACTTGGATGAGTGGGAATATGAGATTGAGCTGACGACTCAGAGCTTCCACCAGAAGAGTCGCTCGCTTGACATGGCCATCTCTGACGAGAAGATTGGTGGTGTGGCCAAGTTGTTCCCTGACATCTTCAAGGCAAACAAGGACAAGTTCTTTGAGATGTGGATGGAGAAGTATGGGGATAATCCCGAGGAGTTCCTCCGCGCGATGAACCAAGCACCGACGGCAATGCCAATGGGAATACCTGGTATGGAAGGGCAACCTGCCGTACCCGCACAAGCTGGAGCCCCGGCATTACCAACATTAAGTGGCACTTAATATGAAGAAACTTTTAATAAAATTATTGCTCCGCTTACTGAACGAGCAGGTGGACAGCGACAAGGTAGATCGTGATCGCATGGATGAATGGCTGGTAGGACTGGTATTACCAAAGAGTGGCTTTCAAGACTGGTACACCCTTCGAAAGAAGGCCATCATGCACGGATTATCACTTGGAAAAGAGGGACCAGAGTATTGGAAGTTGGTTGGACAATTACTTGAGCTCAAGCAGTTGGCCAAGTCAGCGGAGATGCAATTTGATAAACAAAACAAAAAAGGACTATGATTACACCACTTGGAGATTATGTCCTCATTGAGCCAGATGAGGAGAAAGACGTCACCGCTATGGGGATCATCATTCCTGAGACAGCGAAGGAACGAAAGCCGATGATGGGAACTGTATACGCAGTCGGTCGAGGCAAGGAGTTCAGCACAGGTCACATTGGACAGATGGAAGTCGCAGTGGGGGATAGGGTAATCTTTGAAAAGTACGGAGCAGATGATATTGAATTTGAGGGAAAGACATACAAGGCATGTAGCCAAATGAGAATTTATTGCAAATTAGTATGAAGATGCACACAACAATTAAAGCGGAACCACGCGAGTCGTTAGAACCAGTGGACATGATGATGCCGCACATAATGCTCGATGAGGAACAATTACCAGAGTTAGCGAATTGGAAAGTTGGCGAGGAGTACTACCTGCTCTTGAAGGTAAAGGAAAGCTCGGCTCATCTCGACCACGAGGATAAGATATGTGCGATGTTTGATGTTTTGGAGGCGGGTGCGTATGAGTACAATGAATAGGTAAAATTTACTAAAAACCTTTGGCTTTATTTGGCGGCTTGTTCTGCAGAGCTGCGAAGTAAGTTTCCTTGCCAAAGGTTTTCTTATTTCGTCTCTGCTAAACAGTCCGTCACAGGACTGTTTTTAATTACATGCTCGATGTTCGAGATCGAGTTGAAACAAACGAATTAAAAGTATGGATGAAGAACAAGACTTGAACGAAGAGGAAGCTACCTCTTCCGAGGCTGGTCACTCGGACGAAAACGAGACTGATGAAGGTATCAATGAGTCAGACGACTCAGTTGACTACTGGAAGCAGCGGGCAAGCAAGGCTGAAGAGGATCGCGACAACTATAAGCAGGGGTTGCTCTCTGCTAAGAAGAGGCGTGAATTGACAGTCGAAAAGCCCACAAAGGAGATTGATATATCAGAGAGTAAAGTCGCCTCTGTCCTTGATAAGAGGAACGAGAAGACGGCGCTTGAAGATGTCGTCAATCCAAAGTCTGACGCGTACATCCCTGAATTAGTGGATGACGCACAGTACAACAAGATCATCGGATATTTACCGAGGAATCTTGATAAATCATCACCACAGAAGATCGTTCGTGCCCTGAAGATCGCGACCGAGCTTTGGAAACAAGACCATGGTGTCACCGATACCAAGGTCAAGGACAAGTCAGGAGAGCTTACCACGATGAATGCAAAACCATCAGGTGGCACTACTGAGGAGACCAAAGCAAAGCGCACGATTCTTCGCAAGCACCAATCGATTGACCAGTGGTACTAAGTATTTTTAATATGGGTTTTACTCCAAGACAGTATGACTCCGGCAAGGTAAAATCTTTGCCGATGACCGCGAGCACTACACTCACCCGTTTCAACCTCGTCAAGATGACCTCAGGGTATCTTGCCGCAGGTGCAGCAGGTGACAATGAAGTTGAGTACATCGCACTTGAGACCAAGACCAGTGGATCTGGGAATGGCTCATCTTTTTGTGACGTGCTTCCAATTACTGACGATGTTTATTTTCACGCCTTGACTGACATTACCCCGGTGCAGGCGACACATGTGGGTACTGACGTGGACATCAACACCGCGGCTCAGCTTGAGCTTGCTGCGACCACTGATAAAGTCTTCCATGTCCATGAAATCATCGACGCTACAAACAAGATTGTTGGTGGCTACTTTAATAAACCTGCTCTCGCTTAATGAGGCAATAATAATGTAACTGTATGGCATCTATACGATCAACAGACTTCGCCTCCCTGACAGACGACATCCAAGAGGTGTTCAATGAGGTGGCGAAAACTTCTATAAATGAAATGGTAGGCAAGCAGGTGTTCCGAATCATGGAAACCAATCGCTTGACTTATGACTATGTATCACTCCATGGTTTGAACGTGATTCGTCAAGTAGCTGAGGGTGAAGACTTTCCATCTGCGGAAGTACAAGAGGGCGACAATGCAACTTGGACTCAAGCGCAATACGCTGGAAAAGTCGCTGTGACTAAAAAAATGCGTAAGTTCGATATGACTGATCAGATCGAGAGCGTGGTGCGCTCTATCGCTGATGAGGCGTTCCAATTGGTAGATCAATCACTCGCTGACGTGTTGACCAATGGCTTTTCAAGCTCAAACTATACCGACGTGTATGGCAAATCAGTGGTATCAACTACACCCGACGCGGTGGCACTGTTCTCAGCTTCACACACCAATCCGATCAATTCAGAGACATTTAGAAACTTGATCCGCTACAACGGCTCAAGTAACCCAGTGATCTCTCGTGAGGCCATTGTGGAAGCCCGTGTAGACGCGATGAACTACAAGGATCCAGCGAAGGTGAGCCGACGTGTGAACCTTGATACCTTGCTTGTGGCTCCTGCCAAGGAAGACGAAGCAATGCGTATCGCTGAATCTCAATACATCAGTGGCACCAACGACAATGACATCAACCCTCTCAAGGGGAAGGTGAAAGTTGTGGCTTGGGAAAAATTGACCACCAGAACTGGTGGCACTGATACCTCAGCATACTGGTTCATGTATGACAGCAAAAAAGTAGGCGAGTCACTCCGTGCTCTCTTCAGTGAGAAGCCGACCATTGACCCACCTGAACAAGTGTATGCCAATAAAAGTTGGGAATACACCCTTGATTACTTCTACACAATCGGTCGTGCATGGCCTGCATATGTTCGAGGCAGCAACGCAGCTGGTAGTTAATCTTTAATGTAACGGGAGGGGGATGACCTCCTCCCTGATTCAAAACCTATGGCCAACAACTACGGCAACCTCTATATCCACGGGCGGGCAAAGTCACCGAGTAGCCCATGGAGTGATGAGGAGCTTGCGTATGTCACTGAGAGCGGGAAGATTGATATGACTCGCGTGGACGAGTTACGCAATCGTACCCTGCTTGATGAGGCGCACCAAGTGATCGACGAGTTAGAAAAACCTTTGGCACCCTCAATGGAGACTGATGAGGTAAAAACACTTAATCAGCTCACCAAAGAGGAGGCACTTTTGAAGGCACAAGAGCTTGGATTGACGGTGGATGAGACCATGCACCGCAGCACCATCCTTGCTGCCATCAGAGGTTTTAAATCAGAGCCCAAACTGCCGGACAGCGAGGAAGCTGTCATGGAATGATGGCTCGTGTAACTAGAAAATTATGCCCGCAAAAAACGGCAAGTTCCATTCAGGAACAAACGGCTTGTGGATCCGCTCTAAGAGCTCGGTCTACGATGCTGTGATTCTTTTTGACGCAGTAAATACTGCACCAACTACTACCACTGGGCTGTACTATCTTTATGTAAACAGCTCAGGCCAATTGATCTTCAACAATGGATCAACAACTTTGAACCTCAGTACCACAGTAGCTGGTGCTGGCACTTCACTTGATGGCGCTTATGACAACGGTGCGTCCATCACAGTAGACACCTCACAGGTGCTCTTTACCGTGACTGGGGCGATCAATGGCTTGAACATTGACAAGACTAATACAGGGGCTGGCGTGCCACTTGTTCTTGGAAATGCAGGCACAGGAGACGACATAAACAGTGTGACCACTCGTGCCACCTCAACTGGTGTGGTATGGGATGTGCACCATAACTCAGCTTCACCTGCTGACGCAGATGTGATCTTCGAATTAGAAGTGAATGGAGAAGACGACGCAAGTACCAAGACAGCATATGGACGCATTCGCTTCCTTTCAGACGACGTGACTGACTCAACCGAAGATGGTAGCTTCCAGCTCGCCCTCTTTGTGGCAGGTACTCAACGCACCTGTCTGTCAGTAGTCGGTTCGACCTTCACAATTGGAGACAACAACTCAAACGCCACTCTCACAAGCGGTGGTAATAATGATCTTGTCCTCCAAACTGGAAATGCGACGACTGGCTCTATGACCATCGCTGATGGTGCAAATGGAAACATCCAAATTGCACCTGATGGTGATGGTATTCTAGACCTAAACTCTGGATTTGACATTGATGCCGGTACGACTGAAACATGTACGATTACCGTAATCGGAACTACTGGTGACGGCTTAGCAATTGACTCCTCTACTATCACAAGTGGAGCTGTCGTGATGATAAATCACTCTAGCGCTGCTACCTTGAACGGTGGACAATTGCTCGACCTCCAAATCGGTGGTACTTCATATTACACATTCGGAGAAGTAGCGTTTAACATCGTTGGAACCGCTGCAAACAATGTCTTGACCACAACGGCAGGAGACTGGGTTGGATCAGACACCTCGTTGACCTTGACCGACGCTGATAATGCAGCATCACTTAGCGTGACCAATGACACTGCGACAACCGCAAGTCCGTTCGTGTTCGCAGGCTCTGGCGCGTTCACTGGTTCTACTACAACCTCGTTCATGACCGTGACTGCCTCTGGGTTGACCACTGGTACACTCTTGTACCTAGCGACTGCGGCAGCGACTACATTGGCGAAAGTGATCGACATCACGACCTCCACCACCACTGGTAAGGGTATCACAATTACCCTAACAGGGATTGCGACTGGTGTGGGCTCAGCCCTTGAGATCGTGGCTGACTCCGCGACAACTCCTGGTGCTGCCGCTGGTGAAGGTGTGGTAAAAGTTTCAGCTGATGCGCTCACCACAGGCTCAGCGCTTGATGTGACATGTACCTCAATTACGCTCACCACAGGACGCATCGCAGACTTCTCACACATCTCTGGAAACATCACAGGAACTCTTGACAAGACGGTTGACTTCTTCAACGTCTCATCTCTTAGAACGGTGACCACTGGAACTGTGGCGGATGATTACAACATGTTGAATCTCGTCCGCACCTCCGTGATAAATGGTGGTGGCGCATTCACCGCTACTGGAGCAGTCCTTTATGTTGAAAACGCTGTCACAAACACCTCTGGTACTGTAACTGACACCGTAAATGGTATTGAGTTGACGATGGACTCGCTCGGCACTGGTGACGGACTTCTAATCACTGACAACCGAACAACTGGCTCAAAGGTGATAAATGTGACCTCGGCTGTGACCACAGGCACAGGAATGCTGTTGACACTTGCTGACTTGACTACCTCTGGTGTTGGTCTTTCAATCACAAACAACACAAGCACTGGTCTTACTTCCGGCTCATTGATTCGTGTTAGTACTGCTACCGCTGGAGCTGTAGCCACAAATGGTGTGGTGTCAATTCGTGGTACTGGTGCACATACCTCAACCGCTAACGTAGGCTTGCTTGACGTTCAATCGTCTGGTGTAGTTGGTACGGGAACGGTGGTTAATATAAAGTGTACGCATACTTCACAGCTTACGAACACTGCCTTGAACGTAGAGCAAACAACAACCACAGCAGCTTATACGGGAAGTTTTATAACCTTCACGGGAAGTTCTACGACTGGTTCTGGAAAACTCTTGGTGCTTACTGGTGCGAATACATCAGCAGGTATCATGTTGCAAATGGTTAACAATGCTCTTACTACTGGTGTAGGCCAGAGTTTTGTCCATACCACTTCGGTAATTGCTGACGGTGGTTCGATGCTCCGTCTCTCGTCCTCTTCGGTGGACACTGGTGGAGCTACAAACGGAACAATTCTTGATATTGCCTCAACTGGAGGCACTGCTTCTACAGCAGTCTTGATCACCGACTCTGCTTGTACTACTGGTGCAGCATTGAAAGTTGTTGCGACTGGTGTCTACACTGGCACCGGGAACATCAACTTTGCCTCGGCGGCTACCTCCGGTGTTGGATTCTTGTACACCGCAAGCTCCCTAACAACTGGGACTGGCTTTAACGGTGTATTTGGCTCCTCGAACACTGGTGCATGGAAGGGTATCTCCTCTTCAGTCACAAACACTGCTGCAACTGCGGCTGCTCCATTTAGAGCCTCAAATGTTGCAGTGAACAACAGTAAGTTTACAAGGATGTTTGAGGGAACTGATGGGACAAAGACTGTGACCATCTGGCTCTCACAAGATGCGACAACTCCGAACGGCACCCTCTCAGGAACCGCAGGAGATATCTGCTTGAATGGTCCAAGTAACAGAACTTTTTACTGTACTGGGACTACAAACTGGACAGCGTCTAACGCGTAATGACTTAATCATTACCTCCTCTCTCTCCCTAGTAGTGGCGTGTTCTACTAACCTCATCGCTACTAGGGGGGAGAACAGAGGATTAACTTTAATTTTATGTGTCGTGTAAATAATCTCACAACACCAACAACAAGAACTGTGACCGTGGTTACAAGCGGCACCCCGGTACAGGGCTCTGCTATATCCGTGCCTCATGGCATGACTGTAACAGTACGGGCACATCCTGATAACACAGGGACAATCACCATCGCTGAAAGCTCAGCTAATGCGGTGAACACTGGCACAAGTTGTAACCGATTAACAAACAATCAATCACAAGAATACCAAGTGCAGAATTTCAACCAGCTCTGGATTGATTCCACAGTAAGTGGAGACAAGGCTTTACTCACCACAACTTTATAATATGTTTAATGACTCATGGCGAGGTGGGGGGACAGGGCTAGGCGCCTATACCTTGAAGCCACGGACAGCTAGCGAGATCGCGCTTACTCTCCAAGGTGTCACGGGGCAAACCGCAAATCTGTTAGAGATTAAAAATGTCGGTGGCACGACTTTGTTCAGTGTAAATAATGATGGTAACCTCTCATTCTCAGGCTCTGGCACCATTACGATAGATGCCACTGTGACTGATGACCTGACAGTCGGGGACACATTGACTGTCACTGGGGCGACAACTCTTGGTGCGGCCACATTGTCTACCCTGACCGTTACTGGTGCAACCATTTTTGGGACAGCCAGCGACCCAGCTTCATTTGCTCTCTTTCGACAAGAGGTGCGCATCAGTGACGACTTGACGGTTACAGGACAAACTATTCTCTCTGGACCAGTCATCTTCGGCAGCTCCGTGGTAATTCCTGGAGTCTCTAGCTTTGCTGACGGTACTGCTGCGGCTCCCTCGATTACTTTCACAACCGACTTAGACACAGGGTTATATCGTGCAGCAGCAAATCAACTTGGTTTCGCTGTAGCTGGAGCTGTTGAACTTACTCTTGATGGTACTAATCTAAGTCCTGGTGCCAATGATGGGAGCGCTTTGGGAGTCTCAGGCACTGCTTGGGCTGATCTATTTCTAGCCTCTGGTGCTGTCATTAACTTCTCAGCAAGTAATTATACTATAACCCATGCAAGTGGTGCTGTTACTCTTGCCTCCGCAGCAACAGCTGGTGGAGCTGTGGCACTTACATTGACCCCAGGAGCTCACACCGCAGTCACCGCACAAGTAAATGATTTTGCCTTGACTGCTCACACAATTACAGTTACAGGCGGATTCACTGCCCAAAATTTTGTACGGTTAAATCAACCAACTATCTCAGCAGCTAGTGGCTTGACAATCACCAACTCCGCGACAATGAGCATCTTATCTCCCACTGTCGCAGGGTCAGCTGTCATTACAAACACAGCGTCGCTTTCTGTTGGAACTGCCACGGGCACAGCTTCAACGATTGCAAACGACTCTGGTTCAACTTTTGCGCACGTCAGCACATCAACTACCACAATTGCATTGTCGACCACCACTCAAGTGACCTCAGCTTGCTTTGCCTCGGCAGCTAAATTTGGAATTATTACAATCAATCAGACTGGTGGCGCAGTTACAGTAGATAATTCTGCCACGATTTATGTAGCAGGGGCTGTTGCCCCAGGAGCTTCCGTCACATTGACTAATCCATACTCAATTTTTGTAGACGCAGGACTTTCACGTTTTGACGGTGGTATCACGATGAATGGCAGCACAATCATCGGTGTAAGTTCAGCAATTACAGGGACAGCAGGGACAGCATTGACAATAAGCACACCAGCACATGCAAGTGAGCTTGCGGGTACAAATATCAAAATACAGGCATCCGCGGCGGTGACTGCTACAGCACAGAACTATGCGGGTGGTATCGTGCAACTACAACCCGGTGCGTCGACAGGATCAGCGGCTCCCGGCTATGTAGATTTCCTTGGCACAAGTGGTACAACCAAAATGACAGTATCTAGTTATGGCGCAAATGATACTTTGATAGGTCAAGCCGCAACATACATCACTTATTTTGGTATCTTCGCCGGGCCACCTACATTAGACTTTGCAATTTTACGCACAGCAAGCTCAGTGAACTATCTCCAAGTCGCTGGGGCTGTCACGACAGCTGAACCGAGCATCTCCGCATTGGGAACTGATACCGACATCAATATTAGATTGATTCCTAAGGGAACTGGAGTGGTAGACGCGTCTACCTCAAGTATTCGAGTTAAACGGAGTGTGGCAGATGTGACAACACCAACTGATGCTGAGCTTGATGCAACCTTTGGTGATCCGACAGTCGTTGGTTCTGGATTCATTGGTATACTTGATGACAACGATGCGGGAACAGCTAGTTGGATTGTATGGACGACTGGCACCGCTGGGGAGTGGTTCTTCGCCGCTGGCACTAAGGCAACTTAATAGATAAATATGAGATCCGCAACCATTGTCAACGCCGCCAGCATCGTCTCTAGAACTGTCACTGTGACAGTCTCGGGAACTCCAGTGCAGGGTCCAGACATCATAGTCCCTGGCGGCTTTGTAGTGGTTTGCAAGGGGCACTATAACAACACAGGTATTATCACAGTAGCTAGCAGCTCTACCGACGCATTGAATACTAGCTCTAATAATCATCCATTGAGTCAAAATCAATCTCTTGGAGTGCAGGTTCAAAACTTCAATCAGCTTTGGTTCGACGCGTCAGTGAGTGGGGAAAAAGTAATCTTAACAGTTGAGAAATAATATGGCAGAAGCCTGGGACTCGCTAAGAAGCGGGGGCACAATTAGAGGACCTCTAAAGCTTTACCCTCGCACCACAGGTGAGGTTCCATTAGTTATCACTGGTATTGCAGGACAAACTGCAAACCTCTTTGAGGTGAGAAATAGCTCAGACACACTCTTGTTTGCAGTCTCAGCCACAGGTGTCTTGACCATCACGGGGACACCAGTCTCCGTGGTCAATGAAGATGTCTCTGGAAATCTAACCGTCGCAGGAACAAGCACTTTAATTGGTGCAGTCTCGACGGGCTCCACGCTTTCAGTCACTGGGAACTCGACCTTTGGCACGGCCACGACTGGGGATGGAACATTTTTTCATAACTTGAGCGTCAATGGGGCATTTAATGTACTTGGAAGCACCGTTTTAAGTGGAACTTTGATTCTTGGTACACAACTTTTATTACCAAGTGGCACTGCTGCGACACCTTCTCTAAGTTTTTCAGATGACCAAGACATAGGACTATATCGTCAAGGTAAGAATTCATTAGGCTTTTCTGTGGCAGGGGTAAGAGTTGCATCTTTTAGCTCCACTACATTGACAATGTTTGATCATATTCTAATGAGGAGTGATCAAAATATCACCTTTGGCACATCTAATAACTCTCTAATCGCTTGGAACACAGCCCAAACAGTTGATGCTCTCTTTATTGGGACGGCAACTGCACAGAACACCGTGGTAATGGCTGAAATAGTGGATTATACTTTTGACTTTGCTCATGCTGCACAGACTAATCCGACTCTTTTCATTCATTCAGCTAATCAGAGCACCTCACAATGGATAAGTTTTGCTCATAATGGAACTAATGGAGTGATTGATGTTGGCACTGGTGTAATTTCCATGATTGATACTTTGTCCATCTCTCCTGCATCAGACATATCCGCGCTCATACTTCAAGAATTCGATACTACTCCCGCACAACCAATTTTAAGCATTAAAAATAGTGCGGGAACTGCACAATTAACATTCAATACTTCAATTCTTTACAACACGACCGCTGGAATCACGTTTGATTTTACCACTACGGGATCAGATGCTATCCGTCGTGTCGGTCTTGAACTTACACTTGATGCCGGTTTTACAGGCAATGAATTTACCACCGCTTTATCCTTTGATAACACAGTTGCGGGCGTAAATACTGATTATACATTGGACGTTTCTACTTACGGTTATCGACCGTCAGGAAATCGTGGGATCGGTGGATTTTCTCGTGCGGTGACTGTTGGTCACAATACAGGAGGAATGATGGGGGCAGGTGGCGGAGCGTATAACTATGGTGTCTGGGCGTTTGCTACGGTCAACAAGGCCTCGGCAGTAAACATTGGAGTGTTCGGCACAGGACAGAATCAATCAGGTGGAGCTGGGGCATCTCGCATCGGTGGTTATTTTACTATTTTGAATCAAGCAACAGCACCTCCTGTCACAGGGATCAATGCCGCTCTTGTGGCCGATAATGGTTCATCTGGGGCGGATGTTTTTTTGGCTCGTAATAATGGTGTTACGGTCTTGAATATCACCGACGGTTCTATAATGACTTACACCACTCTTGTTTCTCCATCAAATCTTACGGTTTCCACTGAATCAACAAAGGTAAACTGGGTGATGACCGGACTTCAAACATGGGCTGGGGCTGGGACAGTCGGGACACAGCGCGAGATTCGTTTTCAGGCCCCCACCTATGCTGGTGTTGGCGCGACAACATTCTCAAATGTGATGACATTCCAAATTGATGCTTGTCCTACGGCTTCAACCAACGTAACTTTTACCAAAGTCTACGCCGCTCAATTTGGAGGTGATGCGACGATTGGACCAACAAGCGCAGGACTTATTTATGGTGCTATCAGTGTTCCTGCTCATACAATAACCGTTTCTGGCTCAACGCAGGTGACATCTGTTGGGCCATGTGCTCTACGATTGAATATCGTTACTATGACGGATTCTTCTGCGGTTACCATTGATAGTGGTTCTACCCTCTATATTGCCGGAGCTGTGGCTCAGGCAGGTTCAGTGACTATCACGAACAAATACGCGATTTGGTCAGATGATGGGGACAATCGCTTTGACGGTAATTTTCTTGCCAGCTCAAAAATTGTGGAAGATGGTACTACAACAACATCAGGGGCAGGAGCAGTCGCAATCACAGGTAGAATCCACGAGATTACCACAACAGGAATTGGAAACGCAATGACACTTGCCAATGGCACAGAGGGTCAACGGTTGACGATTGTGTATGTGGCAGAGGGGGCGGGGACGGACACGGCTATCTTAACTCCAACCAGCATGGGGAATGGGACGGTTGTAACATTCAATGTTGTCGGAGACATCGCTAACGCAGTTTTTACAAATGGAAAATGGTACTTTTGGTCACAAGGAGCAGTAATAACTTAATATGTATATAGAAACCGAAGACGGCAAGATAGTTAAGCCAAAAGGAACTCCTACTAAGGGGAGTCTTAAAAAAACTATTGAGGAACTCCAGTCTACAGCCGATGCTTACTTGGCTGAAGCAAACTACTATCAAGAACAGAGAGAGATTTTGCTTGTAAAACAACAGGATTGTTTGGACGAGATTAATGAATTAAAAAAGTTGTGATATGGAAGAAGAATCACAAGTGGTACAAATTACAAAAATGCAATCAGACATGAGTCATCTGACAAAATCTTTTGATGATTTCAAGATTGATACGAGGGATTTTCATAAGGAACAGAGATTGCAGTGGGAAAAATTCGGTGGTGAGATTCAAGGTTTTGCGAGCATTAAAGCCGAGGTGTTGATGCTTACACAGTGGATGGCTGAGGTCGCCCCTACGCTCAAACTAATAATCCAAGACAGACAAGATAATCGTAAACGACTATGGGATGTTGCCTGGAAATGGGGTCAGTTGTTTATCCAAGCGGTCTTTTTTGCACTCATGGCATGGTATATCTCACGCAATACTGTGATAAAAGAAGTTTCTAATTTAAGTAATTTTGTTGTTGAGGAAGTTAAATAATATGGCTAAATATATTCTACGACCGAGAAAGAACACAGACAAGCCCACGGGAAAGAAGTTTGTCGTTAAAAAAAGTAAAAAAAAGCCCCTACCACTTAAAAAGAAGGGCAGTAGATATACCTAATATGAAATTTATACTCAAAGAACAACAATTTTTAGGAAAGACCATCACTGAAGTTGAGACAAATTTTGCACAGGAGTTAGTTGACCATATAATTAAAGAGATAAGCAATTAAATATGAGCTACGAAAAGCCACGCATCGTCGATGTCAGAGGGCGAACAATCACGATCGCTCACTTAGAACAACCTAACGCTCCCTCAACAATTTTGACGGTAGATGCGGCAGCGTCGGCTACCTCATTTACTGTGTTAGATACGGCTGGCTTTGCTCAAAATCAATACGTGGTGTTAGGACAGCTCGGAGTGGAGCAAAGTGAGATCAAGACCGTGAACGCAGCGGTTTCAGCGGGAACTGCATTGACACTTACTACCTCGACGTTCGCTCACGGGGCAGGAACTCCTCTAAAACGCATCTTATTCAATCAATGGCGGATTTATGGCAATAGCACTAATACTACTTCTGGTGCTACTCTTGTTGCAACAGTGGATGTTCAGGTAGATGCCCCACAAACTACCTATGTAAACACAAGCACTGAGTTCAGCTTTTACTTTGCGCTTCCTTATGATAGCGCAGCTGGAATCACAAGCACTGACTACAGTGACGGGGTTGCAAATTCAACGTCCTATGCAGACAACACGGTCGGCTCACTGATGAACGCTTCCCTAGATGAGGCAAAAGGTAAGATGGGTGGAGTCGTGACAAATACCTGGTTTTTAAGGGAGATAAATGACTGCCTTCGATTTATTACTGGCAAGTTAAAGCGCTGGTCATATCTTGAGTCATTTGATTATGTGCTTGGGACAGCACTACGAGGCACCTATTCATTTGCTATACCCTCAGACATTGAGGACGCAAACAGCAACAAGTCAATTTTGGGAGTGCGGGTTGGTGCGGACGATAACTTGACGTACCAAGACAAGCGTCAATGGGAAAATCGTTTGCAAGATGTGATACGAACTGAGGTGCGAACTGAGGGAGCTGTGGGCGCAACGACCCTCGCGATTGATAACTCGTATGACTTTGCCGACTCAGGGACAGTGGTTGTATACGTCAGTGGGACACAATACGACATCACCTACACAGGAGTGACTCGTTCAGCGACCGCAGGGATCTTATCTGGAGTACCTGCTAGCGGGACTGGCTCTATCACAGCCACCATCCCCGTAGATACGAACGTCTGGCAGTCAGAGAGTGAAGGCGAGCCTTCCTATTTCACTGTCTACGACGGTAATCTATATCTCTGGCCATTGCCAGACAGCTCAAGCGACAACAAAAATGTCTATTTAGACTATCACACTAAAAGAACAGCCGTTGACAGCATGTCAGACGCAATCGAGGGGTCTCGATATGACGCGGTTAAGCACTGGTTGGTATGGAAGCTCCGCTCATTGTCAAACGCGACAGGCCAAAAGGACTTAAATGATGGTGATTATCTGCTTTTTAAGGAGATTTTGAGAGATTTGATCCGCCTTGAGACCAGCGGGCAGAAGTACAAGAAGCGACCTCGCTATAACTTCATTGATTACGGCACAGGCAATCAATCAGTAGGCTAATATGGCAGAACGACAACCACAATTCATCTTCAATGACACCTCTGAGGGGGTCATTCAGAAGGTAAAATATAATCTAGTAATGCCGAATAGCGTGGCACACTCGATTAACTTTGTATTTGACGAGGTCTTTGGTGAGGCAGTGGTGAGAAGGGGCACGACCATCAAAGGGGCACAGCTAGTGGCAGAGGATAACACCATCAATGGACTCTATTACTTCAAGGACAGTGCGGGCACAGCTCAAAAGGCACTTGCGGCAGTAAATGTGCCAAACGATGCGACACAATCTATCTATTATTTTGACACCGCTGATACAACTTGGAAGGCTGGCTTGACAGGAGACACCGCAAGTCTAAAGACACGATTCACCACCTTTCTTAATCGGGTGATCCGGGTAAACGGCACCGACGCAGTCCAAACGTCCAGCAATGGCATTGCGTGGAGTGCCTCTGATAACACCATCGATTCAAGCAACTTCCAAAATGGCAAGTATATTATCGTGTATAAAGATCAAATCATCACTGCAGGCAAGTCAACAAAACCAGACTCCGTCTTTATCTCAAGTGTTCCAAACGCTGGTGGCACGGCGATCAGTTGGACTACTGGGGATCGTGAGATCGTCATCAATCCAGAGGACGGCAGTAATATCACAGGTCTTGGAAAGGTAGGGACACTGCTCATCATCTTTAAGGATAACGCGATGTACCGCTGGAACAACCGGTCAACTGACGCAGATGAGATTATCTCAGTAGGGTGCAGCTCACAAGAGAGTATCGTCAACTTAGGTGGTAGTTTGCTCTCGTTCTTCAACTCTCATGGTGTGTGGCTTACCACCGGGGAGCAACCTGTCCTCATCTCACGTCGAGTGCAGAAGTGGATCGACGGGATGAGCACCTCATTTTACGATGATGTGTGTTCCTACGGCGACGAGGAACATCTTCTCGTTTCGATCGGGGACTGTACTGTGGATGGCACAACTTATAATAATATCGTGCTTCGATACACCGTCGCCACAAAGGAGTGGGCGGTGTTCAGCTATGCACATGAGTTCAGAAAGTTTTCTAAATTTCTTAATGGGAATGAGATTCAAATTATCGGTGGAGATACCACAGCGAGAGTTTTGCAATTAAATAGTGGGGTCACTGACAACTCAACATCCATCGGGTTTCAGATTGAGAGCCACGATCTTAGCTTTGGCAGCCGTGGGTTTCAAAAGGAGATTAGCGAAAGGATCATGATGTACGGGCTGAACCCAGCCTCAGTCATCCTACAAGTTAAGATTGGCAATGGGGCAGGTGAGAGTGATTGGATCACCATTGGTACGACCAATAAGCAGATTGAGGAGTTTATCATCAATCAATCATTACGGGGTAATTATTTTAGATTCAGGGTCGTTGGGACAAGTTCAACTGAGGCGTTTCGCTTTCAAGGTCTTGAGCTTCCAAAGATGACCATGCTTGACTACGGCGTGTAATATGGCAGAGGGAACTTATACAACGAACGATCTGGGTCTGAATAAGTGGATGCAGAAGGCACAGATGAGCACCCTACCGACCTTAGAGCTGTTTGACAGCGGCCTAGGTACTTTTAGCGATGCTTCGTCAGTACAGATTTCTGCGAGTGCACTACTGAAGGAGCCTGTCAGTGGCGGTGTTTCCACTACCGTCATCCTTTCGGGTGAGATTGGCCAGTTGTTATCACACGGAAAAAAGACATTTTCCGACACGACTGCGGGCTTCATCATGGGGCTTGACACCGATGGGACATACAAATGGATTATCGGGAATGCCTCCAGCTCAGTGGATTGGAATGTTACCACCGCAAATACATTGACGGTAAACGGCGCTATTTCTGCTGGAACGATTGACATTGGAGGAAGTGACACAACTTCTTTTCATGTGGATGCTAGTGGAAATATGTGGCTTGGCGCAGCTACCTTTAATATCGCTACAAATCCCTTTGCTGTTTCATCAGCTGGTTCTATGCGTGCGACAGATGGAACTATCGGAGGTTGGAACTTAACCACAACTGTGCTTAGAAGTGGGGCAAGCGATGCGGCATCGAACGTCTTGATTGACAGTGCCAACAGCCTGCTTCGTTTCGGTCCCACCTCTGGCGATTACATTACCCTTGATGGGGCTAACCTACGCATTCGTTCGAGCAATTATGTCTCTGGTTTTGCGGGTGCGGGATTTACACTTGAGTCAAACTTGTTGGAGGTGGGTAATATCGCTGCTCGTGGTTTAATTCGAAGCTCAGTGATGGAGTACAACAACATCAGTGTTCACTCTGGAAGCGATCTAATCGCTCAAGGTGGCGACGTTCTTGACGTTGATATGACAGCGCTTGATGCCTCTGTATTCACCATCAAGGGAACTGACACCTTTGCAGTTAACGATCGACTCAGAATTAAAGATGGGACAAATGATGAGTGGCTGTTAGTTACTGCCACAGGTTCCGCGCCAACATATTCTGTCACTCGTGACCAGGCGGCTGCCTATGCAGCAAATTCAAACCCCGCGTGGAAAAAAGGTGCGTCGGTTATCAATTATGGTCAATCGGGGGCTGGACTTATTTATATGACTGCCTCGGACACAAACGCTCCATATATTTCTGTTCTTACTCACGCAGGGTCTCCCTGGAGCACGATCACCACACAGCTTCGGCTTGGCAATCTCAATGGCTATTTGGGCTATGCCGCTGATACTTACGGATTGGGCATCGGGTCAAGTTCAGGAACTGACGCGAACATCACGATTGAGCCGACGAATGGAATTAGAATCAGAAACGGCACAACTAACAAAATAACTTTTGATAATTCAGGAAATGCCTCGCTGCTTAACTTAACAGTTGGGGGTTCTTTGGATATTAGTACCAGTGGAAACATTAAATCGGGTCAAAGTGCGTACAACACAGGGACAGGCTTCTTCATGGAGTACAATGGTGGCACTCCACGATTCTCGATTGGTGATACTACCTCGACGAACAGTCTTACTTGGGACGGCACGACATTGAGTGTCAACGGCATTCCTATTTCAAATAAAGACACCTACGGTCAAGGTGGCGATGGCAATGTCACGATTGCCAGTGGGACGACTACCTTGACCAGTGACATGTACTATAACAATTTAACAATTCAAACAGGGGGAATTCTAAACCCTGATGGTTTCCGCATCTTTGTCTTGGGAACTCTCACTTTTGAGGGGACAGGAAAGATTGCGGCGAATGGTGGAAATGGCGGCAATGGCAGCGCGGGTACGACAGGTTCTGGTGGTGGTGGTAACGGTGGGTCAGCAGGGGCAGCCGTTGGCACGTCAGGTTCTCTTCCTACGGGACTAGCGGGATTAGCAGGCGGAGTAGGTGGACCAGCTGATGATGGTGGTGGCAGCCAAAGTGACGTAGGGCAGCCAGGAGGTGCAGGTGTAAGCGCGGCAAAATCACTGGGGTCGGCAGGTGTTATCGGAGCTGATGGTGGAGCCGCTGGTAATTCGGGTGACGCGGGAGGAGCAGGCGGAGCAGCGGGTGCAAAGACAGGGACAATCTTCACAGACCCGTCGAAAGGTTCATTCTTTGCCTATTATCTCTTTGACGTTCTCGACGGCACAATCTCACAACTTACAGGCTCGGCTTCTACAGGTGGCTCTGGTGGTGGAGGTGGTGGGTTCGGTGATGGTGCGGCAGTAGGAGGCGCAGGTGGGGGAGGCGCAGGCTCTGGTGCTACAGGAGGGTTTGTATGGGTAGCGGCTCGTAACATTGTAACTGTCGCAGGAAACAATTATATTGAGGCGAATGGTGGAAATGGCGGCAATGGTGGCAACGGTGGAGCTGCTCCTGTTGACGGTGCAGGTGGCGGAGGAGGCGGTGCAGGTTCTGGTGGACCCGGTGGTGTTTCATTTATAATTTACCAGACTAAAACAGGCACAGGAACAATCAGTGTCGCTGGAGGCTCGGCTGGTTCAGTCGGCACAGGTGGTAATGGGGCAGGAAGTCCTGGAGGCAACGGAGCAAACGGAGCGGCAGGAACTGCGGGCACAACGGGTCAATCTTATCTACTTCAAATCGCTTAATATGTTTATCTACTACAGAAGAAACGGAGAAGTCGCAATGCGCTCTGATAACCGCTGTGATGCGCCATCGCTTACCGAGTTAGAGGTCAACGATGCGGCACAGATTGATTTAATTAAACAAGGATATATCGCTAAAGTGGACAAAGCTGGATTGCACCTTGAAAAATCACCCAAACTCATACGGCAGGAACTGCAAGAGAAGAAATCAGAAGCGATTGAACGACTCAAACAGATGAAGGTAGACCAAGAATTAAAAGATATAATTATGACTCTAACCCAATAATATGGCCAAGAAATCCACAAAAAAAGCCGCTCCGAAAGCTCCTGCGAAACCACTAGCAAAAACGCCAGCTAAACCAGCTCCGAAAGCTCCTGCGCCAGCACCAAAATCTTCAGGGAGTATTTTGAGTAAGGCGGGCGAAGCGGCAAAGCAGTTGTCTGGCTCATTTGGTAAGTCTCCAGCGAAATTGCCAGAGGTGAAATCAACAACAAGTTTGCTCTCCAAGGCTCCACAAGCTGCACAACAGATGCTTAAAGAATTTGCTGCGTCAAGCCAAGATAAGTTTTTTGATCTACCTGACGAAATAAAGAATAGTTCAGAGTTCAAGGCGCTAGATGACCAGCAAAAGGAATTTATGTATTTTACTTATAAATCCTTGACCGCGACTAATGATGCAGAAAAACTGGATGCGATTGACGCACTTAACGAGGCAAAGAAATTTGCAGACCCTTATTTTAAGGAACAAATTCGCATCGCAGAAGATGAAATTGTGCGCTCAATTAAAAGTAAGGAGCTTAGCATGAAATTGGGTGTAGAGCGATCCGAACAGCGCATCAAGGAACTCAATGAAGACCTTACGTTTAATAGGGGACAGCTCAACATCGAGGAGCAAGCAGAGCTTTCTCGTCAATTAAAGGAAAATCAAATCAATTTATTAAACCTACAACAAAATGCCGCTGAATCTGGGCTTGCTTTTTCAAGTCCGCGCCAAGAGGCTGAGTCATCACTCGTTGACACTCAACAGGGTATCCGAGAGAGCACACAGCGACAATTCAACCGTCAACGGCGTGAGCTTGAGACCTCAGCATCAAGACAGATTGCTGGTTTGGGCGAGAACATCAGTGACATTGGCAGATTAGGTGCAGAGGATTTGACCAGCCTACAACGAAGCGCTGAGAAGTTCCTTGGTTCAAAAGAGTCGCCGGGTGTATCAGGTATTACCCCATTAGGTGGAATCACAGGGTCGTTGAATGAGTCAAAGCAATCACAAATTTTAGCTTTACAAGGCGTCCTGCAAAAGGGAGCAGCGCCGTTTAACTTCTAACTATGGGAAAAATAAATGTTACAAAAGGTGGCAAGACACGCCCGATTGATGAGGAATTGCTCGGTAGTTTTGAGCGGGCTGGCTTCTCAAAAGTTGAGGCAGGACCATCACTTCAGGGGACGCTTCCTGAAAAGTCCCCACAATTTACCTCAGGCACAGAACGCACACTCGACCAAGCTCCAAGCCCATTGGCTAACTTTCAAAATGTTTTGAAAAACATCACGCAGACAGCATACGAGGCAGGACCCACACCGACAGACATTCTCAAGCAATATGAGTCCGCAGGGGTAAAATTGACCACCCCAAGTGCGATTGGTGCAGGAATCAATCAAGGACTTGGTTCACGAGCTGAGAAGATTGGACGCATCTTCGATAATGCCCTAGACCTCATCAAGGAGCAGGAACGGACTCGCACTGAGTTTGGCACAACCCTATTACAAAATCTCCCAAAGGACATCTTATTTGGGTTGTCAGCAGATGAGTTTACCCAGATAAAAACCGGGATCATCACACCAGAGTTACAACAGAAATTGGCTGATGTTAAGTTGGAAGGTGAAAAGTTGACCATTCAAGAATTACAAGACGTAAATAGTCAACTTTCAGCAGATCAGCAATTATCTTATGGCGCGACAAAATCTGATTTAGAGAAGATTGGATTTAAACCACAGGCAGCGGGTTCTAAACCAGTAGTTTTAAAAGAGGGGGATAAATTAGTCAACCCAGAAACAGGCGAAATTATTTTGAGTATTCCAACAGCTGATGAAGTTGCTACCGCTGCAGGAGAACTTACAGAAGAACAGAAAAAGACCTTAAATCAATTACAAACAACTATTAGACAGGATTTAGATATTAAAGGATTTGTAGATGTTAAAGATGCGTATGAAAGGGTAGTCGCATCTGGAGTTGACCCCAGTGCAGCGGGTGATTTGGCTTTGATTTTCAATTTTATGAAAGTGCTTGATCCTGGCTCAACAGTTCGTGAAGGCGAGTTTGCGAATGCTCAAAATGCAGGGGCGATTGATGATAAAACAATGTCGTTGTATAACCGTATTGTTAATGGTGAACGGTTATCGGATAGTCAAAGAGATGATTTTTTGGATAGAGCAAAACGATTATATCAACCAAAATTAGAATCATACAAAAAATCACTTAAATTTTACCAAAACCAAGCGGAAACTTTGGGCGTTCCAAAAGATTTAATAGCTCGTGATTTAGCGGCTCCGCCTACACTTGAAGAAATAATAGGGAGTTTGCCAGCTTTGAATCAGTCGTATAATTCTTTAGAATCTCTCGTACAAAACAATCCAGAGTATATAAAAGCAATTGAACAAATTGGGTCGAGCAATCCTTCATTAAAGGATGAAGATATTTTGCAAATTTTATCTACTCCAACGAATTTTAATAATGTTGGCAGCGACACAAACATAGCTGCACAAGCGGCAGCTAAAACACCGGCGGGGAGTTATGGTGACGAATGTGGGATTTATTCTCGTAAATTGGTGGATTTCCCTCATGGCATGGGTGATAAATGGAGTGAAAAACAATCTTTTGTTAAAAAGCATGGCATACTAGCTAAAGACTGGACAAAGAATGTAAAAGTGGGAGACGTTATATTTGCGGCAGTTCCGAATAATCCTTACGGGCACGTAGCTGTGGTTAATGCGATATTACCAAATGGGAAAATACAACTTTCTGAAAGTAATTACAGAAAAAAGTACACGGTAGACCATTCACGAATTATAGATATAAATTCACCTAACATTTTTGGAGCGGTTAGAGGAAAACTTAAAATAGGATAATATAAATTATATGGCATTAACGCAAGAGCAAGTACAAACATACCGAAAGAAATTTAATTTAGATCAAATACAGGGTACAAGTACACAAAATTTGCATCAAGAACGCATGAGACGATTAAACCCGATTGTAGCTAAACAATCAAATGAAAAACAAATGATTGAATTAGAAAGAAATAAAATTACTGCAGGGGATATAGTGACTGGTGCCGCAAAAGGGGCACTGTCGACAGTGCGTGGGGCTGCGTCTTTAGGCGAAAAAGGTATAAAAGCACTTGGAAGGGTGTTAACACCTAAATCATTAGAAGATGATTTAGGATTTGCTAAAGAAGACACAACAGCTTCCGAACGTATCATAAGTGAAGAAGCGGTAACACCAGAGAATAAGGGACAAAAAATTGGTTTTTATGGAGAACAAATAGTTGAATTTTTGATCCCAGGTGGAGCTATTACTAGAGCTTCTAAAGCGGTAAGCTTTGGGAAAGTTGGGCAGTTAGCTACGCGAGCTGTTCTTGAAGGTGTAACCACCGCAGGACAGACTGCACTCCAAGAGGGAGAAGTTGATAAAGGTACATTAGCCATAGGTGGCTTTGCGTCAGTTTTTCCTATCGCGTCGAAAGTATTATCGGCACCGTTTAAAAATTTGGGTAAAAGCGCATGGGCAGGTATACTAAAGCGATCTCCTTCGTCAGTTGCTAAAAATCCAAAATTAGAGGAACAAATTTTAAAAGAAGGTATTTTGACAAAAAGTCAGGCAGGGTTAGCATCGCACGCTGGAGAAGTTATACAACAAATTGAAGTTCAGTTAGATGATATTTTAAGTAAAACAACAGAACAGATACCAACATCTGTGGTCATAGATCATTTAAACGCACTCAAAGATGCTTATGCTAAAATCCCTGGTGAAAAAAATTCTTTAGCGATTATTGATGATATAGGAAAAGATATATTAGCAAAAGGAGAAAGTATAACTGCCTTAGAAGCAAATGAATTAAAAAGGGGTATTTATGCTGTAATTGAGCGTACTTACGGGAAGGGATTTATGGATATACCTGTGAAAAAAGAGGCACTTAAAACAATCGCGCGTGCGCTAAAAGAGGAAGTAGAAAAAGTTGCGCCAGAAGCTAAAAATTTGAACCAACGTCAAGCTATATATTTACAGATAAAAAAAGCAATCGGTCAAAGAATGGCGAGAGAAAGTGGAAAAGGGATGTTGCCATTTGTGGGGAATATTGGTTTATTTGATCTGTTAACTGGGCTTGGGGGTGGAATATATGGGGCACGCCAAGGAGATGCGGGGACTGCATTGACCTATGGATTAGGGGCAGCAGGACTCAAAAAAGCATTTAATTCTCCTGCGTTCTTGAGCGGTTTAGCAAAAGTAGCAGATCATTTTAATTCAATATCGCCAACGAAAAAAGCCCTCTTTTTGAGAGGACTTGAGGGTGCGATTGTTCAACCATTAAAGGATACCGAGGCCAATGAGCAACCCTGAGCCAACTACATAAATTAGCCAGAGCAAAGCAATCAACCCGAACGGGGCGATGATCCAAACTATTAAATTTTCCTTAAAAGTTTGTGAAGGCATAGACTAAAAGTTATTAAATATAAATTACTACTATAAAACTTAATTTTTGTACATATGTTTACCATTCGAAGTCCGATTCAGAGACAACACCTATCCAACGGAAAGGTATGCCTCGTCAACCAGCTCTTTGGGGAGAATAAGAACTCACTATTTTATGGCCCGCTAGGTCACAGCGGTGCAGATCTGCGAACCGTTGGTATCTGGGAATTTAAGCCATACAACCAGAAGTTTGTCAATGGTAAGTGGGAGGGTAACTGGATTCAACAGAAGCGAGACGTACACGAGCAACAGGGTCGTATTCCATTGGTAGCTTGCCACGACGGAACGATTCGCCTTATTCTGCAAGAGAACAAGCAGAAGAGCGGTTGGGGGCTGTATGTCGAGTCCGAACCTATGCAAGAGGAGGGTAAAACTGTGCAATATCGCACGCTCTACTGGCACATTGAAAGTCCTTGGCGTACGCTCAAGCCATTTCTCGGCTATGTGATGACGAAAGTGATTGATTTTACCGTCAAGCGCGGACAGCCACTGGCAATCGCAGGGAACAATGGTAAGTCTACTGGTCCACACGTCCACCTAGAATTACAGCGACGCAAGAAGATTGGAGATAGCTGGGGTGCGTGGGTATTGCTCGACCCGATGAAACACTTCGACGACGAGGACATTGTCTACTCTGACATCGATGATAAGGGACACGAACGCTTTTTCTACAAGGGAGCAGAAATAGACAGAGCAAGGAGAGACGAGATTATTAATTCATTGCCACAGGTTATCTTTGAAAAACCAATTATATGATGAAATACTATACACAGCACAAGGATTGGATTTACCGCGTCAACAGTTCAATAATGACCTTCCTTGCGGGTACGTTTACGGTACTTGCATTTGATTTAGTCGCCTACGGCGGAACAGTTAGCAGTCTCAAATTAGAGGATATTACACTTGCTAATATTGTCGGTGGACTCAATGTATTGGTTCGTTTATTTTTTATCGCCGCTGTTAAATGGGCGTATAAAAAGTCTCAAGAGAAATACAAGTAACTGCTCGTACTCGTAAGATTCATGGGCTGTGTGTCCGTGAGTCGAGCGGTACTTGCGGTTAGATGAGCTTGTCGCTGTAACGGCGGGCAACCGCTCTCTGCTTCGGCAGGGTACAGACAAACCACTCATCCATGTAAGCCCCTTAATTGGGGCTTTGTGTTTTGAATTTTTCTTTTACCGCTTCCCAAAGAGCATCACATAAATCTTCATTTTTTATACAAAAACTCGCGAAATCACTTTCTAATTCGTTATATATTGTCCCCTCTTCCATAAAATCATAAGCCCACCCGTTGCCCAAAAATTCAATCATTTGCCCTATATTTGGCATAATTATATATGGGCCATCGTTGTTACCCATTTTTATTACAAAAAATTCCTGTTGTTCTTCACTTAACTCATCCCACTGTTTTTGTATTATGTGTTGTTTCATAATTTGCATAAAATTTCAGTTGCGCGTTGAACAGCCGCGCCCCTGTCTTCCCCTAATTGTGGATTGCTCCGGTGATAGCGTCGAGTACTATCGTCTTTTCCTCGCCGTCCGCAAGGTGAATGGTTACAACCACATAATTGCGTGCCCCACAAGAGCAATATGCGTCCTTAACGCCGTTGCGACCCTTGTAGGTGTGAGGACGATAATCCTTGCATTGTGAGCAGAATAACATCACTCCGCCTCCAGTCGCTTTTGACCGTCATTCTTGACGAGGATTTCGTGGCCACAATGCCCGCGATATAGCCAGCCGACCGTAGTCGTGCGTACAAGGCGATATTCATGCGTGCACAGACACGTTTGTCGAGGACAATAACGGGTAATGATATTCATTTGCCCTTTTTCTTGTCCTTGAGGGGCGTGATTGTGCCTTCCTGCTTGCCTTTCTTGCACTTCGGACAGCGGTTGTCCTTGTCCGTGGCACAGCGTGCGTAAAAACGGTTACAAAGCCTGCAGACCGCGATTAAAGTGACCATTTGTCCCTCCGCTTCCAGCGAGGCAACATGTCGAGAACGAACATGCCCACGATGAGCACGAGCACGACGATGTACCCGACCGGCACACCGTAGACCTTAATGCCATGCCAGTCTTTCCACCAGTCAATCATACTATCCACCTTCTCCCTTATCCAAAAGAACATATTCCCTCCATTCGGTGCGCGTGCTGTCATCGAAGACAGTCGAGGAGCCACTCTCCCACGCGCAGATGGGAGTTTAGGTGTCGAAACCTATGTGTCGTACTTTTCGTCGTACACAGCCCCAACGGCAACTCCCAGACTAATCCTCCCGCAACTTGGAGCAAGATTTGAACTTGCAGTCCTACACGCTTTCGCTTTCTACTTATGTGAGACCGACTCACTGCCTTATGTGCATATTAGTGTCACACAAGGGCTAATCGGACACAGAGCACTCTAGTTAAGAATGATGCGCGACTTCTTGTCGCTTCCAAGTTGTAGGGGGATTAATCATCACAGCCTGTCTACCTTCCTCCTGTCCATCCATAGCATGGGATTAGACGTTTGCTGGTGTTGTTTCCATATATCCATTTTTACCTCACTAAATTGTGAGTGTTATTTAGCCTTTTTATTGTGCCGTTTGTGGCGGCATTCTTTCGAGCAATACTTTTTGATTTGTCCTTTGTGGACAATTCCTACTGTTTTTCCACATACTTCACACATATTTTTTTAGTTACTCCCGATTATGCTCGGAATTAAACGCCTTTCTCATCTCCTCATCCTCTCCGATATACGGCGGTATGCCGTAGTACCTGCAAATCATTGTATGTTCCGCTACAAATCCCTCTTCAAGAGCGTGTTCTTTCAGCATACCACCTACAATGAAATCTAGCTCACCTTTTGTATCTTGCAGAATGAAATGCTTGCCTTTGTAGTCGATTTTTAGGAAGTTCATACTTTCGTCGCATTTTTTATAAATGAATCATAAGATTTAACTAAAGATAGATATTCTTGTCTATATGATTTATCTTCATTTCTTGTAATTATCCAGCCTGTTTGAATTGTCATAACAGAATATGAAAGCCCAATGAAAGAACGACCTAATTTAGAAAAAAGATAGCTATATTCTGTTTGACCTCGCGATCTAATGCGACATATTCCACTTATTGCAGTAGATGGAGTGGTAAATCCAACCCATTCGCCCGCTTCTACCATTAAACTTTCTCCTGTTTTAAGAGTCAAAACTTCATTGTATATTTCTTTATTTTGGCTATGAACGTTTCCTCTTGTTTTTGTTGTTTTAGAAAAACTTGCCTTTTCTGGCATTATTTTTGCTAAATCTTCTGATTTTATTTTTTTCATATAAATAATCCAGGATACTTATTTCTTAACCACTCCTCTTGTTTGTCGGGAGGTTGCAGAGTGCCGAGCAGTTCTATGGGGTTCATAGGGGGTTAGTTATTTAGGCATTCACAATTAAATTGTGGCGGATTTGAATAATTACCTCTTCTGTCCTCCATACAATGACATATAATTGCCCTGCCTGTTTCCACCATTAATTCAAGTGTCGCTTGTTGATCAGCGGCGTGAGTATCAACACAAATACCCTCTTGATACATAAACCAATCACTTTTTATTTTATATAAAGGCATACTCTACTCCTCCCCCACCTCCCAGCCGAGAGCGCGGGCGGTGTTAATTAGTTCTTGTTTATCTTGATTTTCTTCAGTTCTTCCTGGGCAACAGCACGTCGAGTGTTCTTGCCCATAAGGGCATAAGAAAAATGGTTTTGTTATTACCTCCCCTAGCACTCCATTGACTGTAGAGATGAGGAATTGTTTATAATTCTTTGTACACATCTGTCCATCGCATTGTGAGGAACGACAACGACAGGGAAATTCCTCATCGAATTGTTTTAGTACGTTTTCTTTTGAGTACATAAGGGTAAAAGGGAAAAGAGTTAAGGGGAAACTGCGGAGCGAGTGCGGATGTCGCCGTAGCCGTCGTCAGGGCCGCAGTAGTAGACGTTCACCTGGAGGTCGTGCCAGCTGACCCTCGGCACGTTGCCAGCGTGACTGCGCGAGCCCGCGCATAAAGTTATATTTACGATGTCCAAATGTTTACCTGTCGCCTTGAAATAATTAAGCTCCAACAATAATCGTTCCGGAAGCGTAATTGTCTTGAGTCCTTTTACATCATTCGCCGACTTATTTTTATTTTCCTCGTCTGCTTCCACATTCGGCTTGAAAGTAACAGTGTATTCTCCATGTCTGTCAGAAGTTACAGAATCCAGGTCAAACCAAGTGTAACAATCAAACAGTTTCTTGCATTCATCAAAGAGATATTGTGCGGTGTATTCAGGCTTCATGTGCAAGACGTTCCAGTCTGTTTTTTCAGTCTTTCCACAGAAATGATCTTTTAGTTCATCGTACGCTGATTGTGATAGGTTTATAGTGGGCATATTATTCTTCAAATAATTTATCTAATCCAGCGGCTAATTCCGCTTCTCCGGGTGTCATCGGTCTATTGGTGTGATGCTCGCATAAATCACAATTCATCCGTTTTCCAGTTTCTATCCCAGCATTAAATCCAGTGTCATAACATTCACATATTTGTGGCTCATCGTTGAAACGACAAATGTGCTCGGGGTGTTTCATATCTATTTCTCTAATTTAGAAAGTAAATTTTGATACTGCGTTTTCATCTGAACAAACTTTGTAAAGTCGCCAGTAGGCATATCCGGGTGTAATTTGTGAGCCAATCTTCTGTATCTTGTTTTGAGATCGTCAATGTTTTCAATTCCATCAAAATAATTTGTGTCAGACCCTGCATTTTGCGGGAGCGCCTTAAATCCGGTAAACAGCCCGTCCAAAAATTCACTTCCGCCCCATCTCTCAAGCCCCCTAATAGCTCGTATAGATAACACCAATGCCCAAATGTTATGCTCTACCCTATCCCATTTATCACAAGCCATTACCTTGTTATCACCCTTGATGTTTGAGTAAATAGCGATACCCACATCATCGACAATTTGATTGGAATAAAACCCGTCCCCTTTCATTTTCTGTTTCAAATTTGTACTAATAACCAGGTCTTTTGCGCCCAATAATTTTAGCTCATTGAATAATTCTTGGCTTGCTTTGTGTATGGAAACATTACCAAATCTCGAGCGTTTTGGATTCTTTGTTTTTGATTGTTGCGGCGGCCACTGTAAGGGATATTCAAATTGCATATTTATTCATTAGGATAGATAGGGGTACAGTAGTGGCAATAGTTGCAACAACAGCATTGTTTTAATTCGCTCTCATTGCAAGCGTGATGAGTTTGTCCTTCGGGGGTGTCTTGGAAAGGCATATTTATTTTAGTTGTTTAGCCATTTGTTGTATACAATCAGAACAGATGAGCGGATAAACGGTAGAGGTTGTTTTACTTGCTTTATACACGGGTTCAAATTGAACATTGTCATTTACAACCAGTTTTAATTCCATACTATCTACAATAATCTTCCCACCCCAAAAACCCCCAAATCGCCATTTATTCACAACATTTTCCCATTTTGTGTTACCAGAGTCTATCAATTTATAGCTCCCGGTGTATTCAGGGTAGTCGTGGTTAAATTCTATTTCTCCGCCCCAACCTTCCTTTTCTTGTTGACAGAAATCGCATTTTCCACTTACCATTTCAAGGGTTTTTTTTGGTTTTATTTCTATTTTCATAATCTTCCCATTAAAATACCTAGACTTAGAATAATAATCGCGATAGTAAAGAGCATTACAGGACTTGCAGGTGTCTCTTTCCAACAGTAGCTACAGACTGATTTTACTTTGAGAGGGCGTTCACAGTGAGGGCATTTTTGCATACTATTTTACTTACAGCCGAGGGCTGGGGGAGTTAAAAATCAGAGCTGTACCCTTGTTTTCGGTAAATCACTCGTTCACATTTATGGCACTTAATTTCAATCTCCACTCTTGATGTTTGACCGCAGCTGTCACAACCACTAGCTTCTTCAACTTCAACTCTAATCATTTCATTTGTCCATTCAGCATTGCAGTAGGGACATAGAGGTTTTTTATCCATTTTTGTTTCTTCCATACTATTTCCCTCCCCATTTCTGCCATCTCTGCTTGTATTCTTCGGCTTCTTTTCTAGTTTTATGGACATTGCCGACAGAGAGGCGGAAATGATTAAATGTATCCTCGCACCACTTTCCTATCTGTACATCTCCTGCGGTAGCTATGTAGAAGTATTCTTCTTTAACTTCAGGAATCCATTTATATTCAGAATAACCAGACGTTTTCACTTCACCATTCTCAATACTTCCACTTCCACCGATATAACTATGTTCGTGGCTACAGCCTGCACCGCCGCCACTTCCGCCACATATCTGTTCTTTTTTCTGTTCTATTGCATGAGCGTGTGAGCCAATGGGACATTGTGGAGTGTGTTCATTAGGCTTTTCCTCTACCAGTTCATAATCAGCGAGTTCTTCTTCGGTGAGCAACAAACGCACAGGGTAAACAACCGCTATTCCCCCAATAGTTTCCTGTTTATCTACCACATACATATCTCCTGCTACTCCGACAATTTTCAGGGTCGTGCCTCCTTTTTTTAGTGTTTGTCCTTTGTGATAAGTCATATTATGTATGTTCCGATTCACATTCAAAAATTAAAAATAACAAATACCCTATAAAAAATCCCAGTACAATTGCGGCAAGAAGAGTGTGGTTATCATCATGTAAGATGTTAAAAATAATATATACCAAAACCCAACACATTAAACGTACCATGTAATTTATGTAATTTATCATAGAAAATTGATTAAAAGTTATTTATCGTCGGTATAAAAGGTGGAAAATCCATTATTTAGAATACGGGCACAATATTTATCTGATTCTTTATCCACTAATTCGTTAAATTTTTTTACCCAAAACGGCATCAGGATTGCACGCTCTTCGACAGTCAACACATGCCCGCCCAGTTTAAGGATAATATAGTGTTTCAGTTTATTCATATTATTATAATTAAGAAAGAGCAAGGGGATCGGTACTCCGACCCGGCTATAAAACTAATTATTTCTGTTTGTGATGGATGTGCCGGTATGCTTGGTGTAGGTACACCATTGCCCTAGATTCACATACCCCTGATTGTTATTTCCATTCTCTCCTCTTTACTCTCGTGTTTTTCGAGGTACAAGCTCTTGATAAAACGGTCGTCTTCAAGGATTCCAGCGTGAACGAGAATATCTGTTATTGTCTTCTCCATATTTCCGACATCCGCTTTCTTGTAATTCTTGACATAGAAGTGGTACTCAACATCCACCCATCCAGTATACTTTTCCTTGCATTTTGTGAGCAAGAGTAGACAATCTTCGGTAAATTGTTTGTGCTCTGGGGTTTTGAATCGTCGCCCAGTATATGCACGATTTACAGACAGGGGGGCAAGTGGTATTTCAATCATATTCTGGAACGTAATATGGCTCTTCCTTTGGGTATTCTACGCCTTTTGTGTGATTCCCTACAGGGTCTTTACGATGACACGTCGAACAGCTGAAAATAATTCGGTCAGGCGACATCACTTCGTCATCAGTCATCTTGTTCCGGCTACCGAGATGCGCAAAATTCTCAGGTTTGACATATTCTTCGACTATTTGTTTGGCACACCGCGTACCGTCTTCTTTAATCGCCTCACATTTGAAGTCTGCACGTATAGCGATTCTGCGACAAACTGATTTATATTTTAGCCAGTTTGTGGGAGTGCGCTTCATATTTCCTCTTTTCGTTTTTTGGTTTTAGGCTTAATTGTTATAATTTTTCCACCAAATTGAATATATAAATTCCCGTCAAGTCCAGCAGTCGCGGAATTATTCACGAGTCCATCCAAAATAGCTACCAGTGCCTCTTCCTTGGTTTTGAAATTCTTTGTCCAGTTCATAGGCATTTTGTTAAATAGTTGATTAAGAAAGACCGTTGATTGCTTGTCTCCATTACGTTTAGTTTCTCTCGCCGCTATCATTCGTCTGGAGTGTTCTGTCAGTTGTTCAGGCGTTCTGTTCTTGCGAGAGAGCTTGCCCATTGCACTTGCATGTTTATTCATATTGATTGTGAACCGATAATTCCTGTGTAATAATCTTCCTTTTTAGGTCTTCCTTTTCCTTTGTATTTTTTTCTATTTATCCAACTTTTGCTTGGAAATTTTAAGTGAAAAATACCTTTTGTTTCAAATTTGTATTTATCTAAAATAAATTGTGATTCTGTGTTCATAATAGTTCAGGGTTTTCGTAGATGTTGCCGATGATTTCGAGTGAACACTCACCTTTTTTTGATATGTAATTTTCTAAAGGATAGTATCTGACTCCGTTGCCATAGCGAACAATCCACGAAACACTCTCATATTTAATTTCACCGATATTGCTCTCGAAAATTTGTTTCACTATATCCGATTCCCATATTTCCTTTCCATTTTTATCTTTCAGCCCTGTATATTGCATTATTTTGCAGAAACTCAATTCTATCCACCTTTCTCCTAAATTGATTTCTTTAATCATTTGTTCTCTACGCTCGTCCCAAGCTCTAAATTTTATTTCTCGTTGTGTCATATTTGCGGTATAGGTATTTCTGTCAAAGCACAGATTTTTTCCATGTAAGTTGAAAATTCAATCGTTGTTAGCTTCGTTGTTGAGGCGGGTAATTTTACATTCTCACCGAATATCACTTTGATTTCAGGTTGCAAAAACTTGCGCTTACAATACTCGTGAATATCTCCTGCTTCATTTCCTGTTTCTGTCTCTATAAGAGTCAAATACGCCCAGTACATTTTATTCTGTTTGCTCGTCCTATCATTGCTCGGTCTATCAATCTTCACCTCCACCTCTCCTTCGAACTGTCCCACCCACATCTTGAAACGAGAGTCTGCAATCTTCAGCTTGCCATTTGTTACTGTTCCCTTGAAAGTGGGAGTCATACTCAAAAATCTAAATCCTCAACTTTGATATTTTCTACCACTTCGCCCCCGAAAGAATCAGCAATGCCCTGCATCTCAACATTCGCTTTCACTGCTTGCATTTTGTCGTTTGGCGCAAGCAATTTCAATAAGTCTCTAATCTCAGTCAAGAGTGCGACAACTGGATTAGGGCTTGGCTTTGAGTTGTCATTGAGGTCAAAATTCCAGTAGCCCTTGTCGTTTTGCGAGAGGTCTACGTCCACTGTGTCGCCTACATTCCAACTGCGACTTATTTCAGAGCCGAATCCCGATATAAACTGGTCTTTACCTTGTTTGTCTTTGACGGTAAGGCGACAAGAGGTGTACGGTTTGCCATTGCGTTGGCTTACCTTGTCCTCATGCTGAATTCCTCTCAATGTTATTTTTGCCATATTATTTTACTTTATCGTAGATAAAAAATTGACTTATAAATTCTTCCGATTCAGGTTTGTTGTTGAACAACAGGGCGAGGGCTTTCTTGTACTGTGGCTCGGTCATATCCGCTGTTGATTCCCACAGTAAGAGATTGTCTGCTTTGTGTTTTGTAAACCACGGCTCACTTTCGATTAGATTCATTAAGTAGTCTCGCTGTCCTAGAGTTATCATACAAAATTTGATTCTTGTTTTTTAGGAATTGGGCGGGGAGCGTAACTTTTATTTGCTGTCGGTTTTGTTGCGTTTGCGTCGTCATCTTCCTCCTGTAGGAATAAGAGAGATTGCAATGAGTAGCGCCTGTAGTAAGTTATCGCACTTCCCATTTTCTGTGGTTCTACATTCTCTGGCAAGAGACAAAAACTTTCTATTTGCTCTCCGCTTTCAACATCTACGATGATTGTCTTGAGATTCATTTTGCCGTCAAGTACGACGACAGGTTGGAGTACCATAAGTCCTGCGTTGTTCAGAATCGGCTTGATAACTTCAATTACTTTGTTGATGTCAAAGTAGAACGAATTGAAGTAGGGATTCTCGCTATCCTTGACGATAGGTTTTATCTCTTGTTGCACTTTGAATAGTTTTTTATAAATTTCTTTCATACGTGTTCTTTACAATTTTGACAAATTTTATAATCTCCGTAAGTACCAGCTCCGCAACATTCGGATTCATCCTGTATGCGAGCTTGCAGTTGTTCTAACCCCGTCATTTCGCATTCTGTTATTGCGCTCATTAATCTGTTCATATTATATTTAATCTAGTGCGGCAAGCGCCGCTAACGCCTCTAATTTTTCTTCCATTGAGGTGGTATCTTCCATAATTTCGTCTAGTTCTTCTGTGTCCATATTAGAGTGGATTATGTTGCTTAATTGTTCTCTGGTAAAATCTCTCTTCTTTTGCGTCCTGCATTGCCTTGATGAGGGCGACGTAGTAGGCACGAAAAAAGGTTTTCATATGACAGGTTTTTAATTTATTAAACAAGTATTTGTAATCGAGAAACTTTTTTTTCTATTTTTCGTACTTTTTCTTTTGGCATTTTTCCAGTACGAATATCCAAGTACACTTGCGCTTTTGATTTTCCTATCAGTTTTGCGTAGTCTCGGATGTTGAGCCATTTCTCTTCTCCTCCACTGTCTGTTGGATTATGTATTTCCATAAGATTTTTTCATATTCACTCAAGGGTGTTTTAATTCTAAATATCGAATAATCATTTGCTAAAAAAGTTTTGTCTCTTATCTCATCTTTTTCTCTTTGGCTTTTATATTTATGATTGCTTCCGTCTAATTCTATTATTATTTTTTCTTCTGGAAAACAGAAATCTGCAACAGCAATTAACCCTTCGGTTTCTTGAGCACAAGCGAATTGATGGATATAATCTATACCTTCCCGAAAACCACAACTATTTAGAATACCCATAAATTCGTATTCCCGAGGTGAAGACATACAATCTTTGACTTCGTCTATTTTAACCGTTTTGTCAAAGAACCACGCTGATTCGGAGATAGGGGCATACTTTTGCGTTTATCTAGTTTATTATAACAAGTGTATTATACACTATGTATAAACTAGACGCAATACTTTCAATTTCAATCATCTACTAGGGAAGAGGTTAGTATTAAGGCGTGCCAGCTCGTTCGAGCCACCAACCTCTCCTGCTTCGATGGGCAAGGACTGTGCTGTCCTCTATGTCTATACTATACGATACTTAGCGTTAAGTGTCAAGAGGTGAGAGGGGGATAACTTTTAGAGTAAAGTTTCAACTAAAGTTTTTACGACATTACTTACCACTCCATTACCGCACATTTTGTATCTTTGACTGTCGCTAATTTCAATGGTATTTTCTTTTTCATCAATGCCGTAGCGTGTCCAATCATCGGGCCATGACATCAAGCGTTCACACTCAATAGGGAGGAGCTTCCTTACCTGTTTATCAAAAACATAATTATCTTTTTCAACACTTGTTAGAGTGTTTGCGATACCTTCTAAATTTGGTTCAAACATTTGTTCTGTGGGTAGTCCACTTTTTCTACTTTTGGGATTTTGTGAGTTTCTTCCTCTTTGAGCGAAAATGAAAGGGTGTTTTTGACTACTCATTCCACTTTGACTTTGTAGGGTTGGAGCTAAACCGTTTTCATCGTACAAGCGGTAATGTTGTGATTCGCCTTTATTTTTTACGAGTATTTGTGGGGGTTGTTTATAGTCTACTGCTCCCAATGCTCCAATAATTCCATCTGTTCCGAACACTCTGTCGTGCTGTCCGATTCGGTCATTGGGCTTGGTTGTTCCCACATCCGCAATCGGTCTTGTATCTTTTGACTCAAAAAATACTTCTGGGGGA
>ERZ1292625.804-Hain-H41-01um-R1-804-length-42720-cov-24_pt1 | contig 42720 bp, 51 predicted proteins | sample MGYA00564400_ERZ1292625 | MGnify/ENA primary metagenome ERZ1292625 (study PRJEB36523, sample SAMEA6512639) | groundwater metagenome | collected 2019-01-08 | study: AquaDiva: Metagenomics assemblies of 32 groundwater samples
GCTCGACGTAAGCAATGGCCTGTTCCTCCACGAGGGGAGCGATGTAAGCGTCTAACCACCTTTTAATGTAACGGTTCATACTGTACCTTCTTTCTGCCCCTTAGGGCGTTATAACCGGACTTTGGACCGGTCGTGTCGTTTACTGCAGGAGGGAAGCCAGCCATGACCCCTACCTCCTGCAGCCATCGCGCCTTTTGTTCGTTTAGTCCATCGCTCTCCTTTCGTTAAGGGTTAACCGCTACTGCTAGCCAATTTCGTGCCTTATTCGTCGTGTGGCCCACACGAGGTAGCCTACCACAGAAATGGCCACCACGACTGCTGTAATCCAGCCCCATGGGAGAGCCACAATTTCCACGTCACTAATACCTTGGTATTCCGGTTCGTATAACTGCATCGCTCGTTCCTTTCTTTAGTTTTTTCATTACGAGGGAAACTTGACGGCGTGAAACTGGCACGTTCAACCACTCATGGCAGACCACGTAAATCTCGTCGTTGTTACACAGCGGGTATTGGATCGCTGCCTCAATAACTGCTGCTTCTGCTACTTCGTCGTTGACACAGAGAAGCATGGCTGCCTTTCATGCCCCATGAAGGGTGCTATTTCTTCCGGCGAATTACGCGGATTCGGTCGTCGTCGCAAAACTCGCGAAGTTCTTGTTCTAGCTCCTTGTTCGTAAACTTGCTCAGGGGCTTTGCCTTCCACCCATTCACGAGCAAGTCCACGTGGTCGTCGTAGTCCCACCCCGCCTCGATTGTGTCCTGTACGATCTGCTCGATTGCTTCTTCTCGTGTAAAGAGAAGCTTTGGTGTGTTCTCCATGGCTGCCTTTCTGCCCCGGTGGGAAGCTTTTGGTGCAGAGCGAAAGTGTCTGCATCCGGGCGGGCCCGGCGTGTATGTCCGGGTTCCCCCGCATGCGGGGACAACGACTTGGGGCGGGGATTGGCCCCGCCCCTTTGGTGTCCTCCTGTCGCTACTTGCCGTGGCGTGCTTGCGCTTCCTTGATTCCGGCAGCGTGCGCGTCTTCGGCCTGCTTGCGGAGTCCCTTCGCGAACTCCCGTGCTGCCACGGCTTCCGCCTGTGCCTTCACGAGCCTGGCATCTGCCCGATCTGCTGTGGCTTCCGCCATCCGCACCATTCCCGCCATTGTGCCCAACTCCGCCTTCTGCTTCTTTTTTTCGTCCTTGCCCATGGTGCCCTGCTTTCTGCCCCCGGAGGGGCTGTTTTGTGGTGGTGCGGGCGGGAGATCCCCGCTCGCTTCTACCCCAGTAAAATGCAAACCTCGTGCTAGTTTGCGTGCCACAACCCCTGGGGGTCTGCGGGCGAGGCCACACCGCCGGTTGTGGTCGGGCCACGGGGGGTGTGTCGGCGGGAACACAGGGGGTGTGTCGGCGGGAACACAGGTGTGTCGAGGACACCACGGGCCTGTTCTTTCTGCAAGAGTCGTGCCGGTCACACCGGACCGACCGGACCGCCCGGACCAGCACACCGGACCGGTCCAGTCCAGGCACGGGATATGCAGCGGATAACGGACCGGCACAAGACCCGCCAGGGACACGGCAGCGGGGGGTCGGTCCCCCCGGTCCGGTTTCTTTTTTTTCTTTTTCCAGAAAAACGGGAGAAAAAAGACCGGGACAGGACGAGGGGGACGGAAAGAGGACGGACGGAAAAAGCCGAGACGTCTGGAGACTGGCCCGACCGGACCAATACACAAAACCCGCGTCCCTGGCGGCGAAAAGGCCCCTCGCCCTTTCGGGACCGACCGGACCGGCGACCGGACCACCGGACCGCACCACCTAGCGGGTGGTTTGGGGGCAAGCTCCATGTCTGGTCACACCGGACCGACCGGACCGCGTTTTTCCCCTGCATACGCCGTGCCGCGATCGGGCGTGTGTGTCTGGTCTGCGTCTTGCATGTTGGTTTGGTGGTACGGGGGTTGCATAGGCGTAACGCGGGTACGAGTCTTGCAGTTCGTACGCTCGGCACGAGCGTTGCATTGGGGATACGGTGGTACGGGGGTTGCAGGGGGGCAAGGGGCGTGCCAGAGCCGCAGGTGTATGCGCACCCCAAAAACGAACGCGAATGGTTGGTTTGAACAAGGACCCATGCTCCTGAGCAAGAATAGTTCTCCGATCAAGTATGTTCCCGCCTGTAAAGATCTTGACACGCTGCAACGGATCGTGGTATACTATAAATACGATGTCAATATCTAATAAGCCATATGCCAGGAAGGATGAAACCTGGAAAGCCAAGGTAAAAAGAAACAGACAAAGTAGAATCATACGCCAGCGCGCTCTTGTAATTGAAGCTAAAAACAAACCTTGCACTGACTAAGGTATATCTATTGTATTAGCTGAAATCGCTAAGTGTGAAGTAGTATGCGCTAACTGTCACCGTGCGCGAACTTACCTACGTTCGATTACCCCACCCGCCACTTGACCGGATTGGTCCCGCCATGTTACACTCTAAATCACTGCGGTCAACATTAACCAGGAGGAGTATATGGAGGATCCTACAGATACAGATGTGAAGAAAGAAGTCAAATACCCAGAAGATGTTATGCGCCGGAAGTACAAACTACTCTCTGAAGAGAAAAAAGGAAATATAGAGCGCGTAAAAGACTTAGGTCGAGTGTTCTACGGTGTATGCGACTACATCGGAGCCAGCCGCGAGATGTCTCTGGCCAAGACCCGAATCGAAGAAGCGGTGATGTGGGCCACTAAGCATATTACTCGCTAAAATGTCAGTAGCTCCGCCAGGATACCTCTCCCACTTCGCAAGGTGGGAACATTGCCTTGAACTGAGGCGGGAGGGTAAATCCTACCGACAAATCGCCGATTCGGTCGGCCTCAAAGATGAAAAAGCCGCCCAGCGTATTATATCTAAAGCCATTCAACGTATACTCAAGGAATCTGCCGAAGAAGTCCGATCAATCGAGCTATCCCGCCTGGAGGTATTGATAAAGACCTTGTGGGGGAAAGCGCTGACCGATGTGGTGGGCGATAAACCCGACTTTCGCCGTTTCGACCGCGTAAAACAACTCCTCGAAACCAAGCTAAAATTTTGTGGTGCCCAAGCGGTATTGGAGGGGGTCGACGGAGGCAAGCACGGCAGTGTTCAAATATTCATTAAGTCGTTTACGGCAAACGCCAACCAGGTTATTAATCCTCCTAACACCGCGTTGCAACTATCCGATCGTGCTTCCGACCCCGAAGGAATGGACAGTGACGACATCGAAGCCGAGCTAGCCATGCTTTTACCCGAAGACGAGAAGCCAGAACCTTATGCTTAAAGTAGACGTGCCTGCAGCGGGCTGGTCCCCCCGCCCCCACCAAATGGGCGTATGGGGCGACATGGAGGCAGAGGTGCGCAACATACTTCTAGTAGCCCACCGGCGCTGGGGGAAAGACGAAATCGGGCTGAATGACTGTGCGATACGGGCCGCAAAGACCCCCGCCAACTATTTTTACTGCCTTCCGGAGCAGGAACATGCACGCCGGTCTATGTGGTCGGCCATCAACAAACATACCGGCAAACGTCGAATGGATGAGTGCTTCCCCGAAGGATTCCGGATCGGGAATCTGAAGGAACAGGAGATGGCCATCGACGTTCACAGTAGCGCTCCACCCAAGTCGAAGGTATACATCAGCGGTGCCAAACCCCAGCATTACCGATCGCGAGTTCAATTCTTAGGCAGCGACAACTATAATACTATAGTGGGAGGATCCCCGTATGGGGTCTTTTTATCTGAGTGGGCCATCGCGGATCCCCAGGCGCTTGCTATGCTTAGACCGATTGTTGAAGAAAATGGTGGATTCATGCGTTTCCTCACGACCCCGCGAGGAAAGAACCATGTTTATCGCCAACTTAATGCACAAGTCGGCAAGCCAGGGTGGGCCGTGCACTTTCAGTCAGCCCTTGATACTAACGTGTTTTCCGCAGAAAAGCTGGAAGCCCTCCGAATTGAGGCTATTGCGCTCTATGGGCCGGATATCGGTCACGCTCTATTTCAGCAAGAATACTTATGTACTTTCGAAACTGTGGTCCCCGGTGCCTATTATAGCGATATCATCGCACGACTAGAAAAACAGGGCCGGATGTGCGGCATCCTCCCAATGGAGGAATACCCAATATATGCCGCGTTTGATATAGGGTGGGATGACGCGATGGCTATATGGTATTTTCAGGTCATGCGGGATAACTCAGTAAATATCGTCGATTATGAGGAGATGCGCAAGACTAGCATTCCCCAGGTAATAAAGATACTCCGGGAGCGCACATGGTCCTATGGGGGTATTCTCCTCCCGCATGACGGTGCCCACCATGAAGTTACATCGGGCGAGACCACCGAAACGTTATTGACAAAAGCGGGTTTCATGTGTTATATTATGCCCCGTACTGACGAAATAGCCCAAATCGCGTCGGTAAGGATATGTCTACCAAGGTGTAATTTTCATGGGAAAAACTGCGAACGTGGAATCACCTGCCTCAAGAATTACCATAATAAGTACAAGACCGAAACCGATGTTTGGTCACCTAAGCCTGTCCATGATTGGTCCTCTCACGGGGCCAAGGCCTTTGCCGTTGTGTCTTACTTTGCGTCCTCCCTACGTGATGGGGCATTCGGTGCCAAGTACGCGAGTTCCAAACCAGAGAATAGCATTCCAACCGGTGGTGGTGCACTTGCATGGATGGGCTAAAAAGGATATAGACTAATGGATGAGCTAGAATCAAAATACGAAGCGCCGGCGGGGAATAGTTTAGAAGAAGATCCAGAAGAGGATAAGGCTAAGAAAAAAGCCGATGACGATCTCCTTGAGCTAGCAGTTGAACGATTCAAACTAGGTATAGAGAACGTAAAGGATGATTTTCTTGACTGCGAAAAGGTCCAGGATTTCGTAGCCGGTAACCAGTGGCCCGGCGACATAAAGACCAAGCGCGAGAGTGATGGCCGCCCCTGTCTTACCCTCGACCACTTGAATCAGTATATACGTCATGTGGTTAATGGGGGCTTAATGAAGAAACGGGACGTCCGCACCTTGTCCATGTCTGGAGATGCCGACGACAAAGTAGCGGAACTCCTGGCCGGGATGGTTCGCCAGATTACACAATTGTCGACCGCGAAGGTAGCCTATGAAACCGGGCTAAGACATTCTTGCACGCTTGGGTTTGGTTACTGGCGGGTAAGAACCCAAGTCATTCCGAAGACCGCAGGTACCAATCCAGACGGCACACCCAAACCCCCACAGGAAGAAATCGTTATTAGAAAAATCAAGGACCCACGAATGGTTGTCTTGGATCCATTTTGTGATTACCCCGACGCCCGCGATGCCCAATGGGGGTTCATACTTACAAAATTCTCCAAAAAGGAATTTGATAAAAAATATCCGAAATGCAAAGATGACGGGGTAACTAGCTGGCATATGGTCGATGATACCTCAGTGATGCCTTGGATCGGTGAGGGGTCAATAGTAGTGGCAGAGTACTTTTACTATGATACTTCGGGGACGATGAATTGGGCGATCCTGGCCCCCAACAAAGTAATCGACCAAGGTGTCTTTCATGGCGATGTGATGCCGATAATCCGAGTCGTGGGTGACGAATTTGAGAATGATGGTAAGGAACGTCGTCGAGGTATGGTTAATAATTCCTCGATGGACAGCCAACGTGCTTACAACTATTCTGCATCCGCGGCAATTGAGTCGGTAGCACTTGCCCCGCTCGCGCCGTTTGTGGCCGCAGAGGGCCAGATCGATCAATATAAAACCGAATGGGCCGATGCCCATAAGACCCCCCGTGCGGTGCTCCCCTACAAGCCGGTATCGGTTGGTGGTACATTAGTTCCTCCCCCGCAACGCTCGCAGCCAGCAGGGATTCCTGCAGGGTGGCAAGGAATAATGACCAGCCTAATTTCCGATCAACAAATGATCATGGGTTTGGCCCAACCATCGGTGTTGGGATCCGGGACCGGGGCGATTCAGTCCGGAGCAGGCGTGGATGCAGTTCAGGCCCCCGGAGAGATCAACACCTTTCACTTTATTGAACATTGGGAGGGGGCCATCGAGCAGACGGGGCGGGTGATCATCGCCATGATTCCCTATGTATACACCAGTGAACAAGTTGTGAAGATTACCGGAGAAGACGGAATAGTAAAGACCGCCATGCTGAATCCCCAGCAAGCTACCCCGGTTATGGAAGTCCTCAAAGATGCGGTCAACAAGGTCACTGAGCCCACCTATAACGTCAACATAGGTCGGTACGATGTCACGATCTCTACCGGTCCATCTAGCGCGTCCAAGAAAGCAGCAACTGGGTCCGCAATGACTTCGATGGTGACCGCCTACCCAGAGATGATGAAAATAGCCGGGGATATTATTGTTGGTGCCATGGAATTTCCCGGTGCCGATGTTCTAGCTAAGCGTATGAAGAAGATGTTACCAGCAGGTATAACTGAAGAAGACGAGGGGTTGGTTGTAAAACTTAATCAGGCGATGGCCGAGAATGAGGAGATGAAGACCCAACTGGCTGACATGGAAAAGATAATTATGGCCGAAAAGGTTAAGGCTGAGGGCCGGATACATGAAGTCGAGACAAAGGCGGTCATCGACGCGCAAAATGCTAAGCTTGAGCGTAGTGCCGAGAGCCTTCAGGATAAACTTAATAGTGACAGCGCCCTTAAGATTGCTACTGTAAAATCCCAGACCGATCTCGAAATAGCGATTCGGGACGGCGTAATCAAGATTATGGTGGCTAAAATTGCCGTGAAAGGTAAGATTGATGCGGCTAAAATATCGGCGTTTAGTAAGGCCACGGAAGAGCCCACTCATGAGGGGAGGGTTAGGGGGTATATGGGCTCTATGCAGTCATTGATGCAAGAGGATGAGGCACCAGCACCAGTATAAGGAGGAAACATGGAAGTCGTGGATGAAACAGGAGATCCGGGGGCAACCCCAGCACCAGATACGCTTGAGCCCCCACCGGGGTCAGGGATGCCCAATGATGATCAGGGCCAGGGTGATAGTGGGGCAGATCCTGCAGCAGCCGCAGCCAAGACGGTAAAGTTACCGTCCAGCATCAAACCCCCTAAGCCAGCGGCCCCCGGAAACCCCAGCCGGTTCCAGGGTCGTATCTCTGAATTGGTAGCCCAGCGCAAGGCGGAGCAAGCGCGAGCAGAATCCGCCGAAGCCGCTTTGTCGAGACTTACTAGTACTACTAGTGGCAAAGGCGATACCCCTGGTAAAGGTGTTACCCCGAAAACTGGGGCGGCTGCGCTGAATCCGGATGATTTTGATACGTATCCTGAGTACATCGCCGCATTCACTAAAGAGATCATCTCGGAGCAGCAAGCAGCTACTAGATCACAGGCTGCAGCAGAGTCGCATGCTACCCATATGAATGAGAGGCATGAATCCTTTAAGGAAGAATCGGCCCCATTCGTGGAAGCATATGGTGATAGTTTTTGGGCCGACATTACTGACCCCACCCTTCCGATCAGTGAGGTTATGTCCGATGCAGTGTTGGAACTGGATGGTGGATTAGGCCCCCTGACGATGTTGTACTTGGCGTCCCATCGTGTGGAGGCCGCCAACATCAATAAAATGAACCCCATGCGGGCGGTCGTCGAGATCGGTAAAATTGCTTCGCGTCTTGATTATGAGATGAAGCATGGTGAGTTGGCCCCTCAAAATACCGGTATCGATGGGGAGACCCAGCAAATATCTGCTGTCCCGACAGTGCCTGAGGTACCCCGAAGGCCCGTTCCTACGGCTGTTCCGGTACTTCGTGGGCAGACCCCGGCTGATTTGGGGGGTGATCCCAGTGATAAAGAGGACATCAAGACCTGGGTTCAGAAAGAAGCCTCCCGGATGCGGAGGGCGAACCCCCACGCCCGATTTTATTCATAGGAATTGACAACACGCGATGAGGTATGATATAATCCCACCACGGTGTCGCTTCCCGCGTAGCGTAAACGCGGCTTCGGGTTTATCGTCTGCCGCCCGCCTAATGGCAGATAATCAACTCAGTTAACCCGGAGGTATCAATGGCTAATACAATTCTCACCCCCACCAAAGTCACCCGCAAAGCCCTGATGATTCTACATCAGAAACTGGCTTTCATTGGTACGATCGACCGACAGTATGATAGCTCGTTCGCCGTCGATGGAGCCAAAATTGGCTCCCAGTTGAAGATTCGTCTCCCTAACAAATACATCACCGGTGTCGGTACCGACATCACGCCACAGGATACCACGGAAAACAGCGAGACGCTCACCGTGGCCACGCAACGCCATGTGCCGATGTCTTTCCTCGCGTCTGAGTTGACACTCAGCCTGGATGACTTCTCTGAGCGCATTTTGGACCCCGCCATGTCGGTTATGGCGGCGGTAACTGAGCGCGACGCGTTCAACATGTTCCTTGAAGTATATCAGCAGGTTGGTACCCCCGGTTCGTCCCCGAATGCGCTGCTTACTTTCTTGCAGGCGGGCGCACGGTTAGACAATTCTCTCGCCCCCCGTTCCAATCGGGCGATTCAGCTTCCCCCACTCGATTCCGCCACTCTCATCGACGCCTTGAAGGGTTTATTCAATGATACCACGGCCATTTCCAAACAATATCGTGATGGTATCATGGGCCGTACGGCGGGTTTCGATTGGTATTCGAACACGCTTACTGCCCGTATGACGAATGGGAATAAGGTTACGGGCGTTACGGTGTCCGGCGCTTCCCAGGTTGGATCATCGATCGTGTTTGGTGGTGTTGCCAACTTGGACACGTTCAAGAAGGGTCAAGTGTTCACGATGGCGGGATGCTTTGAGATTCACCCGGAGACCAAGGAAGCCACAGGTCGCCTTCAGAAGTTCGTGGTGACTGCGGATACAACTTCATCCACGACCACGGTTACTGTGCCGATCGAACCGGCGATCAACGTGACTGCCACAGGTCAGCAGACCGTTTCCGCTTCCCCGACCAACGGTGGGGCGGTGGTATTTGATGGGACGGCTTCGTTGGTATATGACATCATCGGGACGTATTACAAGAATGCGTTCGCGTTCGTGACGGCAGATCTCTTGATGCCTAAGGGGGTCCATTTCTCCTCGCGAGAAGTCCTCGACGGTATCTCGATGAGAATCGTCAGTCAATATGCGGTTCTGTCCGATAAGATCGTGACCAGGGTTGACATTTTGTACGGGTATAAGGCCATTCGCCGTGAGTTGGCCTGTAGGGTAGCTTCCGGTACATAAGCGGTACCAGAGAAGAACGGGGAGGGGTACAGGCCCCTCCCCTAGCCAATACCGGGGGTAAAATGTCAACTATTTCCCACACGTATAATCCTTCCAAGCCATACGCTACGTTAACCAAAGGCAGGCCGGATGAGCCTGAATCATGGCAGAGTATCGCTGTGTATTCGAAAGCCGAGGAGCAGGAGTGGAGAAGCAAAGGGTGGAAACCAACCGCCGAGTTCATGCGGAGCGTGGACCGTGCAAGAGGGAGGGATAATTAATGGGGCATGAATACGTTTTTATAGAATACCCGAAATGTCTGTATAACTCCGACGGTCTGACGATGGAAGTTAGTAACCGTGAGGAAGAGGACGAAGCGAAAGTATTTGGTTGGTTGACTGCCGAGGAGTACCACGACCCACACCGATTGGTCGTGCCTACGGGTCCCCCAGCCCGTACATTCCCGTGGCGGCAACCGGAAGTGAAGACAGAGGAGGGGATGTCGGAGGATGACAAGAAATTCCTTCAACAGGAGGAAGATAAGAAGGTTTTGCAGCAACTGGAGGCAGAAGAGGCTGAGCGTAAAGCGAAGGAATTAGAAAATGACAGTGCGGGATCTGATAACTAAATCGTTCAAGTCGAGCCATATCATCGGGGCCGGTGAGGAACTGGATGCCGAGGAAATGGTTGATGCCCTTGATGAGTTAAACGGCGTTATCGAGCAAGCTAACCTCGACAAGCTTTTCGGTTATTTCGAGACTACACTCAGCTTCCCCACCCAGTCGGATAAGATCGTCTATACGATTGGACCGGCCAGTACCACCCCCGATATAATACATGTCAGACCGGTGGAGATAATGGGCGGGTATTCAAGGCGGGATCAATCAGACAATCCATTATTTGTCAGGGCCAAAGCAGACTACGACCAACTAAATTTGAAGAGTGTGGCAGCAGGTGGATGGGTACAGATAGTATATTACCAGGCGGCATGGCCTAAAGCAACCCTCTATATATGGCCCAAACCATCGGACGTTCTCACGACCGTGTTTTTATCGGTAATGGCAGAAGTCGCCGTATTTGCGACTATTGATGACGCGGTATCTTTACCCCCTGGGTATAGAACGTGGTTGCAGCTTAAACTGGCTAAGAGGGTTGCTCCCGGATACGGTGCCCAGTTCACTGATAAGATGGAAGAGAATTTGCTGGATATAGAAACCTCTATTAAGGCAAACAACATCAAGCCTATGCCGGTGTCGAGTCCTGGTTTGACTTCGCTGGCGGGTGGCGGCGGCGGGCGATACGATGTAATGTCGGACGTATCACGATAATGGAACTTGCATTAGAACCACGGTCGGGGATATCGATTTTCGGGCTGGGTAAGCAGCAGCGTTCTCCTTATATTTCGACTGTTCGTCGAGTGAATGCGGTAGTCGAAATGACTGAGGACGGTAGGCAGCAGGCTGCTATATTCAATCTCCCAGGCTTAGTGGAATTCATTGCCTTTGGGTCTGGACCGGCAAGGGCTATGTTTCTCCTAGAGGAGTCTCTATCATTTTTCATAGTCACCGGCAACCAGATTATCAAAGCGAACGTCAATCAGCCGCCGCGAACCCTTGGTATATTGACTACTACTGAGGGGCCGGTATGGATGGACTCAAATGGGGAACAGATATTCATCAATGATGGGGAGACCGCTCTAATATATAACATCGAAGATGATTTGCTGTCCGGGGTTACTGACTCTGATTATCCCACTGGGGCCAAGGGCGGGGTATTCCTACAACAAAGGTTTTTTGTATATATCCCATCAGATCACCCAGATGTGGCTAAGCGGGGTCGCGTGTATGCCTCTGCTCAGGCTAATGGCAATGACTGGCCGGGACTAAACTTCTTTACTCCTGAGTCTGTACCTGATGGCATAGTTGGCGTAGCCCGGAATGCGAATGACTTAGTGGTATTAGGCCACAAATCTATCGAGTGGTGGTCGGGGGCTCCAACTACACTCGCCGGTGCCCTAGGATTTCGGCCAATTGCTGGAGCCAACGTGGATGTCGGGCTAGTGGCAGAACAGGGGTATGCCAAAGCCGATCAGAGGTTATTTATTATAGGGAAATCGGACGGCCAAACCGGGGTGTATAGTATTGAGGGATATACCGCTAAGAAAGTAAGCCCCCCGTGGGTTGATGATGAACTTGATGAGAGGCCTACGCATTCAATAGCTATCTGCACATCCTACGCGGCCAGCGGCCATATGATATTTCAAGTTACTTTGCCCGGTGATTCTGCGGATAATGCGCTAACCATCATATATGACAGTTCAACCGATCTGTGGTCGTTTCGGGAGTCCCTGCACAAGCCATATTATCGCGGGTTGTTTGCCGCAGTCGGGGCCAAATCGGTGTATATTACCGATGCTTTCGAGGGCCGAATATGCAGGATGTCCAACACGGTATATACTGAAATCGATGAGCCTATGCCCTTCGAACTCACCAGCATTCACATATTGAAAGAAGGTGACATGCTGGCCATTTCCGAGATATGGGTAGATATGGAAACCGGACTTGGGACCCCCACCGGCCAGGGGTTGCAGCCTCAAGGCATGTTGCAGATCTCTAAGGATGGTGGCCACACATGGAAATCCGAGAAATGGGTAAATCTTGGTGCAACCGGCCAATATAAACGCAGGGCGATACGGAGGCGGATCGGGTCGGCCAGGGATATTGCTATTCGGTTTCGTGTGACCGATCCAGTCCCCCGGCGAGTAGCTGGTGCCTACCTCAGGTTGATCGGGGGTGAGTCATGAATATACCCCCAATTAAAGACCCTATAACAACTGCAGCACTCGACTTATCGACACGGACCGTGAATGTAGGCCCACTATCAGCATCTTGGGTTCAATGGTTCTCGGATTTGTTCAACGTTGTAGAGGTTTTGTCGATGGTTGGTACGACTGTCCAACGACCGAATCCGCCCCCTTTCATTGGGTGCCAGTATTTTGATGAAACGCTAGGCAAGCCAATATGGGCTAAAACTGCATCTGTATGGGTGGACGCAACGGGAGCGTCTGTATAATGGGGGTAATATGTTAGCAGCATTAGCACCATTGGCAGCGGGTGGAATAGGTGCAATCGGTGGTTCTATTATGGGCGTGTCAGGTGCCCGTAAACAGATAGCCAAGATGAAGGAGGCTATCGAATATCAGAAGCAGAGGGACGCTACCAACGAAAAGAATTTTTCCCCGTACATGCAGTTTGGGGAAGACCGGCTGAATAAATTCGGCGACTGGCTAGATAGTGACGCCAGCGACCCGATGTCGTTCATGGACCCAGGCTTTGAGTTCAGGAAGCAGCAGGGTATGGACACCCTCACCAGTAACGCGGCGACAGCCGGTATGTTGAAAAGTGGGGACACTCTTCGTGCGGCAACCGGGTTGGGCCAGGATATGGCTTCCCAAGAGTATGCCAATGCATTTGGTAGGCGCATGAACGAAGGCGAGTTCCAACGCGGTAATGCACAAATGGGCTTAACAGCGGCGGGGGGCTTGGGTAGTTTATTAAATCAAGGCGCAGCTAACGTTGGAAATCTTACCACAAATACTGATTTTGGAGGCCCCGATAGGATTTGGGGAAATACTATAGCAGGGATGGGCGGTATGTCCGGCAACGCATTGGCAAGGGGTTTGGCTCCAAAAGTATAACCAGATGGTGGGCATAACATGGCTGTATTAGATGCATTATACCCATTCCCGATGGACGCCATACGTGGCGGGCAGCAGGTAGAATCCGGATTTGCCCAGGCTGCCAGAGAGGGTGAGGAATTTCATCGTGTAATGCGTGATAGACTCGCATTACGTAATGCGGCTAAAGGTATAGGCCAGTCCAACTACTTCACTGGATATGAGGGGGTTAAGGGTGCCGAGCGCCCACAATATATTAAGGATCTATTAGCCTCTGGTGACCCAGAACAGGCGCTAGCGTTAGAAAGTCATTTGTCGGAGCCGTTTAAGGTTCAACGTGGTATTGATACCGCCGCAGCTATAGAGGAAGGCAAACGTAAGGCCCAGTTAGCGAATACCAAGGAGATGTTTAATCATTTTATGGGTGATCCTAGGGTTGGTGGGGTGGTGAATAGTATGGCTGGTGATCAGGCCCCGATCCCAGGTGGCACTTCGCCTATGGCTGAGGGCAGAGAAGAGCCTACCGCTCCCCCCATGGCTGGCGGACCACCCACCGCCAATACTTTTGCGGATAAGATGTCAGGCCGGTCAAAGCAATTCAAGATAACCCCACAAGGGCCACAGTTCGAAATTGGTGACATGGCCCCCGTAGATGTTGCCGATAAAACTAGTCAAATAGGTAATAGGGCCGATACCCTTAAATTGGCTAAAACTAAAGAATCCCGCGAAGCAGAGGACCAGGCGCACAGACACGTCAAGGAAATAAATGAGGCAATCGCGAATACCCAAAAGGCGGTGCAGAATCGCGATGTAGACCCCGATGAAGGTCAAGCTAGATTACAAGAATTGAATGAAATGCGACAGGCGGCCATCGGAGAAAGGGAAAGTCTGGTACGTGGTCGAGCCCCCGTCCCCTCGTCTCCTGCTCCGGGGGTCGCTCCTCCCCCGCAAGCAGCAGTGGGAAAACCCTCAGCCAGTCTAGCGCCTCCTAAACCGGCTGGGGGCCTCACTTATAAAGAACAAGGTGGGTTGGCGGTAAAGGACCGAGAAGAAAAGATGGCCGCCTCCAATAAGGAGATCGTGACCGCCCGATTAGGTGCCCAGAAGCTTAATGGGTTCAAACGCCAGGTAAAAGAATTGTTCGATCTGGTTACTAAAGAGGATATCGGGCATCCGGCAATGGAGGGTATACCGGGGGCACAAAATGTACTGAGCCTCAATCGGTCGAATGCCCAGGTTAAGAAGCTGAACGAAGAGATCACGAACATGTTTGCTCAGCCGGGACAGTCCCAAATGATGAATACTATTGTGGAAAGGCAGATGCAGGGGGCCATTGTTCCCGGACTGTTCGCTGACCCACAGTTGAATAAGATAAATGCAGCAATCCTCAGGTCTAATATGGAGCATTTGTCCAGCTTCCCGACATTTTTGGAGAAATGGCACAAAAACCATAAAGGGTCCTTGGACGGCGCTACCGATGCTTGGATTGATTATACAGAAAATAACCCAATCTATTCTCATACGAAGGACGCTCGCGGTAGGGTAACCGTTAAGGAGAATAAAAACGTCATTCCTATTGATAAGTGGGCCACGATGAGGGCAAACGGGCAAGTCCGTAATGTTGGCAAGGATGTATATATTCAAGGGCCTGATAAGTCTTGGAGGAAGAAATGAACTATTTTGCCAACCAAATAAATCAACCCCCTCAATATAAGAGATGAATAATGAAAGACCAACGCTTTACTACAGCCGAATTAGATGCTATGGAGCAACAGGCCGTAGAGCAGGGTATGAACCCTGATGCTGCCAAAGAGGCGGTCGATGTTATGTCGGGTGGGGTAGAGAGTGGGGAAAACTTTACAGGCGGAATAGGGGCCTCTCTCAAACGGACTCTGCTAGGTCTTAGACAGGCTTGGGAATATATGGCTGGGGATGACGAGGGGCGGACCAAGATAAACGAAGCCATCAAGCAACTTGAGGAACACCCAGCTTTGGCCACTCCTGTGGGTAAGCTTGGCGACGCTACCGGGACTGCCCTGCAATTTATGGGACCACAGGGGGCAGGGTCCGCAATAGCTAAACTCGCCCCCAAAGCGGCGGTTAGGGGCATCCAGGCTGTGACCGGAAAGCCCGGTTCGATCGGCAGGGCCACTATTCAGGGCGGAGTGTATGAGGCGGCACAACCAGTGTTTCCTTCCGATGCTGGAACTGATGAATTCATAATGGGCAAGGGAACTAAGATTGCGGCAGGGGCTGCGGGTGGCGCACTAACTGGTAAATTTGGCTCTGTAGTCACTTCCCCTGGCATACCAGTTTCTCCGGAGCGAACGATGGTTACAAAGCAGGCTGAGCGCTTGGGGATGAAATTGACGCCTGCTCAGCGTACAGGGGACGTGACTCTAAGCCAGTATGAGGAAGGATTGGCCTCCCGACCTGGTAGCGCCAAGATAATTTTGGAAGCACGGGAAAAACAGCAGGGTGTTCTAAACAAGAAAGCGGCTGAAGCCCTTGGTGGTAAATTCGACGCCCCCAATGAGGCAGCCTTGGCGGAAGCCCACACGCGGGCAGCCAAAGGATATGAGCCGTTGGCCCAAATCGGGTCCATGAAGTGGGATGCTGAGTTGATGACTGACCTCGATAAGTTTGTTAAAAAACAGCATTCATCGGTCATGGGGTCATCCGAAGCAATAGAGATTGCCAAGAGGTTGAAAAAGACGGATAAGAATAAATGGACCGGCAATGATTTTCTAGAAGAGCTACAGGGGGTCCGGGACATATCGTTCGGAGCCAGACAAAAAGGTGATGTTGCAACCTCTAAGCAGCTAGGGGGCCTAGCTAAGATAATGGAGGATTATGCAGAAAGGCGAGTGGGCCAATTGGAGAGTTTGGGACAGATTTCTCCCAATACCATGGCTGGCTTTCGGGAGGCTCGTACACTTTATGCCAAAATCCATGCGATCGAAAAGGCCGCAGAACCGGTATCGGGCAAAGTTAGCGCGATTAAATATCTTAATCAGGAATTTAAGCGAGATCCGGCAAGCAAAGGCCCAGCATCTACACCGGTTGCAAAAGGATTAGAGGACGTAGGACAAGCGGCACGGGTATTGAAGCAAGTCACCCCCTATATTGGGTCGTCAGGCACGGCTGAGCGTATCGCGGGTCAACAGTTGGTAGAGGGATCACAGGGGCCATTTGCGGCGATAAGGGCAGCCGGTCCAATAATGAAAAATTATATGGCCGCAAAGATGTATATGGCCCACGGTGGGAAGCCGGGGCCCTTAGCAAACACGCTGACGCCCACACAAAGTATGTACTTAAAGAGGCTACTACCCGACGCGGCCTTTGCCACTAAGGAAGGATTGGTAGAGTAATGGCACTTCAAATTTCGCCGTTCGGGAATACCCAATTCTTTACCTCTAATGGAGTGCTGGCAGCGGGGTATAAGCTGTTTACCTATCTGGCGGGCACCTCACAGAAAGAGCCGGTGTACACGGATACACAGGGTGTATCGACCCACACCAACCCTATAGTCCTGAATTCGTCCGGTAGGCCGCCGTCTGCGATATTTCTACAGATAGCCAAGAATTATAAGTTTGTGTATGCGTTACCCACCGACTCCGATCCCCCCTTGGCCCCTCTGTATTCTGCTGATTATGTAAGTGTGGGGTTCGACGTAGCAGGGGCACCGGCGGTAGAGTGGGTGCTCGGATCTGTGCCTTCATTCGTGGATGTGAACACTTTTACCCTGGTCGGAGATCAAACACTAGTATACCATGTGGGCAGACGAGTGCGCATGGAATCCCCCTTGGGAACCAAGTATGGGACGATACAATCCAGTGTATTCGGAGCGGTGACCACGATAGACGTATTGATGGATTTTGGCACCCTCGACATCACTTTATCGTCCGTGTATTATTCTTTTCTAGCCGCAAATGGGTCTAGCTTCCCATCAGGGTATACAGATGGGATGGACTTAGTTTTGAGTGGTTCCCTAACCATTCTCCCGACCAGCAACTTTAACCTCTTGCCGGTGGGTGGATTTTTCCCGTATGCCGGATCAGTTCTTCCTTCAGGCTATTTGTGGTGTGATGGATCCTTAAAAAGCCGATTCACCTACCCCGGTCTTTTTGGAGCGATCGGTACAAGATATGGGGAGGGGGATGGTAGCACCACATTTGGCGTTCCGGATATCAGGGGTTTGATGCCCCTAGGTTTGGACAACATGGGAGGTACTGCAGCGGGTAGGGTAACTATGGCCTCACTGGATGGGGATCAGGCCATAATTCTAGGCGGGGTGGGCGGCGCAGAGACTCATATATTGACTGTCGCGGAAATGCCCACACACGATCACGTTGGCAAGACTCTTTCGGCGGGGGCTCTAGCCAATTCTGATGAGGCTGGGGCCACGAATACGACTAGCGTGAAGCGATCCGATTTCTCAGTCCAGAGCAGTGGCGGGGGAGGAGCACATAATAATATGCCCCCGTATATGGCCGTACCCTTCATCATAAGGTATGCATAGATGAGCCTCATATCAGTAACAGATGGCGGCATAATTCAGGTCACTTATGACCCATTCCTACTTCCATCAAATGAGGTATTCACACTAGCAAGCCCCGATGCTAATCAATGGCAAGTGACTGCCCACGGTGGGGCGGGCTACTTAGAGACGCGTGATGACACCGGCCCGTACCCAGCGGCTGTGAGAAAAATATATAAGACGCCCTCTGGTTTCTATTATGAATTGTTGGTGACGAATGGGGGTATCCTACAATTATCACAGTTTGCGTCGTCACTAGTATTCTCCCCCATAGGAAATACCCAACTTAAATTAAGTTCTGGTGCTCTGGGTGTAGGCTACAAGCTATTTACCTATGAGTATGACTCTCAGACCTTGGTTGATACATACAAGAATAGTGATTTTTCGCAAATGCATACAAATCCCGTCATATTGAATGACTACGGTCTACCCCCATCCCCCATTTTTATTGAGACGGGCAAGTCATACCGGTTCATATTGGCTCCTTCTAGCAATACACACTTCCCCGCAGACATCATGTATGATTGGGATGGGGTTAAAGGTGGGGCCGATATAGATAGAAGCAACCCGACGGAATTCATCACAGAAGTAGAGCCCGCAGAAGGAATCTCCTCTTCATCTTTCACTGTAAATGGTGATGCTAGGCGTATATTCACCATCGGTCGTAGGGTAAGATGCGAGGATACGGGGGTATTAATTACCTATGGAGTGGTGGTTTTATCTGTATATGATGGCTCCATTACTACCGTAGCTATCGTTGTGGACTCCGACCCGATAACGGTGAACATGACCGGAGTACGGGTAGGTATTCTTAGCACCAGGGAGTCGGCTTTACCGTCACGTAGGCTGTCTGGTCTTAATACTTTCTTAGGAGGGGACCTTTCGATTGTTGGTTCTAATAGATTTAATTTACTACCCCCCGGAATTATAATGTATTACCCGGTAGAATCCGCTGGCCCCCCTCCTCATTGGCTGTGGTGTGATGGTAGCTATTATAATAGCGTGGATTATCCCGATCTATACGCTGCGATTGGTACTCAGTTTGGATCGTTGGGTGCGGGTAATTTCAGGGTTCCATATGTGAATGGATCTTTCTTAATGGGTGTAGAAATAATGGGAGATGATCCGGCACCACGGGGCCTTGTGACCGTTGCTTCACATAATGGTCATTTGGCCGGTGTGGTAGGTGGAATGGGCGGTATAGAAACCTGGCAATTAAGTATTGACGAACTCCCTTTTCATAATCATGGATCTTCGTTAAATGATGGTACATTGCAGAATAGCGACGAATCCGGAGCGACTAATACCACAAGCGTTAAACGATCGGATTTTAGTGATTTGGTAGCGACTGGGGGTGATGGGGCACATAGCAACATGCCCCCCTATAGAGCGTGTAACATCATTATTCATACATAGAGGATATAATGCCATTACATAATTTTGTTGATGAAGAATCAAATCAAACCATGTCGGGCGGTAAAACATTGCTCAGTCCATTGTTGATAGGCGGTGAATGTTCTGCTGATCCGACTGAAGCCTTAGGGATAGCCACTAAGCAATACGCAGATGCGGTTATCAGCCAGCGTGACGCTTATAATGCTATTATGAACGGTAACTTCCAGATATGGAATAGAGGGACTTCGGTATTTTCAGCCATGGCTGATGGGACCTATACAGCCGATCGGTGGAGATATGGAAAGTCAGGGGTCGGCGTCAATCGAATTCTTAGGGGCCAAGCCCCAACAGTATTTGATGCGGGTGTTCGTATCCCATATGGGGTGCAAATCGATTGTACAACTATTGACGCTGCTATTGGAGCGGGTGATTTTTATGAAGTATCCCAGAGAGTAGAGGGGTATCGATGGCAACATCTAGCCCAACGGATATGTACCTTGAGCTTTTGGGTCATATCAAGTAAAACCGGCATCCATTGTGTATCGCTTAGAAATAACTTAGCAGGCACGCCTGATCGATCTTATGTTGCTGAATACACGATTAATAATGCGAGTGTATGGCAATATATAACTATCACTCTGGCCGAGGCATCTCCCTCCACAGGAACATGGGACTATACCACCGGGACCGGCATATCAGTTGATTTCTGTCTTGCCGCTGGCTCTACCTGGCAGACTACGCCGAATGGGTGGAGGGTCGGCAACTTCAGGGCCACAGCCAATCAAGTTAACGGTATGGATAATACGTTTAACTTTTTGACAATCTCTGGGGTTAGATTAGAGGCTGGCCCCGCAGCATCTGCTGCCATCGTTAGACCATACGCGGATGACTATTACGATTGTGAGCGCTATTTACAGATGTCCTTCCCTGAAGGGGTTACACCGGTGCAAAATGCGGGGGTGGCTGGGTCAGCTAGGATTGGGTGTAATATCACGGGAGCGGTAGCATTTTTTTCTAATACTATACCATTTAGGCAACGCATGCGGCCAGGAGGTACGGGTACATTATATAATCCTTCAGCAGCAAACGCGCAAATACGAAATTTCACGGGTAGCGTGGATTTCACAGCCTCTTCCATCACAGAAGTGAGCGAGAACGGGATAGCTATTACTGGCACGGGAAACGCAGGCGCTGCAGTCGGTGAGCAATTAGGTGTTCATTGGTTAGTTACCAGCGAATTATAACCGGAGGAAATATGAAGAAGTTCTTAATCACGGGCATATTCGGTGGTTTATTGGCATTGCTGGCACTATGCCCAGCATATGCCTATAATGATGTAAGACCCGATGTCCTCCACGACGTGTTAAGTGGGGACGCCACTGGCGATGGTAAAATCATCTACATCGATCGGTTTTCTACCATCGGCGTCTCCGTCCAATTATCAGGTACTGCCACTGTAACATTCAGGGGGGCAGTTGATGGGGTGAATTTCGTTGACTGGGTATGTACCAAGATGTCGGCCACGCCCACTACTGCGTCTACTGCTTCTGTGTCAGGTTCATACATATGCCCTGTAGCGGGGTTGCAAGCCTTCAAAGCCCAGGTGACTTCCTGGACATCAGGCACCGTGGTTGTAAAATCTATTTCTTCTACCGGCCCCGCTCCAGGCGGCGCACAGGCTTTTACGGTTGATTCTAACGGAAATCTAAATGTGGTTTTCAGGAATTGCTTTTCAGGTGAAAGTATCTGTATCGCAACATCTCCAAATAGTTACATGATGACGAATGGTGCAAATCCGAGGGTGTTGCAGTTGGTGGGCACCGGAGGAGTGCCTACGACTGCAAGCAATGCAACCTATGGACCCTTTGAACTTGCAATTGGAGATAAAACATTTCATGGTGTTGAGACTTGTACTGGGACATGTGCCCAGGTACAAACTATCTATGGCACAAGTCTGAATAATACTACTGTTGGGACATCAATGGTGCTCTGCACTATTACACTAAACAATTCAGCGGCGGCTACGCAAGCATGCACCATAACGACAAACTGGAAATATACATTTGTTGTTACATCAGGCACGGGTGGGACTACTCCATTGGCATCACTTATTGTACAATACTAAGAGGTCCAAGATGTTGATATATGTGTTATTAATTCTGTTGCTGTTGATTCCCGGCGTGTCCATTGGTGCCGATAGCTCATCTGTGACTGCGGCGGGGGCTACTGGTGGTCTTCCTCCTGCAGGCACCATCAACGATTGCGTACTGAACACCGCGCCAGGAACAGGCACCTGGCAAGCGTGCCCTGGCGCAGCCGGTGGAGATTCTGTAACAGTCAACGGTGCGGCAACGGTCAATCCTGATTTCGCCACAACGAGCAGCGATCTTACACTTACGAATACCGCGAATGTCATCACCTTTACGCTGAAGTCCGGTCTGACGATCAGCTCACCAGTTCTCGTCACGCCCGCCCTCGGTACTCCGGCAAGTGGAGTCGGTACGAATCTGACTGGTATTCCTTTTACGGGACTGACTGGATCAGCCACAGATGCACAGATCCCCAACAACATCACGGTTGATCTTGCGACAACCGCCACGACGGCCAACGCCGGGGACTCAGCTACTTCCTTCTTCCCTAGTGGCACTATTGAAGATGCCCGATTACCTACTTCGATGGCGGACAAAGCTATTACCGGTAGTCTGAATATCCCACATTCTGTTACACTCCCAGCAACCTGTGCCGTTGGCAATCAATACATGGATACCGATGCCACAACAGGTCAGCGGCATTATTTGTGTGAAGCAACTAATACATGGGTTTTGCAAGGCGATGGTGGAGGTGGAGGTGGAAGTTCTGTTGGTGCCAATACCGCCGTGCAAGGCAGCAACGGTGCCGGGGCATTTACTGACACGGGCTGTACTGCCACAGGTGGCGCGATGACATGCGCTGGCGGGTTTACGGCTGGCACGTCAGGGGCTGGGGTTATTACGGTCCTTGAGGGTACAGTTGTTTCTGCAGGTGCAAGCGCAGGAGAACACAACCTTGGATTCGACTCTGCGGACTCGTTGCTCAAGAGCCGGGAAAATGCTGGATCGCTTGTTACGTACTATTCAACAGCTAATCCACCAACGAGTGTAAGTGGTAACGCGGGAACAGCTACGGCACTCACAGCCAATCCTGTCGACTGTTCAGCCAACCAATTTGCGAACACCATTGCTGCCAATGGAAACCTGACATGCGCAGCGATTGCTGATGCTGATGTGCCGGATACGATCACGGTAAGCAATTATCTCCCGCTGGCCGGTGGTACGCTCACAGGACTAGTGACGACTGACAACCTAGGTATCGAGTTCACCGAATCGGACGTGAACCCGACGTGCGCTGCTGGGAATTTTAATATCTTTGCCGACCTCTCTGAGAATAAGCTGAAAAAGTGCGTGAATGGAAGCGCCACGGACCTGGACACTACTGGCGGTACGCCTGACTTCGGTACGATCACAGGGGGAACCAACACGACCGCCGCAATGATTGTAGGCACTGGCGGATCATTGGCCGTATCGGGAAGCGGGACGATTGCTGCGACGACCTCTGCTGCCCTTGCTGCCAACGGAGGCAACTGTTCAACCGGCAGTGCACCACTTGGCGTCGATACGCAAGGGGCCGTGGAGGGCTGCACGGACTTCCTGGAGGCTGGCGACAACATAGGCGCAGCTACAGCGACAACAGCCAGCGCGAACGACAACGATACCTCGGTGGCAACCACAGCTTACGTGCAGACTGAGCTGACTGCCTATGCCAGTGATACTGCGACGTTCACGGGAAAGACCTATGACGCCGAAGGTACCGGCAATGTTCTTACGATAAAACGCTATAAGTACATTCCTGCAGCAGGATGCAACAATGTTACAGCGGGTTCCGTGTGGGACCTTCCGACAACCAACGCGGCTGTAGCAGCGTGCCGTACTGGGACAAACACCCAAAAGGGCACATTGGATTTCGCCGATGGGTCGAACCTGAGTGCTCAATATAGCGAGCGCCTTAACGAAGATTGGACTGGCGCGATTGATACTATCGTGACCTGGATCAGTTCTACCACGACAAACGATGTAGTCTGGCAAGTTGCTATTGCATGCGCAGGCGACGGCGAATCGGACGACCCTGCATTCACGGACGATGTGTTTACGGCTGACACTGCCAAGGGAACCGGCAATCAATATAACGATACAGCCTCAAACACGATTACGACAACAGGCACTTGCGCAGTCGGAAAGATGATGCACGTTCGTCTCAAGCGCGACTCTGCACATGCATCTGATAACCATGCGGGCACCGCGCGGGCCGTTGGTGTGACGTTGAAAATGCGAGAGGCACAGTGATGCGATTTCTGTTCTTCATTCTTATCTTTGCGCTAATCTTTGGTGTCGCGCCTATCTACGCCGACACGCAAACTAGGAATCCTATTACAGACGAAGCTGTGAGTGGTACATGGACTGGGAGTGTTGGGACTCGTTTCACAGTGGTCGATGATTACCCTGACACAGCAGGTACCGATGAACTCGTACACGGTACGACGACTGCAGGCAATCTCACATTTACAGCAGTGCCATTTGTGGTCCCGTTAGATGCCACAAGCATCAGTGTCTCAGTTAAATACTATGACTATAAGAATGGCTCTCAGTCCGCGTCAATAGCTGGTCGCCTGAAGGTCTCTGGAAGCTACTTTGCCTCTGCTGCACATAATCCCACGAATGGTGCAGCAAATCGTACACAGAGAACTAATACCTGGGCCACAAATCCTAACACCGCTGCGGCATGGACACCATTAGAGGTTAACGCGATCCAAGCTTTTGGTTGGGTGGCTACGGACGTAAATCCATCTATTGCGCTCTCCTCAGTTCAATTGGAAGTCACATATACGCCAGCATCAAATTTCCAGGAATTTCTTTTAAGGCGGATAAATTGATGAAATTACAAGGGCTCATTGCGCATATCGTTGTACTAGCATCGCTTCTCCTGTCTGCACAGGGCTGGGCGGCGGCACCTATCCTCGATTCCACCAACGCTGCCATCGGCTTCGGGTTTACGGGTGCCACGCTTGACATCACGTACACCACGGTGTCTCTGACGAATCCGGTCTCGTTTGTGTGCGCCGGAGCCGGAGACGCTACGTCATCGACGACCCATGCGAGTGGGGTTGTACACGGGTCGGATACCTATACCGAACTTCCCTCCTCATTCCGTCATGACGGCTGGGATGGTGTGAGTGTTTGGTATAAGATCAATCCTACCATCCAAGCAGCCGCGACGCTCACCATTACCTTCCCAGCGGCCCCTTCCATTACCAGCGGCATTGCCTTTGTCTATTCATTGGTGGATCAAACCACACCCTTTGGGACCGCTGCCTTGAACAACGGGAGTAGCACTGCTCCAACTGTTACTGTTACATCTGGGGTCGTGGATGATGTGATTGTCGGCTGCCTGTCATCGGACTCAGCCAGCGGTATAACTGAAGGCGGAACATTAATTAAGGAACAGCAAAATATCGAGGGCGATACATCGTATGGAGCCGAAGCGTATGCGGGATCTACGTCTCAAGCCGTCGCCTGGACACAAGCGGAAAACACAGGATGGGCGGTCGTGGGTTGGTCGATCAAACAAGTCTCTGGTGGAGGTGGGCCTGACACGAAGGCTTTCTACAAACGGAGGATTCAATGACGCGTTGGTTCTACGCGCTGCTGCTCATGCTGGCTATTGCGAGCCCGTCATATGCAGCCAATCACTATGTCCGTGATGGTGGGAGCGGCAGTCTGTCTGGCACAGGCAACTGTGCCGACTGGGATACGGCAAACGCGTGTGACGATTTCCCAGCGACCTTGGTGCGTGGGGATACCTATTATATTGCCGACGGTGCCTACGCCGCTCGTACATTCAACACCAGCCCGCAGACTGGTGGGGCGACTATCACGATTAAAAAAGCGAGCGCCGCCGATCATGGCACCGAGACCGGATGGGTGAGTACCTATGGAGATGGCCAGGCTACGTTTGTACGGTGGGATTTTGACACATCGAATTGGACGATGGACGGCCTCACGAGAAATGAAAATGATTGGTTTGACGGGACTGCTTATGGGTTTTCAGTTGGGACAGGTGGCGCACAAACGAATCAGATTGACCTGTTGAATTGCGCCGCTGTATTTCACAACATCGTCATTCGATACACCAACGTCGTGGGGTATGACGATTTTGCTGGTCTCCCAACTGGATCAGACATTGGTGCCTATGCCATCCACTCGAACTCTACTGGCTGCACCGACGAACAATACACCGGGCTTGTGTTCCACCGGATGCGTGTGACTGGTGGCGTCAACCAATTTCTCGTGCGCAACACCACCGGCGTGATCATCGAATATACCGCACTGGAAGATGCAATCGGTAATGCTGGCAACCACGGAGACGCGATCAATTTCTATTACAGCGTGCAGGACGGCGTGGTGAGGTTCAACAAATTTCTCCACGAGTACACGACGGCCTGTGGCGGCTGTGGCTCAACGGGACTCATCCCGATGTGCTGTGGGTCTCACGGCGCTCAGGTATATGGAAATTGGGCCTCCGACTTTCGCGCCGGTGACGGGTTCATGGGGTTCGATGGGGGGACCACTAACAACAACAGTGTCCACAACAACACGTTAGATGGCTGCAACAGTGGCACTGGTGGGACCGGCAATTTGAATTTAGGTGGGACAGGCAATACGGCCTATAATAATATCTGGACCAACTGCGGCAGTGTCGCGTTTGTGGGCGTGACGCACAATTATAATGCGTACCCCGATGCAGACGCGCACGGAGAGGCCAACGCGCAAACGAATTTCTCCACCTCTAATTTTGTGAATTACGCCACCCAGGACTTTCGGCTTGCCTCTGCGACAACAGCAGGCACCACGCTGTCATCCCCATACACCACCGATCTGCTCGGTGTGACTCGTGGGGCCGATGGCACCTGGGACCGTGGCGCGTTCGAGTTTGGTGCAGTGACGACAACGACGAGAACAAGTGGTGGTTTACGCATGACTGGAACTGTGAGGATGCCATAATGATTAGATTTTGGTTCATTGTCGTCATTGTCGTGCTTGGCTGGGTTGCCTCAGTGCAAGCGGCGGTGCTTGAAACCAATGAGTGGGGGAATCGCACGCAGTTAGGGTGGGAGTATAGTACCCCAACGGCTGGTCCCATAAATGACCTTGCGCCTGCCGGAGGGTGTGGCGCTTCGCCTTCCGGTGGGGGCACGATCAGAGGGAGTTTTAACGCGGGCACGACTGGATCCAGCGTCAGCGGTGGTGTGTCGAGATATATTGTCCCATCTTCGACTATTATTACCACATTGTTTTACGGCCACTGGATTTGCTTCAGCACGCCATTTGATTTCCACCCTATCGGCACAAAAATTCACTTCAACACGAACCGGGCCGCGTCTGGCGGGAATGTGAACCCCACCGGCAAGGACAACTACGTGATAAATGCAAGACCTGGCGGGCACGGCGTCTGGGTCACGACGCAAATTAACTGGGATAACTGCACCTATCCGAACCCGAATTTTGCTGTAGAAATTTGCACAAAGAATTGGTTCGAGAATCGTGGGCATGTTGAGCTTGTCCCTGGTCGTTACTATTGGCTCGAAACGCAAGCGATCATGAATACGACAGGGAATGGGTTTGCATCGTCACATGACGGTATTTTGCGTGCATGGATCGATGATGTGTTGGTAATTGAGTATACCGATGTCGTGTTTAGGACTACGGCAAATAATAACTGGGGAGACTTGTCAAATTCCCCTATTCTTGGTGGCGGAGGAATGACTGTCAACCAAGTCCAGTATATGTACTATGACCATAATGTGATTTCTACAACCCGCATCGGCAGACCTGGCGGTACGTTGCCACAGGACACTACGGCACCAGGTGTTCCGGCCCTCACAGCGAGCGTCAGCGGAACCACTGCGGCCCTAACATTTACGGCAGTCAGTGATAATGCTGGTGGGAGCGGAGTCGCTAGCTATCAGGCGCTTAGTTGTACTGGAGCTAGCTGCACTCCATCCGGCACTCCAGCGTTGACATTGATATCGCCGACCTTAATGGGCAACGTCTCCGGCCTGACCGCTGGCACGATCTATGGATTTTGTGGCCGTGCGGTGGACGCGGTAGGCAATGCGTCTGCATGCTCTACCCCAACACAATACATTACCACTGCCGCGAGTACCGTGTTTTTCAACCCAGGATTCTTCGATGATTTTAACCGTACAGATGGTGGTCTAGGAGCAAATTGGACTGGTGGGTTCACCGGCAATGCGAGTTTCTCGATTGTGTCGAACCAGGCGCGAGTTGGTTCAGTCGCGCAAGACTCGATGATGCACTATAACGGCACAACCCAGAATAATCAGTATGCAAAGGTGCAGCTCGTGTCAGTTGGAGGAGCCACAACCGTTGCGCCTGGGTTGCTCGTCCGTGGACAAACTGGACCTGCTGTTACTGCATACGAATGCCGCATTGTGTTGCCATCGACCAGTCGTATCGCTGAATGGTCTGCTGGTTCCTTCGCTAATCTCGTCACCAACAACGTCGCAGCTTGGACGTACCAGGCTCTTGATATCCCGATGTGCGAAGCAGAGGGTACGGCTCTTAGATTTTCGGTCATTCGCAATAATATCAAAACACTCCTAGCGTCAACGACTGACGCCACACTCGCGTCAGGAAAAACGGGATTAATTCATTTCGTCTCCAACACAGGCGGAAACACCACGGCGACTAGCCAGCTTGATAATTTCGAGATGGGGGGGATTTCATCGACGCCAGCCTCACCCCCAAGCATCACTGGTTTGACTGCGACTGCCTCTACGATCACGGTGACGAACGGGCCGACTGCCCCCAGTTCGTACCGAGTGCATTACGGGGATAATGGTGGAAATTTTAGCTACAACGTGGTCCATCCAGCCAGCGATTTTCCAGGTGGTGTACTCACGCACAGCATGCCCCCAGGTACACAATTTCTCTGCGTGACCCCACGCGATATAACAGGAACGGAATATCCGCAACTCTGTTTAGGAGCGGGCTTCCTTTCTACGATTCTACCTGGAATAGACACAAATCCGGCTACGTTCAGCAACCCATTTCCTGTTGCAGATCTTCCTGCTGGAACTACATCTACACTATTCGGTGCCGAAGTCTCCAAGGCCGCAACGAATTGCCGCGCAGACACAACCGATATTGACTACGATGCCATGGACACTGGCGGAACAGCGGTCCAGATGAACGTGTTCAACAATATATGCTCCGTGAGCATTGGAGGCCTCACAAACGGGACCACTCGTACTCGATACATTGCATCACAGTTCACGAATTCTGTCGGGGCAACCTATAACAGCACGACTCGGCAAGCCGTCGCGATCACTGTTGCAGCATCTACTCCAGACACGACCCCACCAGGAGATGTAACTAACCTAGTGGCACAGGCTATTCCAGGATCTACGGATGCGACGTTGACGTGGGCAGCCGCAGCGGATGCCGTGGTATACCATGTGTATATTGCCGGTGGGGACTGTTCAGTTTACGCATTGAGTGGAAATCCCGTCACGACCACGAACACGCAGCGCACCCTAGCTCCACTTACTCAATACTGTTTCAAGGTTCAAGGGGAAGATTCTAGTGGCAATCTCAGTGCTGCCTTTTCCAACATTTCAACTATCATAACATTCAGTGTACTCGACGTGAATCCTCCATCTGACATGGTAGGACTGATCGCGGCTGATTCCGATATATATGTGCAGTCAAAGCTATTTACATGGACACCTGGCGTTGACAGCGAAGGTGCTGTTACGACGGGACTAGAGTATTGCAGTGGGGTGGGATGCAGCACATGGCTTCCGCTAGGCCCTCGCGTATCTGGGAGTCAGCTCCTGGCGAACCTGACAGGGAATACCTTCTACCGTGTACGTGGTCGGCATTACGATAGTTCTGGGAATGCGGGCGGTATTTCCAACATTGCGGAATTCACCACGGCGATCTCTGGCCTCGATGCCCCACGCCCACTATTGCCGTTTGGAATTGAACGGCCCACCACTGTAAGGCCTGACGTACCAGGTACACCTCGCGCAATCAGACCTGAATAGGAGATTCATTGAGATGATAGAAAGTGAATCAAATTCCGTACAATTAGCAAGAATTGATGAGAGATTGGAGAGTCTCACCAAAGAACACGGTGATTTTAGACGGCAAATTCAACATGAGATGTATCAAATGCGTACTCAAACACATGAATGGTTGGAGGTGATGATGAGTAAATTACCAACTTGGGCAGTGGTACTCGGTGGTACGATGGCAAGTGCATTAGGTGCAATGGCGGTATTCATCCTTACCCATCGTTGGGTGCAATAATGCATAATTATGACAGAAAGACTTGTAGGAGCATCGCCTTCGCCCTACTTGGCATATACGCCATCACCCACTTCGCCCTATTTTATTTTGATGTACCTATTGGCAATCGTGAAACGCTGTCCAGGTCCCTCGCAACGCTCGAAAATTTGTTGTTGATCATGGCTGGGTTCTTCTACGGGGCGAGCTTGGATAAGAAGGATAACGGACCTACCGACCCCACAGAGTCGAATCCAAAAGAAGGGACTACATGATGCTTATACAGGCCATAGGCATATCGGCAGCGGGCGGAATCCTCGCGGGGGCAATAGTTATGGGGTTGTATAAAGATGCGGTATGGCGGGCTGAAATCAATGATATTAAAATAGAAGCAGCCCAAATCCTGGCCAGAGAAACTGATGCGGTATCCAAACTTGAAAAGGCCGCGCAAACACGCGTCCGACAATTGGAGGTAGATGATGCGAAAACTAAAACCGATCTCGTTACTGTTGGCCGTCGTAATCGCGATCTCATTCGTGAACTTGGTGGGCTGCGCGATCCCGGACGCAGGTTCTATAGTGAAAGTCCCTCGCCCAACAGTACCGGAAAGACCGTCACTCATGAACGAGAAGCCCCCGGAGCCCGACTTTCAATTGAGGCATCGGCATTTCTTTCTCGTGAAACCGAACGAGCAGACAAAGCCGCAAGATGGGCCAATGTCTGTGACGGATATTCCCAAGAATTAGAAATTTTACTCGGTATCGAGAGGCGGCAGGGGGACGGAGTAGCCCATCTTGTCGAATAACTTTTGCATTTGCTTCTGAGTCATCAAATAAACTGTCGGGCTTGGAGTAGCGACCCCCTTGCCTGGTATTGGTTTCCTAAACAATTCGACGGCGACTATGCCTACTTTGTCTTTCCAATTCTGCCCGTTCGTGTCGTGTCTGTCCGTGTTTGCCCACCCTTCCATTTCCTCGGCCAGTCGCACCAATTCAGCTAAGGGCATCTTAGTTACTTTTTTACATTGGACCAAGAAATCCGGCGATTCCACGTCGATCCTCTCCCCGGAGCTAACCCAGAAGCGCCGCCCACCAAGAAATTTGGCGACACGACGCTCCAGGTTAGTCCCACGCTTAACGTTATTGGAACCAGCGGACATTAAGCGGTTTTGTTGGTGGTCGTGATGGCAATTGCCTTCGCAACGATAATGCCGGGGTTCTTACGCGCCCCCCACTCATGGAACTTGGTGGCCCCGTTTTTCTGGGGTTCGTTATACCCCTTCCGCGCCTCAAGGAATTTCTTGAAGTCTGCGGCATCGATCAGGCGGAATCCCCCGTTTTTCCCACCAGTATGGAAGGTCAAGACCGGCAAAGCCTTGTCCTTATCCTCAGACTTGATGGCCCGCTCGATAACGATTCGGGAAACCCCCATGGCCGTTGCAGCCGCAGGAACTGTGATATGGCTCCTTAAATCACTCATACTACCTCCCAATAATTTATTGATAATAAGTTGATGCCCGCAAGTATGAGTATACCACAGATGTATAGTCCGTGTCAAGTATCCAGGGGATTTACTAGTTGTATTCAAACTGTCGTAGGAAAGGAGGTGTGTTTTTCCGACACATATTGTGGTGTCCTCGACACATGTTGTTGTTTTCCCGACACATTGTGTCGGGGATATATGTTAGTAGTAGTATACCCGGTCATATATACATACAACCGGCTGTATATGGTCCCTGGCACGGGGCGTGCATTTTTGCTGGGGTATGTTGCCTGCTGGCTCTGCCAAAGGGACACCACCGAATACCCCAGGTAATTGGGGGCCGTCCAGATGGCTTATGACGTGGAATCAGGTCATGCCTGCAGCAGGCTTTTTTAACTTTTAAGGGAGGTAGCGATATGAACGGTTTTGCTAGTGTGGTGGTGGCCGGAAATTTAACAAGGGATGTGGCCCTTAAGTATCTGCAAAGCGGAACTGCCCTGGCGGAGTTCGGTGTTGCCGTGAATGAAAAGCGGACCAAGGACGGCGAAAAAGTGCAGGAGACATCATTCTTTGATGTTAAATGCTTCGGCAAGACTGCTGAAGTAGCAGGCCAGTACCTGACCAAGGGCAAGCCAATCGCCCTTGAAGGAAAGTTGGTGCAGGAACGTTGGGAGACCGATCGACAGGAGAAGCGTTCTAAGATCGTCGTGATTGCGAATCGCATTCACTTCTTGCCCGATGGTCAAGGTGGAGCGGCCCCTGAAGGCGAACAGGCTGAAGTACAGGGTTAACATGAACGTTCCAGAGAACATAGAGGGGGCGGATTTCGTGCTCGACACCGAGACGACGGGTCTTAAGATTTTGGGGGACCGCCCCCTCTGGATGGGGTGGAGAATCGGCACCAACCGGTGGGGCGTGACCCGCTGGACTGAGGAGCTAGCCGATTGGCTAAATGACAACCTACCTACCGCAAACAAAGTTATATGCCACAATTGGAAGTATGATGGACATATGATGATACAAGGCGGAGTTAGCCCCTCAGTCGTTGACTACGTTCCAGCACACTGTACCATGGTGGGGGAGCAGTTGCTTGACGAGCACCGATACTCTTATGCCCTTGACGCACTGGGGCAGGAATTGTTCAAGTTGGGTAAGGTCCCCGGCATTGATGTTTCAAACATAGCCAATGCTAAGTCATTAGACATTGAACAGTATGCCAACCGGGATACTCTTATTACCAGCCAACTATTCACCCGCCAGATCGATGAATTTCGTACTCAGAACCTAAACCCTATAAGTAGCATCGAGATGGAAGTGGTTAAAGTACTGATGCGCATGGAACGTCGGGGAGCCCCGATCTTCCGCGACCGTGCAGAAAAGGCCATTTATGCAATGCGTGACGCCGTGGATGTGGCCGATGACGATTTATGGGCATGTGTGGGATATCGTACCAACCCAAACAGCACGCCGGGACTTAACCTGGCCATGCGAATTCTCGGTTTACCGGAGCTTGACTCTTATGATAAGGAACATCTAGCCCTCCTAGACCATCCGGTGGGTCAGAAGATCCTGGATTATCGTCAAATACTGGTATGCCAGAATTCATTTGTAGAGAAGCTGTCGGCCTTATTGACTGCTGCTGGTCGCATACACTGTAATATCAACCAAAATAAGGGCGATGATGGTGGTACCCGTACTGGTCGACTGTCCATGAATGACCCTAACCTGCAGCAGATCCCCATGCGGGTTACGGCTATTGCAAAGGTGGTTCGATATTTATTCGGTCAATTGGGGTGGAAGTGGGTGTCAGGTGACTGGTCACAGTTCGAATACCGAATATTCGGCCATTTTGTCGGGGATGATAACGTACTGGAGGCTTACCGCAATGATCCCAAAACTGACTTCCATCAAGCATTGGCAAATATCACCGGAATTGTTCGCAACAACGCGAAAAGGCTTAACCTGTCTTTGGTATTCGGGGCAGGAGACGGAAAAACAGCTAAGATGTTGGGGTTACCCTGTACAGAATATAAAGACGACACCCATACTCGTTATAAGCCGGGGGTTGAGGCTCAAAGGCTTTTTGCTCAGTACCACGAAAGAGTACCAAAAACGCGTCCCTACCTTAAGGCATCAGCACAAGAGGCTGAAGCTAAGGGATTTATCCGGTCTATTTACAATAGAAAAATCCGATTCCCGGATCGCAGTAAAGCATATAAAGCAGGAGGACTAAGGTTTCAGTCATCGGCTGCGGACATTATGAAGGCTAAGCTTATTGAACTCGACTATGAGTTAATGCGCGACGGTCGAGGGGCGGAATTGATTCTAGCGATTCACGACGAATTTGATGCTATTTGCCCGGATGGGGAAGAGGAGCGCACTGCTAAAACTATGAAGGGGGTGATGGAAAACGTTCCTGATTTGCGTTTACCTGTGATTGCGGACGTGTCACATGGGAGTGACTGGTGGGAGGCAAGTTCATAAAAGGAGGAGGAGCAATGAATAGTTACATGATCGTAGGTGGACAGTGGGGGTCAGAGGGTAAGGGCCTGTTTGCCGGTTATATGGCTGATGTACGGCAGCCCGATGCAGTGGTGTCACAGTTTGGTCCCAACGCCGGGCACACCTGGATTGAGGGCGATATACCGATCGTTTTCAAATCGTTGCCAGTGGCATCTATCGCGAAAAGCGTTAAGCGGGTGTTTCTAGGGCCAGGGTCAGTGATCAATCCTGAAATACTTGAAAAAGAGATTGATAACATTGAACAATTGCTAGGCAATAAAAATATATTCGTGCATGAGGCAGCGGCTATCATCATGCCGGGGGATATGGAGGCGGAGGAGGGTGAGAACGGAGTAACTCATATTGCATCCACGCGTCAAGGCACAGCGGAAGCGATGATTCGCAAAATCCGACGCCGGGGGGCTTACCCCGCGAGTGTGGCCCTAAGATACATGCCGGTGACGGTAGTCAACCATCGGCTGTATTGGGGCCTAATCCACGAGTCGAAGACCTTGCAAATTGAAGGATCCCAAGGTATGGATTTATCAATCAATTCGGGATATGTGTACCCCTACACAACTTCGCGTGACTGTACCCCGTCGCAGGTCCTAGCCGACTGTGGGCTGCATCCCCACGATATCGGCCAAATTTATGCGTGCATCCGTACCTACCCAATACGAGTTGGTAACATTATCGATGCGGATGGGAAGACGTTGGGGACCTCAGGTCCATGTTACCACGACCAGAAAGAGATAACGTGGGGAGATATAGGAGTGAGGCAGGAATTGACCACGGTAACCAAGCGGGTACGTCGGGTCTTCACGTTTTCATTTGCACAAATCCAAAAGCTGATTGATGAAGTGCAGCCCACCGGCATCTTCCTCAATTTTGCTAATTACCTGCTGTCGGATGGCCTCCTCGCCCTAAAGCGTGACATCGACAAAATGGCGGGGCGATCGATTGTAAAATGGATTGGGTATGGCCCCAAACATACCGATATTGCAAGTTTCGGGCCGGAACCAATACAACCACCAGAATATAAGGAGTAGGCCAAAATGCACGAGCCAACGACATTAACGAAAATCCTTGAGGAACGGGGCAAGACATATGGGCCATTCATCGACAACGCTAAGGTAGCACAGAACTTAAAAGATGTTGTTGAAGGGGACAAAACCTGTATCCTGTACCCAGATATGAGAGAGGCAATCGACGTTATCTGCAGCAAAATTGCAAGAATCGTAACTGGTGATCCAACGTACATAGATAATTGGGATGATATTGCTGGGTACGCCACACTTGTAGCCAATAGACTAAGGAAGGACAAAGATGTCGAAGCTCCTGCTGAAGAGGCTAGATAGCCGGGCGTTACGACCATTCCGATCATTCCCGGATGATGCGGGGTTGGATTTGTATGTCATAAAAGATGTTGATATCGGGCCGGGGCAGTTCATTGACCTACCTACCGGGTGGGCTATAAAAATTGCCGACGGATATTGGGGGGCAGTAAAGGCTCGTTCATCTACGTTCTTTCGCCGGGGCCTGTTCGTGCATGAGGGAACGATTGACCCTGGCTACACTGGGAGGCTTAGCATTCTGGTTCACAATCCCAGTAATATAGTTAAGCAGTTGTCAACCGGAGACCGGATCGCACAATTGGTGATCATGCCGCTAATTATCCACTCGATTGAAGTCGTGGAGGAACTGCCACACACGATGCGAGGGGTCGAGGGATTTGGGTCCACGGGGTTAGGAAGGGTTTAATCATGAACCAACAAATGTGGAGGTCAGTTATGTTTAACCAACGGGTGGGTAATCTGCAGCGATTCAAGTATGCGCTGCTCATGCCTGACGTTAAACGGTGGACGATAATTCCCACCTTGCGGAGCCAATCCGTAGCCGAGCACGCGTTTAACGTGTCGATCATAGCCGATGCCTTTTGTGAACAATTGGGGTATGGTAGAGGTAGTGTGGTGAGGGTGGATGCCATGCGATGGGCATTGTGGCATGATGCCGAAGAGATCTATACTGGTGATTTCCCCACGCCAGTTAAGGCCCATATACCTAAGCATGTACTCGACGAACTGAAGAGTATGGCCGGGGTGGAACAGGAGCTTGAAAAATGTGGGGGAGAAGAGGCATTTGATATCGTGAAGCTGGCCGATATGGTGGAATCGGTCCGGTTTCTAAACACTTGGGGAGTGGAGCCCTCCAAGACAACCATTGTGACATCCATCAAGGGTAGAATACGCGATATGTTAGAAACATACCCAAATTTTCTGGGCGATGTCGCATTATTGGCATCGAAATTTATGGAGGGAGGCGACATAACATGGTGGATGGAACGGCTGACGCCGGAGAATCAAAAGAGCTTACCGCTCAACAAGAGGAGATCTTCAAGAAATACATCGCGGAAAACGAATCTTATGAAGGACTCGTTATTACCATTGAAGACGACACCACTGATGGTGTCTGGGCCGGATTCTACGCCGAAGTCCACGGCGAGTACAAGAAAAGACAGGAGTGGTTCGAAGAAATCAAAAAGCCGTTAAACGCACTACTGGCGGTGGTTCGAGCAAAAGAGCACCTGGCGTGCGACCGGCCAAAGGAAATACTGGATATGATCACTCAGGCACGCGGGGCATGGATGCGGAAGAAGCTGGATGAAGTATCAGCCAAAAACAAAGCCTCAATCCAGGAGGCTCAGGAGTCGGGCAGTGGGATAGCGATCCTGGAATCCAAGCCAACTCAGACTGTACACACGTCAGGCGGGGGAGCAGTAGGGTTGGCTAAGCAACCATCCTGGAGACTTACGGATAATAAGTTCATTACAGCAAAGGCAATCACCGCAGACAAGATTGAGTACAACCGAGATGAACCAATGCTTAAGAATGTACCTAATAAGGCGTTCATTCTGAAAACAGGCCTGATTATGGCACTACTTAAGGCCGGTGACATTCCGGCAGGGGAGCACTCGATAGAGAAGTTTGACGACTTCAAATCAACTTCAAAATAAGGAGCGTCATGCAGTTAACAAGGGTTGAAATAGAGGGTAAACGGTGGTATAAGGGACCAGATGGGAAGCTGTACCCCTCAGCCGGTTCGGTGCTCGATATACTCTTCCCATTCAACAAGGATTTCATCAAGGAGGTAGATCTTGCGCGAGGTACGTTGTGTCATGAGCTAACCGCGCAATCGTTACTAGCTGGGGTCAGTGGAAACGAAAGCTGGTTTGATGACTGGTGCAAGGCTGCACTTTTGGAGGGGGTACATACCGAGGATGATATCGGCAGAGCAATGGCTAGGGTGAGTAAGGTAGTTGAATACCTCAATCAGTTTACGATTGAGACTATTTCCATCGAGTCCCCCATCTTGTTCTTGGGAGTGGGCATGACCCCAGACTATACGTGCAAGGAGATGAATACCACAAATACCTGGCGTAAGCGCCTATTCGATTGGAAGTACGCCGAATCGATCGACGAATCATACTACTACCAGGCGGAATTGTACGGTAGGGCTGAAAAGGCCGACCTGGCTACCATTCTGCAGTGTAATAGGAAGGGGGAAGTGTTCCCACATAATGTAGATGCCAGCCCGGAGCGCTGGGAGTTGATTAAATCCGCAATTAACGTGCGTCATCACCAAACCAAGAAGGAGATTCGCAGATATGTCTAGTGGCGTTGCATCAAAAAATGTGGCAAAGAAGATCCTCGAAATGATCAAGAATACGGGGGAAATCCCCAAGACCGGATTCAATCAAAAGTTCAACTATAAGTTCACAAAAGAAACTGACGTTGCCGATGCTCTGCGAGCGGCGTGCTTGAAGGTGGGATTGGTGGTAATACCATCAATATTTGGCGTCACGAAGGATACTTTCAAGACCGGCAGCGGTGGTGACAATTTCCGTGTATCATTGATGTTGAAACTGACCCTCATTGACCCTGATTCGGGCGAGTCGATCGAAATGGATTTCCCTGGTGAATCACTGGATACACAGGATAAGGCGGTACCGAAGGCCATCACAAGCGCCTACAAATACGCGCTGCTCAAATTAGCCATGAATGGGGGAGGAGACGGCGATGACCCAGAACACGAATCACACGAACAGAGAGATACAACTGGGAAATCCGCTGCACAGGGTAGTGGAAAGCAAACAGAAGTTAAGTCTGGAGCAACATATCGAGCACCTGCAGAGCCAACTCAAGGTGCAGCAGAAACAAATCAGCCAGCTAAAAAGACAGATACACAATCTACAACTGAACCAGCAGGGGTAAAGGGCCATCCTGCAGATCGCCCACTGTCCGCACGAACCCAACCCACTAAAGTAGCACAAACAGAACCCGCGAAGGATGGTAACACCACGACTGCTACTGCAGACGTTACGGGCACGATTACTGCGGTGGTACCAGCCATGCGTGGTAAACCGGCAACCATGACACTCACCCTCGACGATAAAAAGGAAGTGATGACCATAAGTTTCGACCCAACCAACCAGGCCTTCAAGGTTGCAGATCTACTTAAGTTCCAGAACACAAAACAGCGAGTCACTGCGATCCTTGATATTACCAATGAACCACCATTCTTGGTGGGCATCGAAATCGCATAAGGAGATAAACATATGACACGGGCATTTCTTCCCACTCGACGAGAGAGTATGACCCAAAAATTCAGAATCATGCATATCGACTCGCGTGGGAAGAACCCCGCTCTATACGTGACGGTGGGGTTCTATGACAAGGAACGTACTAAACCCGGTGAAATCAAAATCGTTCTCAGCAGTACTGGTTCACAGGAACGGGCCTATATGGATGCTCTGAGCTACTCCATATCGATCGGTCTACAGCATGGGGTACCGATGGCCGAGATAGCAGAACAATTTATTGGCTCTAAATTCGAACCATATGGACCGGTCGTGGGGTATAAGTATATCAAGTTCTGCTCCTCACCCCTCGACCTTACCTTCCGGTGGTTAGCGATAAAGTATTGTCAACAGTGGGACCTTGCCATCCTCGAAAAAGACGAGGTATTGGACGAAAGGGAATAGCAAAAATGGATTTCAAAGAACTGCATCAAGCTACTCTGCCAAAGCTTGAGCAGATACTCAAGACGATCTATCCAGCAGGGAAGACAGTGGGCCGGGAATTTAAAATTGGTAGCGTGCGAGGGGAGGAAGGTCAGTCGCTGTCAGTAAACCTCGATACCGGGGTGTGGATGGATTTCAACACAGGCCAGACTGGTGGCGATTTGGCGTGTTTGCTCGCGGTCCGTTTAGATTTTAGCATGACTGATGCGGCGATGCTTGTTCAGACGTTGCTTGACGACCCGGCAGCCGGAAAGAAAGAATTACGCTTCATCCTCAGTGGCGAGGGTAAAAAGAAACCCCAACCTCGTAATCTGGAGGGGCCCGACCCGAAGTATGTACCAGATAATTTCATATTGACCGAATGGGGGGTTCCAGCAGGCATATGGGAGTACCATAATTCAGCCGGTCGACTGGTGTTTGTGGTTTGCCGGTATGGCACCGATTCGGCCAAAACCTATCGGCCTTGGACATGGGATGGGCAGCGCTGGGGAGCCAAGGCCTACGACGAGGGACGACCTCTTTACAACCTTCGGGGACTTTCCGATTTTCCGAATGCCCGTGTACTTATCGTCGAAGGAGAGAAATGCGCGGACGTGGCAAGGAAATGCCTTTCTAAGTGGTTCACGACGGTCACTTGGGCCGGTGGGGCCAAGGCGGTAGCCAAGACAGTGTGGGGCCCCCTCAAGGGCAAACACGTTGTAATCTGGCCGGATGCCGATCCCCCCGGATACAAGGCGGCCATGGACATTGCGACTCAAATCAGCAAAATAGCCGCCTCGGTGCATCTAGTTCAAACTCTGAACTTACCATTGGCCAGCGACATAGCCGACTTCGAGATGGACCCGGAATCTATGATAGCGTGGGTGGACGCCAACCTCATCGAATACGCAATACCGGGCAAAAGTGAAGCCTTACCTGAGGGGACCGATTGGAAAAAAGAATTACAAATTACCGACCGTGGGGCAGTGAAAAACACTAACCACAATCTAAGCATCATAGTGGAGAACGATCCATATTTTTCTGCTAAAGATCGGTGGTGGGTTGAGGATTGGGATGGCAGGTTCAACGTCGGCACAGTGAAGGCAGGGGAATCCGAAATTTTCGAAGCCAGGGTGTATTTATCAAAAATTTGGGGAATCGAGGTTGCAGATGACGCTATATATAAGGCCTTGGATGCCACGCTTATTCGTAAGAATACTATTACTGATTGGATTAAAAATCTGGTATGGGATCAGACCCCCCGATTTGATAAACTCGCTAGTAGTGTGTTCAAAATACCCAATAACTCTTATGTGTCTGAGGTACTCAGATTACTCATCTGCGGTATGGTTGCTCGCGCAATGGACCCTGGATGCAAGTTCGACTACTGTGTTATATTACGCGGACCCCAAGGTGTCGGTAAGACCTTATTTTTTGAAAAGCTTGGGCGGGACAGATATGTTATGCTATACAGCAGAACCACACAGGATAAGGATATACTCGGAGCAGTGGCTACCGGATGGATCGTTAGTATCGAAGAATTGTTCGATACACGTGCCAGTCTTAGGGAACTCAAATCTATGATTTCATCCACGGTTGACACTTGGCGGAAACCATATCATAGAGAAATGACGAGTCAGCCCAAGCGGTGCGTGCTTGTCGGTACCACCGATGCTGAGGCGGATTTTCTTGACGACATGGCGGGATATCGTCGATTCATGATAGTTGAATGCGGTAACCAGAAATTTGACCTTGAACTGTTTGAAACTATGAGGGATCAGCTATTTGCCGAAGCATATGTACGCTGGATATCGGAACCCCGGTGGTTTGAGTTGACCAATGAATCAGTGATCCACTCTAAAGAGGTAACGTCGAATTGGGAAGTAGAGGATGCGTGGACCGGCCCAATAGCGGAGTTCCTCAAGGATAAGGATACGACCACGATGGTAGAGGTTCTGACCCACGCATTGTTTATCGGAGCAGCGATGCATGATTCGCGAATAACGAAACGAGCCCACCGTGTGCTGGTCGGGCTCGGTTTCGAGCGCGTGAGATTACGCGCTAAAGAGGCTAGCGGCGGAAGACTACGTGCGTACCAGCGTCGTGAACTGACTCCCCCAACCCCCGACTCAACTCCCGGATAGCCCACTGGAGGGCGCGAAGCTCAACGGCATCGTAGCTCGCGCCCCTTCCCTCTCCCCTAGTATTAGCCACCTTCCCTGCTAGGTAATCCGCTCGTCTTTTCAGGGCTGTCATATATTTTGCGTATTCGGTCGGCATCTGGTCCTTTCTAGGGGTAGAACTGAAGATATACCCAGTATCCACCCCCTATAACGATTGCTGCTGAAAGCCACATCAGACCAATTCTGATAAAAAAGTCCCCCATCATGCGACCTGCTTTCTAGACCGGGAACCCACTCCCTTATTTAATGAAATGATAGCCCCCGCCACGGCACCAGCAGACCGGGCGATATCGTTAACTTGCCGCTGTGATTTCAAATTACGCAACTTAGGAAATAGTGCTTTAGTAGCCGCCTTCAGCGCCCCATTATTTATGGTGGTTAACGCGGTAGTCGCGGTAGTTGTGGTCGTGGCCTTCTCGTACTCCTTCTTTAAACGCTCCCCCACCACGTCAACAGCCCCCAAACAGAAGTCAACCCGGACCCGGAAAGACTCATCCGGGGTGTACTTCTTGCCGTCCTTGTCCATCTTCTCCCGCCATTCGTCGCGATATTCGAGGGCCATGGCATCGATAGTGGTGTGGAGATAGGCATAAAAATATTTCACTACCTCAACATTACTGGGTTTGCCGACTATGATCGCTTTCCCGGCTTTGCCAGCCTTGGCAGCTTCATAGACCATATCACAGAACAGGGGCTTGGCAATGCGGTACATCAGGCGTGAATGCCAACGACTAGTTAGGTAGGTAGCCTCCAGATTTACTGTTTCATGTCCAATCTTCTCGCCCGCTATATGCTCCTCCATGTCTCCTATGCTACCCATCGATAGGTTGTGTTCCAAGAGAAGCGCCTGTGCCTTGGCTGCGGCAGAGGCAGCTTCAGCGGGTGTAGCGCCTCGATTAGTATCTGATAAACGCATCAGTTTTTTAATCTTCTCAATAACTGCTTTTTGCTCCTTGCTCATGTCCTCACTGCCTTTCTGGTTGAGTTCTTCAACCGATTAGCCTCTCGCATTGCGAGCAGGCCCTTGTTTACTGACGGTCTCTCTACTATCAAACCTTCATGGAACTCCAACAGCGCGTCACCCACCGCAGTCTGTCTCTTCCCCTCTTCCCGTTGCTTACGGTACCATTTGCACCATGCAGGAGTCCCGGCCTGGTGTCCAGGGTGTATGATTAGCAAGTACCCAAGCTCGTTTTTACCCGCAGGCTGTCCACACACGTAACAATTAAAACTAAGCATTAGTTCCTTTCCGCGTCTCGTTGCGCTACTTCGCATGTTTTGGAAAAGTGATGCTCTCCACCCATTGACGGCCAAAACCAGCAACGGGTCGGACCAGGAAGCGAAGCGTACCCCAACTCTCCTTTACATCCACCACCCATACTTCGACCTGAATCTTCCCAACCTCACCCAAACTGATATGCCCCTTTTTACCGATATAGTATGCCATCTCATGTGCCGTCATGATTGAACCCTTTCTGCCCAATAGGGCGATTACGGACAACAGTTGACGACTTCCCATGGCTTTTCAAACTTAACATACTTCTTTCTCCTAATTCCACTTGTTGTTGTTACCCTTTTGTGAGGTTTGCACCGCTGCACGGTTTCTCTCAACTATTCCGTCAGTGACCAGCCCGCAATTGATACAGCGTAGCATTATGGTACTGATTGCCCCATCGTAGGCCATGTATTCAACCAAAAAGCCTTTGCACTTAGGGCAGTTCATGGTACATCCTCCTTCTACCGGCAGCAATAAGCTTAGCCTTTTCTGCTTTTCGCACGGCCTCATCAGCCGACTTAGCATTTACGTATGTAACCACCCAAGGGTAGGGATGCCAACCACAAGTTCCTAATTGGCCAGCCGGTCGTACTGCCCACTTATCCGATCTAAGCAGTGTAGCCTCTAGCTCACTCATCGGTCACGCTCTCTTTCCTTCCGGTCGTCAGCAGCGGCCAGCTCTTCATCGAACGCTGCCTTAACTCGTTCAGCGATAGCCAAATTTACCATCTCAATCAAGTGCTCGTCGTCGTTCACTTGGTCAGAAACGAGGGCCTTAATGGTCTTTTCGATTTCGCGTTCAGTGTCTGAGCCAGTCAACGCCTCATTCACTGCATCTTCGGCAGTGCGGTTGATGTGGGCCTCTTTTATTGCTTCATCGACAGCATACTCGACGTCTTTCTGCAGTTCCTCTTTTGCCCTGTCGACCAAATGCTCGACGTAAGCAATGGCCTGTTCCTCCACGAGGGGAGCGATGTAAGCGTCTAA
>ERZ1292625.805-Hain-H41-01um-R1-805-length-42694-cov-45_pt1 | contig 42694 bp, 66 predicted proteins | sample MGYA00564400_ERZ1292625 | MGnify/ENA primary metagenome ERZ1292625 (study PRJEB36523, sample SAMEA6512639) | groundwater metagenome | collected 2019-01-08 | study: AquaDiva: Metagenomics assemblies of 32 groundwater samples
TCAACGCGCGAAACCCGTGACCCCAAAACCCCAACAGTTTCAATATAGCGCATGGCACGACACTTTCCCGGCATCCCGCGCGCCACAACCGCACAGTGTGCGTGTAGGCTGTGCACGTGGCCCGCAGTCTGGACCCGTCCGTAGCGCTCGTGTCGGCCCTGGTGATGATCGCTGGCTTCAGCGGCGCCGCGACCCGGTGGGGACTCACCGCCGACGACGTGGCGGCACTACTCGGCGCGCTGATGACCGTCGGCGCTGCGATGCGTCGGCCGCTCGAGCGTGCCTGGACATGGCTCGAGCGCCGCATTCCGTGGCTCCGCGAGCCCGCAGCGCCGAAGGAGTCCCCGTGATGGACCCACGTCGCCGGCTCGCAGGTGATCCGCAGGACGGACTACGCGGCCCGACGCCGCGGCCCAGCACCGAGTACGGCACGCGTCCGACGACGCCCGCAGAGGAGTCCTCGGTGGAGGCGATCGTAGCCCGGGTGGTCGGGCAGATCCTCGGCGAGCGCACCGCGGCGGACGAGTCGACGATCACGGCCCGGGTGCACGACGATCTCCGCGGTAAGACCCGCCGGTATCGCACCGCGATCGGTGGACTCGGAGCCGCACTCGTAGCACTCGCATCCTGGTCGATCTCGCAGGTCGAGGCCTACGGGCAGAGCCGGGCGGACGCGGCGACATCGGCGCTCAAGGCCGAGTCGAAGGCCCAGGAGGCAGCGCGCTACCTCGAGGAAACGCGCCACCTCGCCGCCGAGGCTAGGCAGGTGTCAGAGGCGACCTCGGCTCGCGTGGACCAGCTCGACGACAAACTCGATCGGCTGCTCCGCATCGCCGAGTCCGAGGCCAAGTGACCGACCGCGACGGCACCCCGGTCCCGCACCCGGACCGCGTGATCGAGGAAGCCAGGCAGGACTCCGTCGGCGCGCTCATGGACGCGGTCACGCTCGGAGGTCTCCGGCTGCGACAGGTTGCCGCCCGACTTCGCGAGTCCGGGCTCGACCTAGAGGCCCGCGAGCTCGACGAATTGCGGTCGGTGCTCGCGGTCCGCGTGACGGCGTGCATGTCTCCGACGGCGCGGATCCACCTGGAGGACGATCTATGAGACGACGAGGACGGCCGATGTCGCCGACGACGTTCGTGAGCGCCGGCGGCGGGACGCTCACGATCACGGTCCGCGATCTGGCGTGGGACTCGCGGACGATCCGCGGCGCGATCAACGGGACCTACGGATCCAGCGTGATGGGACGCTACTGGCGACTCCCCGGGTCGACCAACCGCTACGTGTGGGAGTCGCACGAGGATGCGAGCGGGTCGGGACGGTACGTCGGAATCGACCCCGGGGCCCACGTCGCAGCGCTCGCCGGGTACACCGGGATCGAGGTCCAGCATCCGGCGGGGAGTCGGACCGCGGCGCAGCGGGCGACCACGCTCCGCGCGGCACTCGGCGCCTACACGGTCGGCGGGGCCGGTGCGACCGTGACCCTGTCCGGCGGAGGGCTCACGGTCGGGTCTTGCACGGTCGGTGGGATCCACGATGCCGCGGTCGGGATCCGCCAGCTCGGGTGCCGTCGGCAGACGCCGCAATTCTCGGGCAACCCGCTCAACGGTTGCGTCGGGTCGCACGTGACGTCGCCGGCGGCGAGCGAACTCCCGTACGCGATCGGCGTGTACCTCCACGCGCACTCGGAGCAGGTGCGGCTCGCGGTGTACTCAGGCGGATCTGCGGCGTCTCTCGTCGGGACGACGCTGCTATTCGAGGTGATCACGACCGGCAGCGCGACCGGATGGAACTGGGTGTTGCTCACGCCGTCGCAAGTCGCCGCGATCGCATCGTCGACGTCGCTGTGGATGCTCGGCAAGAGCAACAGCGCGACGACGGATCCTGGCTACACTGCGACAGCAACGACGGCGGGGTTCGACTTCACCGTCCAGAACATGCTGATCTTCTCGGGCATCGCGGCGAACCCCTCGACCGCGTACCCGGCATCACTGGCCGGCGAGCCGAACACGAACAGCGGCGTATTCCCGTTCTTCGCGATGCTGTACCGGCCCGCCGCAGGCACCGGCGACGTCATGATCTACCGCACCGGCGTGCACACGGATGACGTACTCGGAGGGTCAGAGTCCGATCTCACGGCACCCGACCCCGCCGGCGCGAACGTCATGGCCTACATGACCGCGCCAGCCTTCACGGGCCTCGAGCTACACGGGATGCGGATCGCAGTCGGGGCAACCCACTCTCAGCAGTTCCGAATCGGCGTGGCCACCGGAGGCGTGTTCGAGAACATCGACGGAGCAGCGCGAGTGTGGGACGCGGGGCAGACCACGGGCAGCTCGACGGATACGTGGCTGTCCGCGGTTGCGCCCACGGGAGTTTCGAGCGTGTCGATCTCATCGGGGCAGGTGATGTGGGCATGGTTCCGCGGCGACGGCGGGGTCACGGTGCGCTACGCCCCGAACGCCGATGCGACGACCGCCAACCCGAACTACGACCCGATGGATTTCCCGATCTCCACGGGGCTCGGCGACGGCGCCGAGTACGAGACGAACTCCGGGAACACGAACCATTCGACGAGCGATGCGGTCGCGCTCGAGGCCACGCTGGTCCGCGACGCGGCGGATGACCTGCTCCCCGGCAACTACCCCGGCATCGCAATCGATCTACGGATCCCGGCAGACACGATGGTGGCTGCGTGAGGGTCGCGCTCCTGATGGCCGTGCTCGTCGCGTGCGAGGCCCTTCCGGTCCGCGTGCGAGGCGATGACAACAGGGACATCGACCCTCTACCCGACGTCGTCATCGAGGCGTGTGATGCCATCGCGATCGCGTGCGAGCCGGCGCGCCGGAACTATGGCAGCGTGATCATCGATATGGTCCACACGACGGACGGCGTCCGGGGGCGCGCCTTCGAGTCGCGGTGCTCCCCTGTGATCCGGTCGATCCCGAAGAGCCCAGAGATCGCGCACGAACTCGGGCACATCCTCGGGCTCGAGCATCGCAAGGACGACGACGCTGCGATGCACCCGACGATGCCCGGTCTCGACTTCACGGACGACGAGATCGACACAGCCGAACGCGAGGCCGATCGGATCGTGGGGTGCCGGCCGTGATCGTGCTCGCCCTGACTCGAGTCGCGCTCGCCTGCGCGGCGTCGCTCACGATCCTGTCACTCGTCGCCCAGGCGGTGACGTGCTGTGGATGATCGTCCGGCTCTTCCTCGACGTGCGGCTGGCGACCCTCGCCGGTGCCGCGCTCGCGGGTGAGTCCGACCTGGGCCCAGTGCTCGTCGATGTCGCCCGACGGGAGTCGTCGCTGCGGTGGGTGTCGGTCCACCTGGGCGACTCCCGCTACTCCGATGCAGTCCGCCCACGCGAGTGTCCCCCGGGGCCCGGGTGGTCGACCCGCGGCTCGCACGGGGCGATGGCGGGCTACACCGTCCACCACCTCCCCAGGGCGCTACGGTGCTCGCCGTGGGTGCTCGACGTGCCGATCGTGAGCGCCTACGCGTGCGCCCGCCGCGCAGCGTCGTGGCGATGCCGCGCGCATCCGCGCTGTCGGAGCTGGCTCGAAACCGCGCAGTAGCGGTCGAACACCGTTCGCCTCGCCTGGAACGGCGTTCGGTCGATTTCATGTCGGTTGGGGTGGCGGCCAGATAGGACCGCGCTAGGATATGGACGTGGGCGGGAGACGCCGCCCCGGAGACCACCGACCATGACCACCATCGCCACCACCGCCACCGACTTCGCCGCCGCCGTCCGCGCCGCCAACCCGTGCATCACAACAACCATCAAGGGGGCGACGGTGCACCTCCGACTCACGCACAGCGCGACCGGTAACGGCGCGTCGCGGATCATCACCGACCTGACCGCGGACCCTGCCGCGATCGCCAAGGCGCTGACGGACCAGATCGCCGCCGCCGTGAAGGCGACCCGCGGCGCCATCCGTCGCGAGCGCAGCGCCACCTGAGCCGCCCATCCCGAGTCCGCCCGTAACGCAGCCCCGCGGCCGAGCGTGCGGGCTCGGGGGCGTGGAGATACCCATGTCCGCAAAGAAGACCACCTCCCGCAAATCCAAGCCTCGCCGCGTCGTCGTCCGCACCCGAGATGCTGGCGTCCACTTCGGAACTCTCGTGAGCCGATCCACCGACGGCACTCAGTGCAAGCTGTCATCCTCCCGCCGATGCTGGCGGTTTCAGATCGCCGCCGAACACGGCGTGTCGCAGGTGTCGTGCTCGGAGCTGGCCGTCTACGGCTGCGCACGCGACAGCAAGATCGCAGTGCAGGTCGCGTCGATCGATCTCGTCGGCGTGATCGAGGTGATCGACACCACGCCGAAGGCAGCGGCCGCGATCTCAGGGTGGCCGAAGTGAACGGCTCCGGCTCCGGCTACGGCTCCGGCTCCGGCTCCGGCTCCGGCTCCGGCTCCGGCTTCGGCTCCGGCGACGGCTCCGGCGACGGCTCCGGCTACGGCTTCGGCTCCGGCGACGGCTCCGGCGACGGCTCCGGCTACGGCTCCGGCTACGGCTCCGGCGACGGCTCCGGCGACGGCTCCGGCTACGGCTCCGGCTCCGGCTCCGGCTACGGCGACGGCTTCGGCTCCGGCTTCGGCGACGGCGACGGCGACGGCTCCGGCGACGGCTACGGCGACGGCGACGGCGACGGCGACGTGGTCCGCGAGGCACTGTGATCCGATCATCCTACCGGTGCCCGTCGGGCCACACGACCAGGCGCCGATCCCCACACTTCGGGATCACGTGCCCCAAGTGCGGACTGCTCGCGAGCATCGTCGGCCCGACTCCGGGCCCGCCTCGCGCCAGCATCGCCCGCGTCGAGTTGCGCGTGAGACCGATCGCGACATCGATCGCTGAACTCGGGATCGAAGAGGCGCGGAGGATTGGCGCGATCGCGATCGACGAAGCCGCACGGCAGCGGCGCGAGGGTCGATGAGACGCGAGGACCCGCCGCGCGTGAGCAGGGCAGGAGCAGCAGAATGAAACCCACCACCACCACTCGAGCCCGCCTTGCGCGGGTGTCCACCCTGTGTTCATGGCTCCGCGTGGCGTGCATCGGCGCGCGGATGCGGAGGGATGGATGATCACCTCCGACGACGCCCAGGCAGTCGCCGGAGACATCGACTCCGACGCTACCCCGGTGGAATCGCTACCGTCGATCCGTGACGGCCGCATGCCGCTCGAGGTCGTCCTCAACTATTTCACCGGCGCACCGCGCCCTGCTCGAGTTCCCGTCGCCGGGCAGGAGATCCTCCGATGACCGACCGACCGCAGCACGGATACCCCGTCAAGGACAGATCTGGCGTCACCGTTGGGTGGGCCTGGCCCGACCTCGAGTCGCCGATGGTCATGCACGGGCGCGATGACCGGTGGGAGATCACGACCACGCACGCAGGCGAGCTCGCACCGTGGCTCGCCCGTCTGGCCGTGATCGCCAGGTCACTCACCGACAACGGCCGGGAGGCGGCACACCTTCACCGGCGGATCGAGATCCTCGCGCGCGCTGAGATGCTCGACGAAGAGGTCCGGCAGATCCGAGAGTCCGGTGCGACCCGGGCCAGCGTCGCCAGGCTGATCGAAATCAACGCCGAGGTGGCTTCGCTCCAATCCCAGATGTCTGCCGTCGACGCGGCGTGCAAGGCGGTGGTCTCGTGACAATGGACGAGCTCACCGCACTTGGACTCCGCGTCCAGAACGCTGGCGTATGGGCGATCATGATGCACGCGACGGTCCGCGCGGCCGTAGTCTACGAGACCGGCCGATTCTTGCACTGGGAGTGCTCGTGCCGCGGTCCGTCTGGCGTGTCAATCACGGTCCGCTCGGACGCAAGGGACTCGGCGGGATGGTGCGAGGTGATCGAGAACTGTCACGATCGATGGGTCGCGGCGCTGAGGAGTGCGCCGTCATGAAGCGCCGATTCAGACGAATCCACTTCTTCCTGTCCGTTCTCTGGCGAGACTACGAAGGTGGGCGAATCACTGCATCCACGGCGTGGGAGTTGTCGCGCATCCTATTCGGACCGAGGTCTACGTGAGCACTGTCCGCGATCTGTTCCTCCACGTCGCCGACGACGAGTGTGACGAGCGACGCGACGCTCCTGTATTCGTTGGCGGGATGCGAGTGCGCGCCGAGGACATCGAGCCGCAGATCGCAGACGCCCGCGTGGTCTTCGAGGACGCGGACGGCCGATGTCTCGACGCGGTGGTCGGCTACGACGGCGACTCGGTGGCATGGGTGAACGCGTGGGATGAGCGGGGCAATGAGATCCTGCTCGACGACGAACAACGAGAAGCGATCGTGGCGCAGGCCGCGAAGGAGATCCGATGAGCAAGCGACGAACCCCCGAGGAGTGGCAAGCCGCCGCACTGGCCGCAATGGCCTCCGCACGACGCGACGCGATACAGGCGACGCTCGACCAGTACGCCGCGATCGCCGACTCCCGCGGCGAGCCCAGGAAGGTGGGCCAGGGCATCCGCAACGTGCTCAACGTGTGCGACCTGTTCGGCTGGGACACGGACAAGGCGGATTCGCTGTGCCGGGCCGTGATGGCGCAGTTCGACACGTCGAAGCCCGCCGCCGTGCGGACCATCCGCGACGACGATGTGGAGCCCGAGCTATGACCGTCGACGCGTCCATGTCCTTCGCGGACTACCACGCGCTCGACCGGCTCTCCGCCGGCCGCATCAACGCACTCATGGAGTCGCCGGCGATCTACCACGCGCGCCACGTGCTCCCGCCGACCGACCCCAACTACCTCGGGGACGACGATACACCGGCAACGCGCCGGGGCTCGGCTCACCACGCGCTGATCATGGAGGGCCAGGAGGCGTACGAGCAGCGGTTCCGGGTCTGGCGCGGCGGCAAGACCGTAAAGGGGCTGCCGACGATGTCCCGCAACTCGAAGGACTACGAAACGTTCCAGCAGGACTGCGCCGCGGATGGTGTCACCGAGATCAGTGTCGGCGACCACGAGGCGGCGCAGAACATGGCCGCCGCGATCTGGGGACACGAGGACGCCCGAGCCCTGCTCCACGAGGGCAAGGGCGCCAACGAGGTCACGATGCTGTTCGACCTGCTCGGGCAGCCGTGCAAGGCACGGGCGGACAGGATCATCACGAGCGCGGACGTCATCGTCGACCTGAAGTCCACGATGCACAGCACTCTCGCCGACGTGAAGAAGGCGGCCGGGAGCCAGGGGTACCACCGGATCGCGGAGTGGTACCGGCGCGCGTACCTCGAGACTCACGGCCGACCACTGCGGGACTACCTGTTCGTGAGCGTCCGAGCCGCCCGCCCGTGGCTCGTCTGGGTCTGGCGCTTCAGTGCCGAGGCCGAGGCTGTCGCCAGCATCGAGGCGGACTACGCGCTGCGCGAGATCATCGGGCGCACCGCAACGGGTGACTGGTTACCCGACGAATGCCGGAGCATCCAGACGATCGAGCTGTCCCCCTGGCAGGTATCGCCGCAGGCGCGAGCGGAGATGGATCAGCGAGCATGACCGAAGTAATCGCGATCGCAGAGCAAGTCCCCGCACTCGTGCCGTGGTCCGAGATGGCCGCCGACCGCCGCGCCATGCTCAAGCAGGTGTGCGGCGGCGTGAACCTGAACGACGCCCAGTTCGGGCTGCTGATGGAGGTGGCGATCCGCAGCGGGCTCGACCCGTTCCGCCGCCAGCTCTACGGGCTGCTGATCAAGGGCCGGTTCGTCATCGTCACCGGGATCGACGGCTTCCGAGGCGTCGCGGCACGCAACGGCCACGTGGGAACCGATGATGCGAAGCACACCTACGACGAGGCCGACACAGCGCAGCGGTTCCCGAAGACGTCGACCGTGACCGTCCGCCGGCTCCGCAACGGGACCGTCGGCGAGTACACCGCGACAGCCCGGTGGAAGGAGTACGCCCGGTACAAGGACGGCAAGCCCGACGGCAACTGGGCATCCATGCCACACACGATGCTCGACAAGTGCGCCGAGGCGCTCGCGCTGCGCAAGGCGTTCACCGAGACGCTTGGCGGCCTGTACGAGCGCGACGAACTCAACTCCGCCGGCCGTGCCGAGCAGGTGCGGCCGACGTCCGCGAAAGAACTGCTCGCCGCGCCGAGCGAGATCACCGTCGAAGACGACGCGATCGAAGCAGAGATCGAGACCGGCGAGGACTACGACCCCACCGCGAAGGACGCCCCATGATCCCCCACCATCTCATCGCTGCACTCGACGACATCGAGGGCATTGCAGGTCGGATCCGACCGCAAGTCGCGGACCTCCTGCGAACATCCGCGGTCACGCTCTCGAAGGCGGCGGAGACCGACCGGCTGACGGACGAGAACCGCGCGCTGCGGCAGAAGGTCGAGACTCTCGAGTCGGAGCTGGCGGAGCAGAAGATGATCGCACAGGAGAATGATGTAGACGCGAGGATCGAAGCGCTTGGCGGGCCGGCCGTCACCATGGAGCACATCGCCGCCATCGTCCAAGCCACCGCCCACGAGGTGGATGGCCCCTCTGGCTACGCGATGATGCGGCTGGCCGCGAAGCTACGAGGAGAGCGATGATCCGCATCGTGGTCCCGGGACCGCCACCACGGAAGAACGACCGCGCGATCGTCCGCGGTCGTCACATCACGTCCAAGCGCACACGCGAGTGGGGCAAGGCCTACGACCAGGCGCTATTCGCCGCCATCATGGCGAAGCCGCCGGAGAGGCTCGCGAAGCGGGGACGGTGGTGCCTCCGCCTCGATGTCTACGAGCAGCGACAGCGCAAGATGGACGTCGTCGTTCCGCTCGGCGACGTCGACTCGTGCGTGACCGCGGTCCTCGACGCGATGCAGAAGGGCAAGTGGGCCGTGCTCGACGACGATGTCCGCGTGATCGCGATGACGGTGGTCAAGCACTACGACAAGTCGAACCCGCGCGTGGAGATCACGATGACGGAGGTCACGGGTGGCTGAGCGTCCGAAGCACTGGATCAAGCTGTGGGTGTCCTGGCTCACGACGCCCGCTCACCTCGAGCTGAGCGGCGGAGCGCTGGGGCTCGGGCCCTTGCTGCTCCTGCTCGCGACGTGGGATGGCGAGTACGGCTCCGGCGGGTGGCTGCTCACCGAGGATGGCGCCCCGATGTCGCGCGATGCTCTCGCCCGCTCCGTGCACCTGACGCGCGCGCACCTCGACCGCTACATCGTCGAGCTCATGCGCTGCCGGACAATCACCCTGCGCGAGTCGGACGGGGCGATCGGCTTCGCCAAGTTCGGGCGCTGGCAGGAGACGGCGAGCGCGTCACGAATGCGACGGAGACGCGCGAACAGTGACGCCACTTGTGACGTGCAGAGTGACGCACAGACGGTAGACGGTAGACGACAGACGGCAGAGCTTGCTCCGCAAGCAACACCCCCTACCCCCTCGAGGGGGGTCTCGTCCGAATCTCGGGCCGAGGCGGCGTTTCTGTCGCACCCGGCACCGGAGCCAGCACCGGCGAAGGGCGTCCCGGCCAAGCCTCGCAAGCCCCGTGACGACTACCCCGACGGCCTGGACCGACACCTGCTCGGCGAGATCGTGATGGCGTGCCGCGAGCTCGGGCGCCGCGGCCCCCGGGTCACCGAGCCGACCCCGGGCATGATCGACGACCTCCGCAAGCTGTGGGCTGCGGAGCGCCCCACGGCCGACGACCTGACCCACGTGGTCCGGGTGCGGGCGGCGATGGACCGCGCCGGCGAGGGGTACGGGGAGCTGTCGTGGGAGCACCTGTGCCGACCGGCGAGCTTCCGGCGGTACCGCGACCGCGACCAGCCGAAGAACGGGCGCCCGCGACCGTACACGCCCAGTGACTTCGGGGAGGGGACCACATGAGCAAGCCCAAGGACCTGACCACGATCTCGCCCGACTACCGGGCGTGGCAGCGCGGCGAGGTGATGCCGGCCGGGATGCGCAACTGCGTCGCCGCCCTGGTCGAGCTCGTCGAGGAGTCTGCCGCCCCGAGGCCCGCGGACGAGTACATCGGCGACCTGTTCGAGTGGCGCGCGGACTGGGCTCGGCGCGCCGAGGACGAGGTCAGCATCTGGCGAACGCTCACCGCGGGAGACGCATCATGACCGACCACCTTCGAGCGCGAGCAGTCGTCGCCGACACGGCGCCCCTAGACCGCGCCCAGCAGTACCTCGACCGCTTCGACGACTGCCGCAAGCGCGGCATCCCGGAGCGCCCGCTGCTCGTCTCGCTCCACGGCGCCGAGCAGGGCCAGGCGATCGTCGCCGTCAAACGCTGGCTGACCGGGTCCGGGCTCTACGTCCTGGCCGGCCCTCGCGGCACAGGCAAGTCTGTAGCCGCCGCATGGTGGGCGGCTCGCCGAAACGCGACCTACGTGGCAGCTGCAGCCGCCGGCGACTTCAAGGTGCAAGACCAGCTACTCACCGCGTCCGCGCTGGTTATCGACGACCTCGGCGCGCAGGGCTCGACCGGCGACGTGGTGGTGCAGCGGGTCGCCGCGCTCCTGCTCCAGCGTCACGCCGAAGGGCGCCCAACGCTCATCACGACGAACCTGACCCGGGAGCACCTTGGCGACCTTCTCGACGGCGACCACCAGCGATCGCGCATCCTCGACCGCGCCGACGAGGACGGGGAGATCGCGATCATCACGGAGCGGCTCCGCGGCAAGGACACGCCCCCGGGTTGGGAGAAGATCGAGAAGTGCAACGCGCTCGTGCGGCTGTGGTCGAAGGTCGACCGGATCGCGGCTGGGCACATCGAGGACGACGGGTCGACGGCGAAGCTCCAGGCGATGCTCGGGATGACCGATGCCGACGTCGAGGCCGCACTGGCGATGCAGGTTCGGATCGCTGAGGCGCTGGCGAAGGTGAGTGCGGGCGTCCCGCTGGATGAGGTGCTGACATGAAGAACTACGACGAATTCCTCGCATCGAAGGTCCCGCTGTTCCACGCCGAAGGGCTCACCGGTGACGTCGATATCCACCCGCGGCTATTCGCGTTCCAGAGCGCGCTGGTGACCCAGGCTCTTCGCCGCGGTCGATCGGCGCTGTGGGCAGACACCGGGCTCGGCAAGACCGTCATGCAGCTCGAGTGGGCACGCCACATACCCGGGCGCGTGCTTATGCTGGCCCCGCTCGCCGTCGCGCAGCAGACCGCCCGCGAAGCGTCGACCATCGGGCTCGACGTGCACGTGGCCGAAGACCAGTCTGCCGCCGACGGCCACCGCGTCGTAATCACCAACTACGAGAAGCTCCACAAGTTCGACGCATCGGCGTTCGACGGCGTCGTTCTGGACGAGTCGTCGATTATCAAGTCTCACGACGGTGCGACCCGCAACATGATCCTGGAAGCCTTCGCTCGCACGCCGTTCCGGCTGGCGTGCACGGCGACGCCGGCCCCGAACGACCACATAGAGCTCGGCAATCACGCGGAGTTCCTGGGCGCCATGACCCGGACCGAGATGCTCGCAACCTACTTCGTGCACGACGGCGGCGACACATCCAAGTGGCGACTGAAGGGTCACGCCGCGACCGACTTCTGGCGGTGGGTGCGGTCATGGGCGACGGCTGTACGGCACCCCCGGGACATCGGGCACGATCAGCCCGGATACGACCTTCCTCCGCTCCGCATGCACGAGATCGTGTGCGAGGTAGACGTCGTGCGCGCCAAGGTGGGGATGCTGTTCGCGGTCGAAGCAAACACGCTCCAAGAGCAGCGGGTCGAGCGACGAGCGACGATCGATCTTCGCGTCACAGCGGCGGCGGATCTGGCGAACAGCAACGATGATCAGTGGCTCGTGTGGTGCGACATGAACGACGAGAGTAAGGCGCTGGCCAAGGCGATCCGCGGGGCCGTCGAGGTCACGGGCAGCGACTCCGACGAGGAGAAGTCGGCGCGCATGCTCGGGTTCGCGGACGGAAGCATCCGCGTCCTGGTGTCGAAGCCGTCGATCTGCGGCTTCGGCATGAACTTCCAGCGCTGCCACAACGTGGCGTTTGTAGGCGTGTCGCACAGCTTCGAGCAGTTCTACCAGGCCACGCGCCGGTGCTACCGGTTCGGGCAGCAGTCGCCGGTGGACGTCCACGTCATCACGGCGTCGACCGAGGGCAAGGTCATCGATAACATCAAGCGCAAGCATCGCGAAGCCGACAACATGATGAGCAGACTGGTGGAGAGCATGACGGACACAGACATGAGCACGAAGCAGAACCGCGACACATACCGCCGCGACGTGGCCACGGGAAAGTCATGGACGATGCATAACGGTGACTGCGTCGACGTGATCCGCGAAGTGGAGTCGGAGTCGGTCGGATACTCGATCTTCTCGCCGCCGTTCGCGTCGCTCTACACGTACTCGGCGAGCGACCGGGACATGGGCAACGCGCGGACCTACGACGAGTTCACTCAGCACTTCGGTTTCCTAGCGCCAGAGTTGCACCGCGTGACGAAGCCGGGCCGGCTACTATCGTTCCACTGCATGCTGCTCCCGACGTCGAAGTCCCACGACGGCTACATCGGACTCCGCGACTTCCGCGGCGACCTGATCCGGATGTTCCAGTCGGCCGGATGGATCTTCCACTCCGAGGTTGTCATCTGGAAAGACCCCGTGACGGCGATGCAGCGCACGAAGGCACTCGGTCTGCTCCACAAGACGATCCGAAAGGACTCGTCGATGTCCCGCCAAGGGATCCCGGACTACGTCGTGACGATGCGCAAGCCAGGAGAGAACCCTGACCCGATCTCGCACGGTGAGGATCTCCCGGTCAAGTTGTGGCAGCAGTACGCATCGCCGGTGTGGGACGACATCAACCCCAGCGACACGCTCCAACACCGAAGCGCCCGCGAGCACGAGGACGAGCGGCACATCTGCCCGCTTCAACTCGGGGTCATCGACCGGTGCCTCCATCTGTGGTCGCGCCCCGGTGATCTCGTGCTGTCCCCGTTCGGTGGCATCGGTTCCGAGGGGTGGTGCGCGCTTCAAGCCGATCGCCGGTTCCTAGGGATCGAGCTCAAGCGCAGCTACTACGAGCAGGCATGCCGCAACCTCGCCGAGGCCAGCGCGGACACCAGAAAGCAAGGATCGCTGTTCGCCGGACTCGAGGTCGCAGGATGACGGACGACGACATCATGGCGGAGATGTGCAGATTCCCGCGCGCAGTGCAGGCCGTATCCGAGTCGCTGCACTCGAGGTTCCCGGCCATCAAGCGATCGGCGATCGTGGACAGGATCCACGCGCTGGCGGACGCCGGACTGGTCGTCAAGACTGGCGCCGCGACGAGAACCGGGCGGGCGACGCTCGTCGAAAGGTCGAAGTGATGGCGCGCTACACCGACGCCGATCGCCGCACGGCACTCCGACTACTGCGCCGGATGTCCCGCGAGTCCGTGATGTCCGTCATCGGGTGCCAGCGACGAACGCTCACCCGTTGGGCCGCGGAAGTCGGACTCGACATCCGCCGCGGTAAGGGCGGCGCAAAGCTCCAACTCCCCGGGAAAACCGAGGACAAGATCGTTCGACTCCACGTCGAAGGCCTCGGACAACTTGCGATCGGCCGTCGGATCGGCTGGTCGGCGACAACCGTGATGCGAGCGCTGCGGCGCAGAGGACTCCACCCATGAAGCCCTATGTCTTCCTCGACATCGACGGCGTGCTCGCGGACTTCGCCGGTGCGGCCGCTGCACTCCACGGCAGATGCTCATCGCTGGACTGGTGGCCGCTCGGTCACTACGACATGGCAACGGCTCTCGGCGTGACGGAGCGCGAGTTCTGGGAACCCATCAACAATGTCGGATCGGACTTCTGGGCAAGCCTTGGCACGCTGCCGTGGGCACAGGATCTAGTGCAGATGGTCGTGCGCGAGTGCTCCGGGTTCACGCTGACGACTTCTCCGAGTCGTCACCCATCGAGCGCGCACGGCAAGACGGAGTGGATCCACCGGATGTTCGGGTCGAGCTTCCGCAACTACATGATCGGCCCGCCGAAACACCTTCTGTCCAAGTGGCCCGGCGCCATCCTGATCGACGACTACCACGTCAACGTCGCGACGTTCCGCGAGCACGGAGGACGGGCGATCCTGTTTCCGCAGAAGTGGAACGCGCACCACAGTCTAGACCACCTGTCGCACACAGCATCAGAACTCGCGGCAGGTGGATCGTGACCGCACACCCGTTCAACGCGAATCGGATTCTCCGCCGCCCAGCAGAACCGGCGGACGACATGCTCGACGCCCCGCTGATCCTCGCACTCGAGCGCGTGGCAGATGGCAGGCCGGTTAGATCGAACGCAAGCCGCAGACTCTCCGCGCGCAGGCTTGCCATCGGCGGCCGCCTGTCCGCGAAGGGCCAATCCACGCTGGCACTCATCTACACCAGGCGATCACGAGTCGCCCTGCTCACACTCGAGGGGTTGACATGAACCGCACCAAGCACCGCAGCGACAGATCCGGGACGACCATCGACGTATTCGTCGAACACTACACCGCAGGTGCCGGCACGGCGGGCAGCACGGAGCGATTCATGGTGAAGGCCGGGAACTCCGCCCACGCGATCGTGGATCGCGAAGGCGACATCGCCGAACCCGTGAGCATCGGCGATGCGGCGTGGCACGCCGGCGATCACAACAAGTCGCAGACGCGCGGAAGCCGGTTCCCTTCGGCCGAGCAGCTCCACCAGCTCGAGACGGGCCGACTCGGACTGATCCCGATCGGCGCCGTCCCGTACGTCCCGCGACTGATGAACCGGCGCAGCATCGGGGTAGAGCACGTCAACCTCGGATGGGCGTACGCGGACAAGCCCGACGCGTTCAATGGTCGGCACCGCAACCCAGCGAGTCGCGACGACGACTGGCAGCCGTACACGCACGATCAGATCATCGCCAGCCGAGAGTGGCATGCGCGGACGATGACCAATGTCCCGACGGCCCGCTACGTCACCGGCCACGAGGACGTGTGCAACGCGGACACGATGGGCGACGACTGGCACACGAAGGATCTGGAGCGCGTCACCGGTGCCAAGCTCGACCCCGGACCGGCGTTCCCATGGCCGGCGTTCCTTGCGGACACCGGTCTAGTCCGGGTGATCTACGACTTCGAGAAGCACGGATGGACGATCGCATGACACGCACACGTGAACCCACGAACCTTCCCAAGAAGAGCCGCGCCGGACAACCCGCGACCCGAGGATCGCGCGGCAAGGCCTACTGCGGCGAGGCGACGGCAGGCATGGTCCAGCGCGCGAAGGCATTCGCCGACTCGGTGAAGGCCGATGAGAAGGCGGCGCAGGATGCCGCGATCGCCAACGCGACATCACGCGCGAATGCGATGCTCGCGGATCTACTGGACCCCGCCGAAGTTGCGGCGCTTGGAAGGATCCGACGATGACCACCCCGACCTACGAAGCCATCGCGCTGGCCACCGCCGCGCGCATCGCCCACGCCCTCGGCGAGCAGTGGGCGCGGTGCCCTGGATGCGTGCCGACTTCGTTCTCGAAGTGCACGTGCCCGCGCGGGCACGCTGGTCGACACGTCGACAGGTCCGGGAACGACTGGATGGACGGCACGGACTGGGCACCAATCGTCCACCCGCTGACGACCCTCGCCGAAGCCAAGGCCGAGTGGGCGGCCGCGGGAGGCGACCCCGAGCGAGGGCCGGCGCTCTCGGGGAGGAGCGCGGACGGACGGGTCCGATGGTGCTCCAACGAGTTCGGCGTGAGCGTCCACGTCGGATTCCTGACCGCGACGCGGCGCGCTGGGTCGATGGGATGGGACTTCGGTGGGCACGGGACATCCGCATGCCTGGTCGAGCTTGGGCGGCTGACCGAGGCCGCGGACGGAGGTGAGAAGTGTCGCTGACGGAGCTCCTCGCGAGCCTTGAGCCTGGCGAACGCGTCGAGCTGGTCCGAAGCGACGACGGTCGGACCTTCTCGGTACGCGTCGAGCGGGTTGCCTCACGCGGCGGCCCCATTGTTCATCGGCGCCACAGCTTCACCGAAGCGAGCATCTCCGCCGCACGCTTCGACGTGGCGGAGCACGTGCTGGCCAAGCCGGTGTGCGACTGCAACGGGCAGGGCGTCCAGTTTCGCGGGCGCGGGATGGATCTGCAGCACCGCTACTGCCCCGCCATCCACGAGCCCGACCACGTGCCGACGTTCGCTGAGGCGCAGCAGCGCGTGCGAGACGTCAGACACAACGCAAGACCAAGCGGGAGGTTCGGATGACCGACGAAGACGACGCGACGGCCAAGCAACTCGACGAGCTTCGCGAGCAGCTGGAAGCGGTGATCGGGCGCTTGCAAGCGGCAGAGGAGCGCGCAAAGGCGACCGCCGAGTGGGAGACCGAGTGGAGAGAGCTTCGACGTCGCGAGGTCAGGGCGCTTGAGCGCATCGCGCAGAACGGAGGACCCGATGAGTGACGCACCCAACTCCACCGCCTGGGCGGTCGCCACCGCGCTGGCGTACGAGAGCGGGCTCGACTGGGCGGCGTGGGCCCGGGGCGAGACGTCGTATGTTGGCGTATGCCCGTGTTGCTCGCGCGAGTACCTAGCCCGCACCCACACGCACTGTCCGCCGTGCTTTGAGGGAACCTCGTTCGATACAGACATAAGGCTCCGCACGAAGTGCACCCCCGTCCCCGCCCCCTGGGACACCGACGCCTACCGGGCCGACTGCGCGCGCCGGGGCGTGGAGCCGGGGCCGCTGCCATCGCTGTCGTGGACGGGCGAAGACGGGTTCGGGTGGGAGGTCTCAGAGCATGGCGACATCGACTTCATGTGGTGCGGCGAGGCGATCGCAGGCTGGGGCTCGCGTCTCGACATGATCGAGTTCTACACGGACGATGACGGCCGCGCGCGTGTCGAGTACCCCCGCGAGGTCGTCGCCCGCATCGTCACCCTGGCCACCGCGGCCAAGAGAGCGATGGGGCTGTGAAGGAATACACCAAGCGGATCGATACCGGCGGCGGGTCGGGCTACCCCCTGGTCATCGAAGGCGAAGGCGACTACCCCGGGCGCATCGAGCACTCGTCGGGGATCCCCTCGCCGGTCGGGTCGGACCTCACCCCGATCGAGGACCCGCACCCGCCCCGTCGCGCTCGGGCCCGCACCACGACCGGACCCCAGCGCCCGGCGTCCGAATCCTGACCGGTTGCGCACTTTCCCGCGCGGCGTAAGCTGTGCGGGTGCCAGCCGCCTACTACGCCCGCCGCCGCGTCCGCTGCACGAAGTGCCCGTGGTCGGGAGCCCGCCACGCCGCAGACCCCACCGCGCACCCATGCCCCATGAAGGGCTGCGGCGCACCGGTGGTCGAGGGGCGCGGTACTCGAGGCCCCACCCGGGTCCGTCCGGTCGCCGTCACCGTCCAGATCTCCGGGAGGCGCCGATGAGCACCCCATCCATTTGCGAGATCATCGCCCGGCTGGGGAACTCGTGCGTCCCGGGCGGGCTGCCGTGGGCGCGGTGCCGATGCACGTCGCAGGCGAATCGCGGTATCCCCGAAGGCTACCCGTGCACCCAACCTCGCGGACATGCCGGAGACCATCGGAACAGAGGCGCATCGTGGCGAGGCTGGGCCGACCCCCTCCCGCCCATGCTCACCGAGTGGGCCGCCGAGTGGGAGCGCGGTCAGAAGTGCCCGGACTGCGGGAAGCCTCCGCGCCCCGGACATGACGTCGCCGCTGCGGTTGGGCCAGTGCACTGCGACCCGGTGACGTGTCGTGGGTTCACCGGCGAGCCGGGCCCGGTCGCGTCGTGGACGGACGGGCGGGTCGAGTGGAGTGTAGCGCGAGTCGGCAACCTGTGCGTCGTCCGGGTTCGCGTCGGTGGTGCCTACGCGACCAAGCCGGCCGGCGGTCGGTGGCGCATCGAGGGGGAAGGCGAGGGCGCCGACGTGCTCGAACTCGGGCGGCTGATGCAGGCCGTGGATGGAGGTGGCCGATGAAGACCATCGACCTGATGCAGGTGCTACTGAAGTCGTTGCCCGGACGCGTGTTGGACGTCGAGTGCGACGTCTGCCACGAGCAAGTTGGAAAGCACCACGCGCCCCGCTGCCCAAATCGAGACGGAGGGACGCGATGAAGACCGACGCCGAATTCCTGGCCCAGCTCTCGCACTCGCAGCGCCGAGCGCTGTTCGCCCCGCTGATGTCGGTGCGCTGCCGCAGGCACCGGGGCCTGTTCATGCGGTGCGGCCTTGTGAAGCGGACGGGCTCGCGGTGGAATCGCGGGAAGTGGCGATGGACGCCTGCCGCGATCCGCATGCGAGGTGCCCAATGACCCCGCCCGACCCCCGCGCCTGGCGAGTCGCGATCGCCCTGGGACTGGAGATGGAGCCGCCGCTCGACTGGGCTCGGTGGGCTCGGGGCGAGACCCGTCTGGCCCGGCACGTGTTCCCGATTGCCGCCCCCACTCCATGGGACGCTGACGCGTACCGGCTCGAATGCACGCGGCGAGGGGTGGAGCCAGGGCCGATGCCGTCGCTGGAGGGCGTGTGCGGAGACGTCCGGTGGGCGGTCGACAGACCGGAGGGACGGATGCGCGTGAGTTTCTTCCTCACAGGGGCAGCGACTGCATGCGCCGTGTGGCTCAGCAAGGGCGACGCGCTGGTGCTCTTCGACGACGATGATCATGGGCGACCGAATCGCGTCGTCCTTCCACGGCGCATCGTCGACATCATCCTCCGCCTGGCCACCGCGGCCGCGAAAGCGATGGGGACGTGATGCCGTACACCAAACGAGTCGATACCGGCGGCGGGTCGGGATACCCCGCTGTCGTGGACAGCGCCGACGACCACGACTCCCTTGAATGGGTGCTCCGATATGGATCACCGGAACGCGTCATCGCGGCGCGGTTCGACGCGGCCGGCATCGTGTGCGCGTACCAGGCGCTGATTGACGCGCCACGAGTCCGACGCGAGCAGGTCGTGCGGGCCATCCGCGCGGCGATGAAGGTCAAGTGATGCGCGAAAACTCGGCGCCCGTCGCCCGACGCAACGCCCTGACCGGACGCGAGTGCGACGCGTGCCACCGACCGACACGCACCGGACCGCTCGGCGGACCGGACCACGATACCGCCTACAGCTGCGACGGCTGTGCAGTGCATCTCTGTTGGGACTGCTACGCGGCGCACGAATGCGAGACGACATGAACGACACACCGAAGCCCCGAGACGCGCTCGAACTCCTGACGCTCGCCCTTGACGACTGCCGCGAGTGCACCGCAGGCCACGGGCAGTCGGTATTCCGGTCGCCCACGTACGTCAACCGAGAGTGGAAGGAGTACGGCTACTACTGCGATTGGCGGCAGGCCCACGACGACTACGACGGCAAGCCGCGCGTGGTCTACACGGACACCTGCGCCGACCGGCCCATCACCGGCGGCTCGAGCCTCCCCGACGAGGCCGAAGCCCGCGCAGCCGCCGAGGCCCACCGCGCTGCAGTGGTCGCCGACTCCCCCGAGCTGGCAGCGGCCGTGCGCGAGCGCGACGGGCTGTCGGCGATGGTCGAGGATCTGGAGGTCGAGCGCGCCGCGGCAGACGCCCAGGTCTCAGCACTGGTGCGCGACGTCGCGCGACTGGTCGAGGAACGCGACGTTGCGCTCGCCCGCGTGCGCGAGCTCGAGGCCGCCGCACAGCCGAAGCACCGCGACGATTCCGGCCCAGCGCCGGGGTGGACTGTCTGCGACGAGGCCCGCGAAAAATACATCCGCGACGGCGGGTTGACCGACAAGTCTGGGACATGGCTCGCGTACGACGAGGAGCACGGCTACGCCCCGCCGGACGAGTCCGCCATCCGATCCGACGAGCGAGCCCTGACCGAGTGCGACATCGCGGCGTGGTGCTTCAGGGCGATAGAAGATGGCACCGACCTGGAATGGGTCACCGAGGTCATCCAGCGGTCCGACTACCCCCACACCGACGCGCCCGCCTCGGCCGATGTTCTGGACGGGAAGTACCCCTGCACTTGACCGAGCGCCGATCGCGGGGCACCCTCAGACATGCCCGCGATCGATCTCGCCTCCGGTACCGGCTCCACCACGCTGATCACCGGGGTCGCCGGTGAGATCTGGGCGGCGACCGGGACACTGATCCCCGACGCAACCGGAGAGGTGGCGCTGCTCTCGGGTTCGACCGAGGTGTTCCACATCCAAGTCGGCGTCGCGGGTGGGCAGTACGCCTTCGACGTCCGAGCCGTTGCGGCCGGGGACGCGCTCACGATCTCCCGCACAGGCACGATGGCCCTAGGCGGAGACTGGACGCGCCGTCGGTGATGCGCGTGCTCATCGAGGTCGACGGTCACCACGTGATGGTGAGCGCGGATGACGTGATTCGGCTAGCCGAACAGGCTGCACTGTCCGCGACGATCGACTTTGCGTCGTTCAACTTCGCCAGGAGCGCCTTACGTATCGCTGAGGCATCGGCATGGACAGCGATGGCATCCGCGATGGTAGTCGCTGACAGAATCACAGGTGCCCCGTGATCTTCGCCAACACGCGCCAGGCGATCGCGTACCTCTACGCGCATCACCGCGGCCCGACAGCGTCTCGCCCGAAGTACCACGACGCACCAGGCGGCACCGGGCGCTCGCATTGGGATGGCGCGCTGGTAGGCGCCCTGCTCTACGGCCCGCGCGAGACCGGTGGATGCGGCGTCGAACGTGGCGGGCCCCTCGACCTGGCGCTGAAGCACTGGTCGTCGACCGCCGGAGCCGAGCGCACCGACGAGATTCGGGCGATTGACCGGCGCATGCGGGCCGCGCTGCTCGAGCACCGCCTACTGGTCGTCCGGCGCCGGGCGCAACTCCCTAGGGTCCGCCGATGGGTCGACCCGGACGGTAGCGCCTGGGCACGACTGGAGCGCGTGCGCGCGGTGTCGGGCGATTCTCCTTGCGCCGATGGCCTAGCTGTGCCCAGAGTTCCGTAGCCTCGGACACCTGCGCTATGCGACGACGATCACTCCTCGGAAGCCTGCTCGCCGCCCCGTTCGTCCGACTGCCGAAGGCGAAAGCGGCAACCGTCGTCGGCATCGATGGCGCTGTCGGGATCGACGAGACGCACGAGGTGACACTGACGGTGTCGCCGTACGCCCAGGGCTCCTACACCATCGGCATGGCCGACGGCTCGACGATCAAGCTGAAGCACGCTGGCGAGAGCGTGAAGCTCATCCGCAGCCGCGGCGGATACCATCTCGTCGAACTTCCGGCGTGAGACGCATTCGCTCCCAGGACCCCGGCGCCTTCGTCATCGTCGAGCCATCCCGAGGCCGAGCCCGATCCGCCAACGGATGGGGCGTCCGCATCGAGGTCGACGTCCAGATCGCGCTCGACACCGACGTCCGCAAGCTGGTCGACCGGATCCGGCTTCGACTCGGTGACGCGCTGCGAGGGCGCTCGACACCGCAGCTCGAGCGGACTTGGCACTTGCTCCCGATCTTCGGCGGCCCCGCCTTTGCGACGTCGCAGATCGAGCTGACGTCGAACGGCGGCTCCGCCTACCTCGGCCGCGTGTTCGACCCGATTTCCTCCGGCCTGATCCCGAAGATCACCGCCGAGTGGCTCACCCTCGCCGCGCCTACCTCGGGCGACGGCGTCGGCACCGAGCCCGCGCCCGTCACCAACGGCGGCCCTCTGCCGACCAACCCAACGCGCTGACCGCCCCGGACGGGGCCGAGGCCCTGATGAATCATCCAGAGTTCGAGCGTGTTCGCGACAGAATGCGCACCGACGAGGCGCGCGCGATGGTCGAGTTCGCCGACCGCATACTCAGCGACGTCACCGACCCGAGGCTACTCGGCGAGGCGCGCGGCTACATCACGACAGCCGAGCGGATGGACAAGGCCGCCGAAGACGGCGACATCGCCGAAGCGCTCGACCGAGCGCGCCGCAAGGGGCAGACCGCAAGCAAGCTCGACAAGATGCGCGTTCTCGCCGGGGGCGCCTGATGCCTCGCCGCGACGAGATCACGCGCAAGGCGACGATCGAGACCCTCCGCCGCTACGGGGACACCCCCGATGTCGTCCTGGCCAAGTTCAGGATCCTGGTCCACGACCGATCGACGACCTCGGGGTCGTGCCCGTGCTGCGGCTCGGACACCTGCAAGATCGTCGAGGACATCCCAGATCTGCAACTCCTGATCGACACGCGCGAGGGGGGCGGCCGGTACCTCCGGCACACGTTTCCCGGATCGCGACCTGTTCGACGACATCGCCCGCGACGCGCATGCCATCGACACGCCGCTACGGTGTAGCCCGGCGACCCTCGACGTCATCCTCGACACCGATCACCGCGTCATCGCTGGTGTCGGCGCAGCCCGGTCGCAGAAGACCCACACAGGCGTCTACTGGGCCTTGCGGCAGTGGGGGATCCGGGGCGGCCCGCACACGATGGGCTGGATGCTCGGGCCCGAGCTCGACCGCGCCTTCGTGCTCGTCGAGAAATTCTGCGACGGCGAGGGCGAGAACCCACCCGTGTGCCCGCCCGGACTGATCGTCAGTCGTCCGTGGTCGAAGAAAGAGCCCGACCCGAAGATCGAGATGCTCGACGGGTTCACGTGGATGATCAAGCACGCCGGCGCGAAGGGCAAGAACCTCACCGCGCGCGGCGTCAAGGTATGGCTGTGGACCGAGGCTGCAACGACCGCGAGCCCGATGGACTTCGTTCGCCTTCGCGGCCGCATCGTCCAGAGCAAGGGCCAAGGGTACCTCGACGCGGTGCCCGAGCCGCGCAACTGGGTGAAGACCGCGATCCTAGACGCCGCGGTCGCCGAACGCGAGGAACTCGTGCGAGCCGCCGAGACCGGCGAGGTGTACGATCCCACCTACCGCGTGGTCGAACTGTCGTCGCGGGGCAACCCGTGGGTCGACGAGTCCGAGGCGATCGCGTTCATGCGGGATCTCGAGCGCATCGACCACCGTATCGCCGCCCGCGAGGCCGGCGGCGAGTGGATGGACGACAAAGAGATCCTGATCCCCGAGTTCGACGGCGGTGTGCACACCATCGACCCGGGCAAGGACGGAGACATTCTCGACGCACTTGAGCTCGAGGATGTGACCGAGCAGGCATCGATGAGATGGTTCGTCCGCGAGTCGCCCTACCTACTCGCAGCAGACGTCAACCTCGACCCTCACACGCTCCTCGCCGGGCGCATCGGGATCCGCGAAGGCGGAGATCCGCGAACGCCGGCGCAGTGGGTGCTCGTCATTGAGGACGAGGACCAGGTTGCAAAAGTCGACTCGTTCCAGGCGGCCGTCAACTTCCGCGACATGCGAGGCGGCCGCTATCGCAACTGCGGACTGGTCATCGACGCCACTGCTGCGCAGCGCCGGCACAACGCGGGAGGCGTCGCCAACTCTCGCGGTGGGATCATCGCCGCCGAGGCGTTCGCCCGCGCGGGCTTCGAGGTTCGTGGGCCGCAGCGGCAGAAGGGCGACGGTGCACGGTTCATCAACCCGCGCCGACTCGACTCTTCTCTCGTGCTGCGTCGGCTGTTCCGTGAGCGACGCTTGTTCATCAACCGGCGCACGTGCGGCCGGCTGATCTACGCGCTGCACAATCAGATGGCCGAGGCCGACGGGCTCACCCCGGAGAAGCTCTCGAACACGACGCAAGACCGGCGAGTCGCAGCCTACACGGATGCGCTCCGCTACCTCGCGTGGCCTTTCTTCTCGCTGCCCGAGTCCGCAGATCGGGGGGTGCCTCTCGCTGCGAAGGTCTACGGCTGATGCCAATCCCGATCATCACGACGCTCGGCGAAACCGCTGTCGCGCGCATGTTGCACGACGCGCAGAGCCGGAACACCGAGGCGAGGCAGGCCGACGCCGCTAAGCGCCTGTTCATGTTGCAGGAGAACTGGCGTCACATCGTCTACGCCTACGTCAACGCGATCTACAAAACCGACGCGGTCAAGCAGAACATCAGCAAGCGGATCAAGCGTACGTTCAACATCCTCCTCCAGATCACTCGCCGCGTGTGCGTGGTCTACAAGCAGCCTCCGGTGCGCCGGCTCAAGGGCGCGCCGCAGGCATCGCAGGATGCATGGTCGGCCCTGATGAGGGAGGCACAAGTCGCGACTAAGATGCAAGACGTCGAGAAGCGCGTCTTCGCTGCCAACGTCGACATCCTCGTCCCCACCGTCTACGACGACCCGAGCGGGCGCGGAAAGCGGCTCCGCTACGACGAGCTGCTCCCGCACTGCACCGAGGTCTACACGAGCGATCACTACCCGATGGGGCCGCCAGACTCCGCCGTCTACACGGTCAAGTCCGGCAGCGACTTCGACGGGCAGCCGCTGCGCACCGCGGCACTGGACGCGTACGCGACCCGCTACTACGACCAGCGCGATCGACTGGTCCGCACCGAGCCGCACGGGGCCGGCATCTTCCCCGGGGTCGCCTTCCGTCTCGAGCACCCGATCGACGACTGGTGGTGCTCCGACCGGGGGGCTGGCGTCGTTGAGGCCACCGTTGAGGGTTCCCACCTACTCGCCCGCCTCGACTGGATCCGCAACGCGCAGGACCGCTACCGCGAGGTGATGGCATCCGAGGAGCTATCCCGGATCTCCACCCAGGTCGCGGGCGCAGAGGGTCCGCTGGAGATCCCGGTCAACCCGGATGCGTTCCGCTACGAGGTCTTCGACGTCAACACGCCGATCACCAATCACGAGCAGCACATCAAGTTGTACCTCCACCAGGCAGCCGAGTCCGTCGGCGTCCCATCGGTTCTCGTCGACTTCGACTTTTCAAGCGGCAACACGGCGAACACCAGCCCGCAGTCTGCCGCCGCGCAGCATGCCGCGCTGGCCGATCTGCGCAACCAGCATATCGAGTGGTACCGCGAGGCGGAACGGGAACTTGCGTGGCGTACCGCGCTGGTACTCCAGGGCGCCGGCCACCCCTTCGCCGATCTCCTGCCACCTGACATGGTGGCCGACTCGTTCGAGATCGAGTTCCCAGAGCTGACGTTCGTCGAGCACCCGACGACGCGCGTGGCTGTCGCCCGCGATCGCATCGCGATCGGACTCTCGTCGACGGTGCGCGAGTACCAGCGCGAGCACCCCGATCTTACCTTCGAGGAATCGAAGGCCCAAGTCATCGCGATCGCCGAAGAAGAAGGCGAGCTGAACGAGCTTTACATCCGTAACAACTGGCCGCGCGGAGCGGCCGAGAAGCAGACACTCGCGCAAGCCCAGGGCGCCCAAGGCGGACAGGCGAGCGGAGCGGCGCGACAACCCGAGGACAGTACCGATGACGACCCAGTCAAGCCCGGACGGGCAGACCCAGCAACCCCAGGCCAGTGACCCCGACACCAATGCGGGCGCACCCGCGGGCGGCGAGGAGTGGCGCAACCGCGACGAGGTCAAGCGGATCATCGCGAAGCGTGACGAGCAGTCGAACGTGGCGAAGGCGGAGAAGGCCCGCGCCGATGCACTCGCTGCGGAGCTGGCCGAGATCAAGTCGCAGAAGATGAAGGCCGACGGCGACCTTTCGGGGCTGCTCGACGGCGAGAAACGAGCGCGGGCGGAGGCCGAGGCGAAGGCCAAGGAAGCATCCGACCAGCTCGAGCAGCGCACCCGGCAAGACCGGCGCCGCGAGATCGTGGACGCGATCCTCGAAGCAGCGCATCCGCAGCGCAAGGAAGAGCTGCGGCTGATGCTCGCTGGACTCCACGAGTCCGGCGACGTCGACCTGTACGCAGAGGACGCGAAGATCGAGGGCAAGAAGGCCCTCGACAGGCTGCGAAAGCGGCTGCCCTCCTACTTCACGCCGAGCGGCACCGCTACCGGTGCTACTCAGAGCGGGCCCGGACGGGACTACTCCAACGTGGATTGGATGCAGCTAACCCCCGAAGAGCAGAAGTCCGTCTCGCCAGAGGACTTCAAGCGGCACTTCGCGGGGCGCGGCTCGAGGACGCGCGGACCATCCGCGCTGTTCGGCCAACCCACCACCCGAAAGTGACCTGACCGATGACGATGATCGCACCCACGGACCCCACCACCCGATCGACGGTGGATGATGTCTACAACACCGAGTACATCACCCGAAACTGGCGCGAGACGGCCCGCGATCCGATCATCGGCGCCGGACTCTGCAAGCTGGTCAACCTGACGCTCGAAGAGGCGAACTCGCTGCTCTACGAGGTTCCGATCGTCGCCGAGCTGTCGGGCGTCGCCGCGATGAGCGGCACCGATGCGGCCCCCGAGGATGGGCTGTCGACGACCGTCGCCCAGATCACCTGCGCCGAGTACGGACTGCGGTCCTTCGTGAAGGACAACAGCCGCAGCAAGGTGATGGCTGTCGGCTCTGAGACCCAGCGGCAGATCCTCCGCGCGCACCAGAACTACTACCACCAGCAGATCCTCGCGCTGTTCACCTCGATCACCGCGACCAGCGGAACGAACGCGACGGACTTCACGCTGGCGATCTGGGACGGCCACACCCAGGCCCACCGTGCCGGGCTGATCACCGGGGGCCCGCTGTGGGCCGCGCTCAACCCCGACCAGAACCGCGACTTGCGGGTCGACCTGGTCACCAACGCGGCGGCGCTCCTCGGATCGGCGTACGGCGAGCAGGCCGCGGCAGCGCTCAAAGATCCGGTCACCGGGCTCATGCGGTCGTTCGACGGCTACATGATCTACGAGACCGGAGACACTCCCGTCGGCGACACGACCGGGTGGACCGGTGCACTCGGCGTCGGCGGCGAGGACGCCGGAATCGAGCTCGTGATGATGCAGGACCTGACCGCCGAGTTGCAGCGCGACGCGAGCCGCACGGGCACGTGGATCGTCGGCACCGCGATCGTCGGATGGGGCATCGTGAAGCAGAGCCAGCTGCGCGCGCTCGTCTCGCGCACCTGATCAACCCGAACGCAGGCGCGTCGGCGGACGTCGGCGCGCCTTGGAGACTCGACATGCAAGCACCGAAGAAGGCCCGCGATCTCGAAGAGGCACGACGCAAGGCGCGCGAAGAGAAGGCCGCGCATACCGTCGGGCTCGTGTGGCCCGATGGCCACGTCACCACGCACCTGTGCCCGCCCCCCGGCGAAGGCGAGGACGACGGCATCAAGACCGGCGATACCCCGGTACGTTGGGTCAACGGCGAGCCTTCCGTCTGGAAGCCCTACCGTGCCCGCGGCTGCAAGATGCTCAAGGAGGTCTGCGCGGACGATGGAATCCCGGAACTCTATGAGCAGTGGCACGCGATCGTGACCGCGATGATCATGCGCCCCGGAATCCCGGTCCGCGGCAACGTTACCGACGTCTATCCGCCGACCGTCAAGCGCCTGCGCGAGTCGATCGCTGCGGGCGGCATGGGAGACGGCCAGGCGTTCGTCATCGGCACAGGGATCACCGCAGACCCCGAGGTCAAGACCGAGAAGCTCGTCGGACAGCTCGTGAGCGCTGGGCTCCCGGCCCCGAGCACTGAGCAACTCGCCGCGGCCAAGAAGACCGCGAAGGAAGTGGAGGTGCGAGCATGAGCCGCAAGGTCGAGCGCACCGATGGCCGACGCGTCACCGTCGGCCGCACCGTCGACAACTCGAGGCCCCAGGCGAACTGGCAGGCCGCCCGCGAGTCGGGAGAGGCTGCCAGAGTGGAGAGTGCCATGCGGCTGCGTCAGCAGCTCGGGCTATCCACGACCGACTCCGAGATCCGCAAGCTCGCACGCGAGCGCACCGAAGAGGCCACGCGTCGCGCGATCCGCGACGCAGGCGAGGGCTGACGCCGGACGGCTGACGCCACCCATCAACCCCACGCCAGCAAAGGACCCCCATGCACCTGTCACGACTCCACCCCGCAGGCCGCGTGCTCGCGGCAAACGCCGCGCTCGCGATCACCGATGACGATGGAAACTACGGCACGATCGTCGTCACCAGCACCGATGCCGCGACGAAGGCGGCCACGTTCACGTGGCGCACCCCGACCGCTGACGGCGGCGGCCCCAAGTTCAAGATCTACTGCGCCACCCGATCTTCCACCGGAACGTACACGGTTGCGTGCACGTACGGCGGCGCGGCCGGGACGGTGACGATCGACGCCACGAACGAAGCGCCGGAGTTCGCCAGGATCGGATCCACGCTCTACTGCATCGCTCTCGGCGGGGCGACCTTCGCGTAAGGATTGCCATGCCCAGCACCACACGATTTGTCGGCCCGGTGTCTATCGAGGGCGGCATCACCGGCGAGGCCGCTCTCATCCAGCGTTCCAACGCGAACGACGCATGGCTAGTGGTGGCACTCACCGCGTCGTCTTCGACCGGGGCGAACATCGCCACGATCGTCTGAGGACCCAATGACACAGCGACTCGTCTACAACGTCACCGGGCAGACGATCAGTCACGTCCCGGGGACGTACCAGGCGACGATCGCGTGGGTCCTGCAAGACATGACGCTTGACGTCGACACAGCCGCGCGAACGCTGGACAGCGGGACCGCTGCCGTTGACACGGCGAGCGAATCGACCACCGCAGCCGCGGGGCCCGGACAGGCCAACCCGAGACTGATGACGGTGGCGAGTACGACGGATGTTGCGATCGGTACGAGCTACCAGATCGTGGCGCCCAGCGGAGAGTCCGAGATCTTCGAGTGCTCCGGACTCACGACCAACACGTCGATCCTGTCACGTCTCCCGCTCTTTGGGACGTACGCGTCAGGATCGACGATCCGAGGAATCACGTGCACGACCGCAGCGATCCTCGCAGCAGTCGTTCAGGACGAGCAGCGTGTCCAGGCCGACGAGCCGATGCGCATCGTGTGGACGTACGCCGACGGCACGCGGAATCAGGAGCAGGTGAGGCTAGTTCGCGAGAACGGGGCAGATCTGTTCGTCGCCGCGATCGCGACCGACCTGCGCGACATCTTCCCCGACCTCGACACTCGAATGACCCACCACGGCCGCGAGACGTTGTCGCCCCACATCCGCACCACGATCCGGCAGTTCCGGTCTGACGCTCTCGAGCGAGGCGAGGCCATCGAGGAGTGGCTGACCGGCGAGCAGGGGCACTGGGCCGTCGTGTGGCGCACCATGCTGCACCTCGCGATGCTGGGGAACATCCCGGCGAACGTCGACGCTCGAGAGTTCAAGGACTACTGCAAGTCGGAGTACACGAAGCGATGGATCGGGCTCACGTCTGGCGAGGGCGGCCGCGAGGTTCTCAAGCTCGAGCCGGTCAGCGTGACAGCGCCGGGTTCCAACGACACGACCTATCGGCGCGTGATCGCCGAACTCTGACCCCATGCCGACGATCACCACAGACGAGATCGCGGCATCGTTCCGAACCGCGATCGAAGGCGTCACGCCTCGCATGATCGAGGGCCAGTCGACGCGCACGTGGAAGTTCTACGAGGGCGAGCAGCCGGTGCGCTCGGACTCGCGGTGGTTCAAGTTCGAATGGGACGGCGAGGGCGACACGCCCGACGGTTTCATGGGCCCGCTGTCCGTGGACACCACCGTGACGTGCTCGATCGTCGTCGACTACGGCGGCATCCCCGAGCGCCGCGTCAAGATCATCGCGGCCGACGACATGCACCAACTCCGTGACGTGCTCAACCGTCTGAAGGACTCCGGCACCGGACTTCGGTGGGTGGAGCTGCTCGGTTGGGACTTCGCGAATCAAGACCGCAACCAATCGCGGATCGTGTTGCAGTACACGGTCCGATACATGAAGGCGAGAGGCTGATCAATGGCGTACGGCAGCGGTCGCGAGCACACGGTGCTCTATCAGAACGAGTCGACGTTTGGAACGGTTCCGGCGGCGTGGTCGAGCGGGATCACCTTCCTGGCCGTCGATCCGCAGCTTGGGACGATGACGCGCGGGGTCATCCCGAACGACAACTATCGGCAGCGAATCTTCGCGACGCGTCCGATGGTGCTGAGCCTGGCCAACGGCGAACTGAGTTTCGGCGTCTACATGCATGGCCGCAGCACCGCCGTCGCCGACGACGCGCGCGCCACGATCACCACGCCCGACTTCCCGATCGGGCACTTTCTCCAGAACGCATGGGGTGGCATCCGACTCGGGTACCGGACGATCCTCGCGAGCGGCAGCGCTGCGGCTCCTGTAGTCGAGGCTGGCGACGGGACGCAGTACGAAGCCGGAGATTGGGGTTTCTTCCACGACACCGGTACCGATGCGACCCGAGGCTACTTCCGCAAGATCGCCAGCGTCAGCACGGACACATTCACGATGTGGGCCGGGCATGACCTACCGTTCACTCCGGCGAACAACGACGTGCTCGGTGCCGTCATCCAGGCGTACCCGCACCGGTCGCGCATGGTCAATCAGGCCCACGCGTCGCACCTGACGCAGTCGTTCCTCCACTTCGGTGAGCTCTCCGAGGACGTTCAGCAGGGCGCGGGCGTCAAGCTCAACCTGACCAGCATTGAGGGGCTCGGTGCGGGCGAGGCCGGGATCATGAAGTTCGGCGGACTGGTCGCGCAGGTGACCAAGGAGGGCCTGACCGCTCCGACCGCCGCGACCGCTCTCGGCGACGCCCCACTGGCAACTGCGACCGGCGACGACACAATCGTGTATATCGCGGCCGTGGGTGCCACGCTGGCGGCCGTCGAGGCGCAGTCCATCACGGTGACGCCGGGCTTCGCCTCGCAGCCGGTGCCATGCGTCGGCGGCATCGAAGGCCGAAGCGGCTACACCATCGACGGCGGGTCCATCGACGCGGCCATGGTCGATGTCGTCGTGGACTTCGACGTCGACTGGTCGACCGGGTTCCAGGCCGGCACGCGCTACCAGATCCTCATCCAGGTCGGCACCGTCGCCGGCCGGGCCTATGCCGTGTTCGCGGCGAACTGCGAACTCGTCGAAGACCCGGGGCGCGGCGAGTCGACAGACCTCGCGGTCTCGGTGCTCAAGTTCCGGTGCCTGGAGTCGGACGTCGCCACAGCCGCGACCGGCGACGCGCTCGAGAAGGTGCGCGCCAAGCTCGAGCTGCTGTTCTCCTGCGCGCTCTCCTAGTCGACAAAGCGCGGCGCCCGGTGGAGCAGACCGAACCCGAGCGCCGCGAGCCCGCGACGACTGTGCATCTGGTCATTGCGATCGCTCATCGCCAACTCCATCAGCGCGAGCGTCTTGCCGATGCAGCTCGGCGTGTTCACGAGTTGCCACCACGCGTCCACCGTCTGGTCGGTGATGTTCCTGACGTCTGACGAGAGCCACCACATCCCACGAGACTACCTCGCCTGGACGGGCAAGGCCACCATGCACCCACCGCAACACTCCATCACCGCCCCGATGACCGTCATCTCGACCCGGGCATTCGACATCGCCCGGGTCAACGCCGAGCAAGACGCGATGCCCGACGGCGGCTCGTCGCACCCTTGGTCGCTGTACTACCGCGGCGAGACGCGATACGACATCGACGCCCCCTTGCTGCTCGGGGACAAGGTCGTGACGGTGCGCGAGTACCTGAAGCCAGACCACGGATTCCGCGAGTGGAAGCCCCGGCGTCTCAAGGCGTCCGAGGTGGTCAAGTGCCGCGACAACGGCGGCCAGTCGGGGCAGCTCGTCGCCTTCGCGCTCGCGATGGGCGAAGCCAAGCCCCTAACCGACGCACAGATCGAAGCGCTCGCCGACCAGTACGGCGTCGCCGAGATCTGCGAAGTCGGCGAGGCAGCGCTTCGGGCCAGTGAGGCACCGAAGGCCGCCGAAAAAAAACCCTAAGGCTCCTGGCCTGGACACGACGCGTCCAGAAGTCCGGGAGCAAGACCAAGACCGTCGAGCGCTTCGACTGCGCCGTCCTCTGTGCGCAGAAAGGCAGCTTCATCGACGAGAGGCGGGCGATCTACGGATGCACCCGCATCGACCTCGACCCCGTGCCGTGGAAGGTGGACCCGGCCCGCATCCGCGCCGGTGGCCACATGGGCCGGCTCCCGATCTACGCGCCCGATCGGAAGTACTGCGGGATCGACGTGAACCCTGAGCTCCCGTTCGAGGACCCGGACGAAGGGTGCCCGGCCGGATGGTACCGATCGCGCTTCATCGCTTCGCTCCTGCCCTACCTCCGCCGCCGCGACGGCAACGGGGGCCGAGTCCAGAACCTCATGCTCGACCGAACCGACGATGAAGTGCTGATCCAGCTCGCCATGCTCGCCGAGGACGAGCAGGAGCGATGGGAGATCTACCGACTGGAGGCGATCACCGATGGCTGAGCAGCACGTAGCGCGCGTCGTTATCGAGGGCGAGTCCGGGTCGTACGTATCCGCGGCGCAGAAGGCCACGCGCGGCACCGAGGCGCTGCAGGGCGCGGCGGACAAGGCCTCGAAGTCGACGGCCGGCATCGGCGCGGCGGCCAAGAAGGCCAGTGACCCGCTCGTGGAGTTGTCGAAGAACGCGACGCGATCAGGCGCGTCCATGATCCAGCTCGGACAGTCCGCCTTCAACGTCGCGAAGGCGTTCGGCGGATGGGGCGTCGCGGTCGCGATCGTCGGTGACCTTCTGCTCGGGCTCGTCGAGTCGAGCAACAAGGCTACCGAGGCGGCCGAGAAGCAGAAGAAGGCGCTCCGGGAGCAGAACGAGGCGGCCCGAGACGCCCGCGACGCGGAGACGATCGCGTCGTTCAAGCGTCGAGAGGCGTCGGCGGCCGAGACCAAGGCGAAGTGGGAGGACTACGCCGCCCGAGTCAAGATCGCCGAGACCGCCGACGAACTCCGCGGCATCGAAGATGCTCTCGCGTCCCATGGGCGCAAGAAGGACACGCTAGCTCTCCAGAAGCGCGAGACCGAGATCCGCGCGGAGAACCTGCGCATCGTCGGCGACACCGCGGGCGCGCTGGAGCTCGAACGCAAGGAGGAGCTGCGGATCATCGCGCTGCTCGGCGAGAAAGAAAAGGCGGCGAAGCGCGTGAACGCAGAGATGGCTCTGTTCCGCAACGCTCCGAGCCTGCTCAGCAAGAACACAGCGCTACAGCGATCCGGCTCTGACACGCGGGAGTTCGCTGCTGAGTTCAAGCGCGTCGGTGCGATGCAGCGCGGCGGCAGCGACACGCGCGGGGCCAACGATTCCCAGTACGCCGCCGAGGCCAAGCTCCAGGCCATCGAGGTGGAGCGTGCCGCGACAGGCGAGACGCTGTCGCTTATCGCCCAGGAGGAGCAGGCCAGGCGCTCCCTGCTCCAGACGCAGATCGACGCGTCGACCATCGGCGCCGAGCGAATGGCTCTGGAGCAGGAGCAGCAGCAGGTGGCCCACGAGGCCACGTTGCAGCGGATCGATCTCGAGCGGTCGGCCGAGGAAAAGCGAGTCGCCCGCAAGGCCGCGATCTACAGCCTCACCGACCAGATCGTCACAGGATCGGCCAACGTTGCCAACATGGCAGCGAAGACCGCAGGCGCATCGGCGAAGAAGCAGGAGCAGATCGCGGCGGGCACCGCTGGCGCGCAAGCCCTGATCGTCGGAGCGCTCGAACAGGTGAAGGCCGTTGCCGCGTTCGCGTCGTTCAACTTCGTTCAAGGCGCGGCTCACCAGGCGGCGGCGATCTTCGCGTTCGCCCAAGGCGGCATGCTCCTGGCCCAGGCCGGCGGCGCGGGCGGGAGCAAGGGTGGAGGATCGTCCGCAGGCGGATCCACGCCGAGCGGAGGGTCGCAGGGTCCTCCGAGCGGTCAGACGTTCCGCGGCGGAGACTCCGACATCCCCGGCAGCCCGGGCCCGCAGTCACCATCCGCGGCACGCGGACAGAGCAACGGCCCCGTGCGAACGACGGTCATCAACATCCACGGCGACGTGGTAGGTACCCCGCGCAAGGAGTTCATCCGATCGATCCGCGAGTCCATCGATCTGGACCAACAGGGCGGGCGCGCTCGTAGGACGGGGAGCGGCTGATGCTATCGGCATGGTTCATCGGGTCGATCACTGTCACCGGCCAAGACTTCACGGTTGACGCGTCCGGCGTAGGCGTACCTGACGGTCCCTACTACCTGCTGAGGTCACCCACGACCTACTCGCTCCTCGACGTGATGGCAGCGCGAGTCGTCGCCATCGTGGGCGGAACGTGTGTCATCACGTTGCGTCGCAACCGGTGCGTGCGGATCGTCTTCAATACGGCGCGCACCGTGACGTGGGGTGCCGCGACGCAACTCCGCGACCTGCTCGGGTTCACTGGCGACCTTGGATCGGCGACGACTCACGATGCCCCAGGTGTGTCGCCGCTGCTGTGGAGTCCGGGCTACCTCGCGACGCCGAAGACCATCGAGGGTGTTGCGGGGTACACCGTCCCGCACCAGGCGATCACGAAGTCGGCCGACGGGTCGCAGGTCTACTGCACTCACTACGGGCAAGAGACGTGGCAGGACCTCGGATGGTCGCACATCATGCCCGATCGGATGCGGGTCGCCACGGGCACCGGCGGCGGGACCTTTCACGAGTTCTACGAGCAGTGCGCGATGCTCCGCGAGCGGTTCGTGTACCACCAGGGCATCGACGAGCTCGACGGTGACACGACCGCGGCGACGATGGATACCGCGCTCGGTCCGTACGTCCTTCGGCCCGAGTTCTCCTCGGACTGGTATCGTCGCAACGTGCCCAACGCCGAGGTGTCGTCTCCGCTCGATCTGCCGATCCACGTCGTGGACGAGTACGCCTAGATGCCGACGACGACCGAACTACTCGCGATCGGAGGTCGTCACGTCGAGGTCGGCCTGGTCGTGCTGTTCGACGGCATCGAGCTGGCGTTCACGGACCATTCGGATCTCGTCGGACTGTCGACCGGTGCGAGCCATGACGTCCGGCTCGGTCTCCAGCGCGACGGCTTGAGCGCGCGGCTTGCGATCAACCTCCGCGACGGGCAGTGGATCGACTCCCCTGCCCGCGTGTCGATCTTCGACCACTCGCGGACGGATGACCTCGCATCGCTGTTCCTGCCGAGATCGACCACGGAGAGCAGCCTGGGGGATGTCCCGATCGGGGCTGGCCTCCCGGTGCACCCGTCGTCCGACCTCACCGGGAGACCCGACCTCGACGACCAGAACATCGGGCTCGAACGCATCGGGGCCAACGGGGCGCGGCGCCAGTTTGCGGTCCCGCCCGGGTTCGCGATCGGGCTCGAGCACAGCATCACAACGCCGTCTCTGGACATCGCCGGTGCCCCGGTGTCACCGAGTCCGATCGTGTGGGTCGGCCGTCGCGTGGCGATCTACATGGTAGTACGCGACCACGTCACCTACCCGGATCGGGATGCCGGTGCGGTGTCGTGGCGACCGTTCTCCGAGGCCCGCCGACTGTGGTGCGGCACGACGAAGGGCCCCGGTCGTGTCGTCGGCCGGGAGTGGACCTTCGAGCTCGAGGGCCCAGACAGTCTGCTCCGCAAGCCGCTCGCCACCGGCATGACGTCCACGCCTGTGCGTGCGACGGGAGACGTCACGCTCGTTACATCCGGGGAGGCGCGGACAGACGGGATGCTCTGCCGACTGGCGACCGGAGTTCAGGAGTTTGGCGTGCGCGAGTGGGTGGCGTCGATCTCCGCGACCACCGCAGACGGGATCCGCGAAGACATCATCGCTGAGATCGTGGCGACCGCCGCTGCGACTGGCACGGATGGTGTGTGGGACGACCAGGCAGGCTTCCGCGTTCTGATGGATGACGACGGGTCGATCTCGATCTCCGTTGCCGACGGCACCGTCGGCCCATCGCGAATGGCGCTCGGTCTCCATCGCAGCGTGTGGTCTGCGATCGGCTACGACGTCGAGATGCAAGCCGCCCTTTACCCCGACGAGAACGACCCGCGCGCGGTCGAGTTCATTCCGCTGGATCCTGGGCTGTACAGCACGCCAGGCCCAGACTACTGGCTCGGTGACTTCCCGGTCGGACTTGCCGCATGGTCCGCAGGCGACGACAACGGCGGCGCCGCGAAGGTGTACCGGCCCTACTACACCGGCGGGACGACGGTACTGCTCGCCGGCCTGAACGACGGCCGGGGTCAGGTTGTCCGGCTCGACGACGCTGCGATCGGCGGCGACGGGTCGTCAGTCGCCCACCCCGGCCAACTCGCGTGGCCCGTCGCATCCGACCCGAACGTTCCCGCTTCGCCGATCCAGATCAACGCGGTCAACTGCAACCGGTGCGGGCTGTGGATCTTCACCGGCAAGCGGCGCTACCGCGACACCGATGAGGTCTTCGACGAGCGGTGGGTAGGTCTCGCGTCGTGGACCAACGGAGGCGCGCAAGAGGATGGACTCGTCTCGCGCAACCTGATCATCGTGACCAAGTGGCTCGACCCTGCGTTGTTCGGCTACGAGACGAAGGGCGGCATCGATTCAGACTGGATCGCCAGAGACGAAGCCAACGATGGCCAGATCTCGGCGACCCCGCTCGCGTGGCTCGGCTACCAGCTCGGACTCGACGCTGCTCACGTCGTCCTCCAGCGGCTGCTCTACAGCACCGGGACTTCGACCGGATGGGACTCCTACGAGAACGACTCGCCGACACTCGACGCAGGGGACAACGAGCCCGCGATCGTACTCGACGGCCAGCGGCGCGACGCCGAGATCGCGGACCTCGGTCTGGCCATCCCCGAGGAATGGATCGCCAGTCCCGCAGCGTTCGACGCCGCGGTGAGCACGATCGAGAACGACGCGATCCTTGACGTGAAGTCGACGTTCACTGCGGGGTATCAAGCCGAGGATGTCATCCGGTCGCTGATGATGCCTGCCGGGCTCGCGTGGCACTTCCGCGGCGGCCTGTTCGGCATCTGGTGTCCGGCTGACCCGCTCACCCTCGCCGACGTGGACGTCGTCCTGACGCCCACGGTGCGCGTCGAGACGCATGCGCAGGCCGGCAACAAGCGGCTTGTGCAGGAGCCCTACAAGTGGCTCCCGGTCGACAAGTGGAAGGTGGCCAGCAACTGGCAGCCGTTCGAGAAGAGGGTGGGCACGCCGTTCGATCGCGTCGCCCCTGACCCGCAGCTGCGCTACCGGCCCGGCGAGTCGGTGATGGCGATCCAGGCGCACAGCATGCGGCGCGGAGGCTCTGGCCTTGCCGAACGTCTTCTTCTCATGTCGCGATGGTTCGCGCTCCCACACTTCGAGGTGCGCGCGTATCCAGTCGAGGCGATCCGGCCCGGGCTCGACGTGTGGCCCGGGACGATCTGCAGAATCACCGACGCCGAGCTCATCGACCCTGCGACGGGGTACGGGGTGACAAACCGGATCGCGATCGTCACCGCGACGAACCGGACCTTCGACGTCGACGAGTGCGACATGACGATCGATCTGCTCGTGCTCGCATCGCGCTCGAGCACGCCGCGGGTCAATGCCCCGATCGCCCATGCCACGGGGTACAACAGCGCCACCGGTCGCCTGTATGTCTCGGATGATTGGGCCGGCCACGGCAACGACTGGGCGGACGCCGCGGCGTTCATCGAGCCGGCTTACACCGGGATCGCGGCGATCGGTGGCAACGCGGTCGTCGAGGTCTGGCAGTGGGACGGCTCGAGCTGGGCGCAGACGTTCTCGGGCACGGTCACCGCAGCGGACACGACCGCAGGCGCCGCCTACCTCACCTTGACCTCGACCTCGGGGACCTACTACCGCGACATGGACTCGTGGGTGGTCCTGCGCCCCAGCACGGTCGCCAACGCGGCGTGGGTCACCTCGATATTCTCCCCCGTGGCCAACGACGCGGGGACGTGGACAGACAGTGCAGCGGCGTCGCAAGACGTCTACTCTTGGGAGGACTGACCCATGCCGAGCCCCGCGCAGATCCGCTACCTGACCGCACTTGCCGATGCCCTGAACCCGTACATCACTGGCGGGGCGACAGACCCGGAGATCGTGCGCGACACCATGGGCACAGCACTGGTCGCAGGCACGAACATCACCATCACCGTCAACGACCCCGCAAACACGATCACGATCGCGGCGACTGGCGGCGGTGGTGCTGCAACTCAGCTCGACGCGAACAGCACAACTCTGGACGTAGACGTCATCGCGGACGGGAACATCCTCCGCCGAACCGGCACGACTGTGGTTGGGGCGACGTGCACCGCCGCCGGCTACGCCATTCTTGATGACGTCGACGCATCAGCCCAACGAACGACCCTCGGACTTGCGACGATTGCTGCGACGGGAAGCGCGTCGGATCTCGGGTCTGGCACCGTTCCAGTGGCGAGGCTCCCATCCGCGACGACTCTGGCGATTGGTGCGGTCGAACTCGCAACGGACGGAGAGTCGGCGGCCAACGTAGTGGTCCAAGGCAATGACACGCGTCTCAGCAACGCGAGGGCCCCGACGTCGCACGCTACCTCGCACGTCACCGGCGGATCCGACGTGATCGCGAACTTCACCGCGACAACTTCAGGGCTTGTGCCGCTATCGGGCGGAGGTACGGCGAACTTCCTACGAGCCGACGGTACATTCGCTGCCCCGTCCGGCGGCGGAGGTCTCGACTTCGGCCTGAACGCTGCGTTGCAGCACCTTGGGTGCCTATGAGACTCACGGCAACCGATCAGATCCTGGAGCTGGTGACGTCGACTGCGGCCGATATCGAGTACGTGATCGACTACGTAGACATGGCCACGACCGCGGGCGCCGTGACCAACGCGCAGCCCGAATCCGTGCACGGTGCGATCTCGTCCGCGACGACGACCACGATTCTCGCAGCTCCAGGCGTCAACGAGATCCGCGACGTCACCGAGATCACGCTGCGCAACACGCATGCATCGACGGCGAACACCGTGACGGTGCAGAAGGACATCGCCGCCGGCACGAACCGCCGCGCGCTGTCGTTCAACCTCGCGGCCGGCGAAACGGCGATCTACGTCAAGGGCCGCGGGTGGATCAAGATCAACAGTGCGGGCGTGCCCGTCGTGATCGCGTCGTCGGCACCGATCGACGTGCAATCGGCGACGGTGTCCGGCGCGGGCACGTGGACCAAGCCGACGACGTTCGCGCCGACCATGGTGCAGGTGATCCTGTACGGTGCCGGCGGAGGCGGAGGCGGTGGCGCATCACAGACGGGCGCCGTCGTCCGCACCGGCGGGTGCGGCGGAGGCGGGGGCGCGCGCGTCGAGCGGCTGTACCGCGCATCCGAGCTTGCGGCCACCGAGGCGTTCGCGGTCGGAGCCGGCGGCACCGCAGGCAACGGCGGTGCCTCGGGCGCTGACGGCACCGCGGGCGGCGTGGGCGGGAGCACGACGTTCGGCAGCGGTGCGACGCTGACCACGGCGTTCGGCGGCGGCGGCGGGCAGCTCGGAGACAACGCGGCAAGTGCGGGCGGCGGAGGCGGAGGCGGAGGCTGGGGCGCGGCCGGGGCTGTCGGCACGACGGCCGGCGGCGCAGGCGGAGGACCAGGCGCCCCCGCGACGCCGTCCGGTGGATGCGGCGGCACCGGAGGGGCGACGGCAGCCGCAGGCATCTCGGCGCAGGCAGGCGGCGCTGGCGGAGGTGGCCACACGAACGTGCCGGCGAACGGCGCGGGCGGAGGGTCGCTGTTCGGTGGAGGCGGCGGCGGGTGTGGTGGCGGTGCGACCGTGACCCCCGCGCTGATCGCCGCGACCGCGGGCGGAGCATCCGGGACCATCACGGCAGGCACGGGCGGCGCCGCGGGGGCATCGGGCGCAGCGCCGACGGCCGGCACCGCAGGCGCGAGCGGCTCGAGCAACCGTGGAGGATCGGGCGGCGGAGGCGGCGGGCCGACGATCACCGCGGCGACCACGGGCGGAGCTGGTGGCGCGGGCGGATCGCACGGTGGCGCCGGCGGTGGTGGTGGGGTCGGATCGAACACCGGGCTCGGTGGCGCGGGTGGACTCGGTGGCGCCGGTGCAATCTATGTGATCACGTGGTGATGCATGCCAGCGAGCTACCAACAGGGCTACGACGCCCAGGCCAAGCAGAGCACCCGCTACCTCGCGCGCGGGGCGTCGATCACCGCGTGCAACACCGACGCGTCGCAGTACCTGACCAACATCACCGCGGGGACGGGATGCGTACTCGAGGCGTCACCTGCATCGGCGCGCTTCGACTTCAGCCACCCGCGCTCGATCGGACTGGTCATCACGGCGAACAACACCGACACCGGGTCGCTGTTCCGCCACGGCGCCGCCTCGCCGACGCGCTTCGAGATGTCCGCGGCGTCGACCTTGCGCATCACCGTGAACAACACGGCGATCGGCACGCTCGCACTGACTGGGCTCGACGGCGTCCGCGACACACTCGTGGTCGCATGGACGTCGCGGGCGAACCCTGACACTACAGGCGCGGCGGATGCGGTCGAGAGCACGATCCACGCGTGGAACGACACCAACTCGACCTACGAGCGGGCGACATACACCCACGCGGCGAGCACGGCGAAGACGCAGACGGCGTTCTTCGGCGCGGCGGACAACGCGAGCACACTGATCTACTCGGGCGCGATCACGACGATATGGTTTGAGAACCGCGAGCAGTCGGCGGCCGAGATCGCGAACGATTGGGTAACGGCCCGGACGCGCCCGACGAGCTCGTTCCCGTTCGCAGGCCAGGGCCACCCACCGCAGGCCGACACGATCGACGCGGTCAACTACCACCACGGTCCATCGGCGATCTGGGCCGCCGACGCCACGCGGCGCATGGCCCGTCGGTGCCTGTCCCCGCTCTGGAACGAGGTCTTCAGCGCCCAGGTGATATGGGACGACGCGACCCTCGTCGCAGCCGACCCGATGATCCGCGGCGCACCGGAGAGCAACGACTACCGGATGCACCTGTCGTGGCGCACGACGGTTCCGATCCCCGACACCTGCAACTGCGTCTGGGCCCGCGTCCACCTGCGATCGTGGACCACCAGCGGCGCCGCGGTGCCGATCGGTGTCCGGCTCTACAGCTTCAGCCGCCCGCCCGGGGCCCCGCTCGAGGATGGGGACGACGGCGCAGCAGACCCGCTCGTCAGCTACTACGGCCAGTCCACGGTCACGCGTGACGATGACCTCGTGTCGGGCGAGTACACCGTTCTTGGACTGATCCCGATCGCTCGCGGGCGCGCCGGGGCCTACGCCAACACGTCGACATTCGCGATCGCACTGAACGTCGACCCGGCCGCGATCTCGGGCAACGACGCGAACGCCCGGATCGTCGTGAAGGCTGTCCACGTGGTCCCGTGCTTCCGCGACGAGGACGGCGGGCTACCCTTCGCCGAGGCCTCATGAGCGACGCGCAGTACAAGACCCGACAACTCCAAGGCCTCGATCCGGTCTCCCCGTCGGTCGGCGGGCTCGCACCCATGACGCCCGTCCGGTGGGCACCAGTGGGGGCGGTCATGCGCGCGCAGGACACGGTGCCCGCGACCACGCGGCGGATCCTCGCGCGGTGGAGCCTGAGCGGGGCGGCCGACTGGGCGCAGCCGCGCGGAACGGACGACCCGGCCGGCGGGGTGGGCAACCCGGCGCAGTACCCCGAGGACGCATGGCGGTCGCTGGGGACGTTCTCCGCCCACGTGACGCCCGGCTGCGAGCTCGCGGCCTACGTCGTCCGGTGCCCGTCGGGCATCGTCCAGCAGTACGTGGTGGCGTCCAATGAGTACGTGATCGATGGCATCTGGGCCCAGGTCCGACTCGGCGTCACGTGGTCCAACGGGGCGAGCTCCACGGGCCCGCACTACCGCACCGCCCAGATCGAGGGCACCCCGGCCGGCGACTACGGCGGCCAGGAGGCGATGGGCGCCGGCCAGAACTGGTCGCAGACGAAGGTCACCTCACTGGGCCGCCACCGCCCGCCGACCTACCTCACCACGCCGGCCGACGCGGCGACCTACTCCGAGTGGTCGGACGTCGAGCTAGAGCTGGGGATCCGCGGCGGCGCGCGCATCGTCGAGTTCGTTATATGCGAGCAGCCGATCGCGCACACCACGGTCAATACGGACGACGGCCTGACCTCGGTGCATGCGATGCCGGCGTCACTGGCCGCGCTCACCCCGGGACCGATGACCAAGGCCCCCGACGGGGCGACCTACGAGGAGCACCGGCACGGGACCCGGCGCACGATGCAGGTCGCAGAGCGCCAATCGGAGCGGCTCGGGCCGAGAATCATGGCGTGGTCGTGCTACGACGAGTCGGACACGGACATCTGGGACCAGGCCGAGGGCAACCCGGTCACCCGGGCCAGCGCCGCCCTTGTCCACCTGCTGGACAGCGGGATCGGCGTGGCCGACTACACCGCGGACACCTTCGGATGGGTGGTCGGGAGCGCCTATGCACAGCTCGCACGGCTCGCAGATCCGACCTGCATCGCACGCACGGACTTCTCTGCCATCCCTGTGCGGGTGCGGGTGGACGCGTCTCAGAGTGCAGGCACGGGCACGGTGCGTGTGCAGTGCGGTCCCTATGACTGGGTGGACGTCACTGTGACAGGAGTACGTGCCACGTGGGAGTGGACGGGCATCATCGAGGGACAGGTCTACCCGGACGACGAGGCCTATCCCCTGGTCGTGTGGGTAGGGTCGAGTGGCGGCACGCTGTCCGTCTACTCGGTCTCGGTCGACTTCGGCACCTGGTAGCGGTTCAGCCGGGGCAGGTGTTCGCGGCCATGTAGCCGTCAACCCACAAGCAGCTCTCCTCCATGCCCGCCGCGCATCGGTCCTGATGGATGGGCAGCAAGCTCGAGCATGGGTCGCAGGCGAGGCCAGCACCGACCAGGATTGCGAGGAGAATGGCGCGCATGGGACACGCTACCACGGCCGACGCGCGCCTATTCCAGGGCGTGGAGCGTGTCAACCCTCCCCCTTCGATTCTCCAGGGATTGGGATGGGTCCTGATCTCCGGAG
>ERZ1292625.806-Hain-H41-01um-R1-806-length-42677-cov-7_pt1 | contig 42677 bp, 42 predicted proteins | sample MGYA00564400_ERZ1292625 | MGnify/ENA primary metagenome ERZ1292625 (study PRJEB36523, sample SAMEA6512639) | groundwater metagenome | collected 2019-01-08 | study: AquaDiva: Metagenomics assemblies of 32 groundwater samples
CCGCTCCTCATCATCATTGGTGACCCGCTGCACGGCGAGTATTACGAATCGCTCGCCCAGAAGATAAGCGATCTGGGGCTCGAGCGAAACGTCGCCTTCACCGGGTGGACTTCGGAGGTCCCGGAGATACTCTCACTCAGCCACTTTACGGTGCTTCCCTCGGAGAACGAAGCCCTCGGCATCGTGCTCATGGAAGGCATGGCCGCTGGCACGCCGATCATCGCGAGAGAAGGAGAGGGAGGAGCGGAATTGATCGAAGAGTACGGGACAGGTTATCTTTATAATGAGGCGAAAAGTTTTGAACCGTTTGCCGAGCAGATTATCATGCTGCGAAAAGATTCGGGCCGATATTCGAAGCTTTCCGGGCAATGTACGAAGATTGGGAAAGATAAATTTTCGCTTTCCACGTTCGGGCGGCGGCTGTCTGACCTGTATGATGCGTTACGTAAATAGTTTTACACTGATGTGTTGAGTGTCGCAAGACATAAAGTTGCACTCTTCTATGTTTACTTTTTGTAAAAAATAATATAAAATTAAAAAAAATGTTTATCGAGCGTATATTTAGAGCATAATGAATCGCATTATTGAACCCATCGCGCCTCCAGGCGTTCACGAAAAAGTTTTTGCACTTGCCCTCGCTCTCTCAGGCACCACCGTTCTGGATGTTCCGGCTGGGTATGGCGCTCTCACGGAAAAGTTACTTGCCGCAGGGAAAAAAGTGACAGCGGGAGACATTGATACCGGAAAATTTAAAGGGTCGCGCAGCCATCCCGGCTTGACGCTCATTCGTCTCGATCTCAACGAAACGTTGCCGCTTCCAGATAACCAATTTGACGTCGCCGTCTCGGTCGAAGGCATCGAGCACCTCCAGAGCCAATGGACTTTTGTAAGAAACATCCATCGGGTGCTCAAACCCGGCGGGTATCTGGTCATAACAACACCGAACATCCTGAATATACGCTCCCGCCTTCGTTATTTTATGGAAGGCCGGTACGAGCATTTCAAGCGGCCGCTCGTCAAGGGCAAATCCTGGCAGAGCGACCTGGAAAATTACCATATTTCTCCTATCTCATTCTTCGAGCTCCAGTTCATGCTCGAGAGTTGCAGCCTTGCAGTGCAAAACGTATACTCCAGTAAATCCAAGGCGAAGAATATCCTGACGCGTCTGCTCAAGCCGCTTTTCACGCTGTTTTACTCGAACAAAAATTACCGGGACAAAAAGCGGAACAGGGGAGACCATAGTGATCTGTATAAGATCGTCATGTCGGACGAAGTTTTTTTCGGCGAATGTTTGGTAGTCGTAGCTCAGAAAAAAGCGGCATCACTTCAGCGAACATGAATAAACTGACTGGTGACTATATCGAGAAGTTCCTTGTCGTCACCTTAAGCAGTTTGGCCGTATCGATATTTTATTCGCATGGGGGCATGACGATATTCGGGCTTGCAAGTATCGGAGCCTTGCTGATATGGCGTTTTTATCTTAAAAGTGAACCATTAGTCCGCATTCCGAAGTCGGTATTAATTTTAACTGGTCTGTATTTTCTGATCATCCCCCTTAGCCTGTTCGTTTCAGAAGAGGCTGCTCCGGTTTTTGCAGAATTGAAAAAAATTCGGCACGTGTTGCTCGCGGGCCTGCTCTTTACCGCGCCCCTGAGGGATCAATACAGAAAATACGCGCTCTACTTTTTTTTCGGTACGGCCATAATCGACGGGCTTATCGGCATTTACCAATATCTCTACCTTGGGGATATACGGCCCAGGGGTTTTGACCCCAATCAGATTCTTTATGCAGGCAAGATTGCATTTGCATGCGGGTCAGCGGTCATTCTGCTTCTTCTGGTAAAAAATAATAAGAAATGGGAAAACATTTATTTAGTTCTCGCGGCTCTGGTCACTTTTGTCGCCATCCTTCTTTCGCAGTCTCGAGGCGTATGGATCGCTCTGTTTATAGCATGTAGTGTCACGGTATATCTCTACCGCGCCAGCCTGGCGCTGAGGTTTTTTATCGCCCTGTTCCTGATTTTCGCAGTAATTTTTACTTTCAGCATGTCTTTACGAGATCGGGCAAGTTCGATCGTCACCTCGATTTATTCCGAGGATTATCTCGGGAATACGGGTACCCGGTTAGAATTATGGAAAGGCTCTCTCTTGATCCTCAAGGAGTCTCCTTTGCTCGGTACGGGTATTGGTGATTTCGGCCGTGATTCGCTCGCACTCATTTCGGCCAATAAAATGAAGGGTGTTCCCACTGTGGACCATGCGCACAGCATTTATTTTCACACTCTCGCAACGCGCGGGGTTATCGGTTTGGTTGTTCTTGTTTCTCTTTTCTTTGCGATCATTCGATGGTCACTGCGACACATACGGCACTATGGCGGCGTGGGGGGATACTTCATATTGCTAAGTAGCCTATTGGCGATCGTGGGAGGTCTGACAGAAAATAATATAGAAATCAGCAGATATCTGGCTGCATACTGTTTTATTCTTGGTGTTTCAGGCCCGCTTTCCCTCAAAACTCAGCGAATTGCACCTTACCCTCGTGCCATCGAAGCGGCATCCTCGAAATGATGGTGAAACAGCACAGGGGACCTTCGCAAGTTCCATTTTCCACCTTGACAGGCGTGCTTTCGTGTGTTAGTGTTCATGCAATGAACGCCAATGCCCCTGACGAGATATCCCTCAAACTCCTTGATGAATTTGCCAAAGCTCCCACCACCACCCAGAGGGCGTTGGCTGACAACCTTGGTATCGCCTTGGGCCTGGTGAATGCCTATGTCAAGCGGCTCTATAAAAAAGGGTATATAAAAATCAAGAACCTTCCCCGCAACAGAATCAAGTATATTATCACGCCAAAGGGTTTCGCGGAAAAGGCAAAGCTCACCTATAACTATCTTCACTACTCGCTTAATTACTTCCGAGACATCCGTCGAAAAATAGAGCAAGCGTACGCCGTGATGATGAGCTCCGGCGTTCAGAATGTCCTTTTATGGGGTGATGGGGAGATTTCCGAACTGTGCTACATCTCTGCGCGCGGTTTGCCGATAAAAATCGTCGGCGTTGTCGGAGAGAAGAGGGTAGAGAACGGATTTTTCGGACACCACGTGTATTCGCCGGAAGAGACGCAGAACACAGAATACGGTGCAATACTGGTTGCGTCCCTTGACGAAAAGATGATTGACTCTCTGGGAGAGTACGTAAAAAACAAGAACGTTTATTATCTTTAGGTATATGGACAATGGATGTCAGAGCACAGAACTGCACTGGTACGTAGTGCATGTACGATCACGGCATGAGTTCAGCGTGCTGGAACGATTGACACAATCCGGAAGAGAGGCTTTTCTCCCGGTAGTCGAAAGACTCCGAAAATGGAAAGACAGGAAAAAGGTGGTGCCTTTTCCTCTCTTTTCGGGATATCTCTTTGTGCGGATCACGAAAAAAACTGACGACAGGTTGTCCCTATTAAAGACAAAGGGTGTTGTAAGATTGCTCGGCGCCATTCCCGGTGAGCCGGAGCCTGTACCGGAAGAGCAGATCACTGCTCTGAAAAAACTTGTTGAAAGTAAGCAACCACTGGACCCCTATCCCTTTTTGAAGGAAGGGCAGAGGATCAGGATCAGCACGGGCGCTCTTGCAGGTGTGGAAGGTATTCTTATAGAGAAATCAGGACAGCATATGCTCGTCCTTTCTGTGGACATTCTCCGGCAAGGCGTGTCCCTTAAGGTGGATGCGTCGGAAGTGGAGCCGGTGTAGTTCGAGATTTTTCAGAAACCCTCGGAGGTTACTATCCGTTTAAAAACGGATCTGTAACTGAGAGGGCGGAGCTGTGCCGATAGCAGTTTTATCGCTGTTTATTGCACCTCACGATCTTAAGCCCGCTGATTTTGGCATCGCACCAGGCGGGTCATGCATAACCGGAAAACGTTCCCATTGTCATTGAAACGCTTAGTTATTACAGGCGGTAGCGGGCTTCTCGCATTAAACTGGGCGTGCTGCATGCGCACGCAGTACGAAATTTACCTGGGCACTCATGTGCGCAGGGTCAAGCTGTCGGGGACGCAGGCAGTTCCGATAAATCTGGAGAATGTAGAGGAACTCACGTCTCAGTTCCGAAGCTTGTCTCCGGCTGTCGTAATCCATACGGCAGGCCTCACGAACGTCGACGAGTGCGAACGGAATCCCGAAGCAGCATTCCATGCAAACGCTGAATTGGCACGACACGTTGCACAAGCCGCTCGGCAGGTGGGTGCGAAACTCATTCATATTTCAACGGACCATCTTTTTTCCGGCATGAACAAGCTTTGCATGGAAGATGCTGTGCCCGAACCGGTAAACGTGTATGCCAAAACCAAGCTTAAAGCTGAAGAATGGGTTGTCGATGAAAATCCCGATGCGCTTGTGGTGCGGACTAATTTTTTCGGATGGGGGCATGCCAAGCGGCAATCCTTAAGCGACTGGATCATTTACAGCCTGCGTGCGGACAAGACGATTGCCCTTTTTGATGACGTGTATTTCACTCCTATTCTTGCAGACACGCTGGCGGTTACAGCTCACCAATTAGCTGACATGAATGAACGGGGAATATTTCATATCGTTGGAGATGAACGTATTTCAAAATACGAATTCGGATACAAGATAGCAAATGCATTTGGCCTGCCGACGCGGCTGATCCTCCGGAGCACCTTATCCGATTCGGGGTTATCAGCTGCACGCCCCAGGGATATGTCCCTGCACAACGGAAAAACGCGTCGATTGCTGAACGCCGGTTTAGGCGACGTAAATACTTTTTTCGCAATGCTCCGCAACCAGGAAGAACAGGGGAGAGGAGAGGAATTGCGAAAGGCGATTAGGGAGTAAATACCTCATGTCAATCCTCGATGGGAAATCAATATTAGTCACCGGTGCCACTGGGTCTTTCGGAAAGCGTTTTGTCAAGACCATTCTGGAACACCACCAACCGAAGCGGCTGGTGGTGTTCAGCAGGGACGAACTGAAACAGTTTGAGATGCAGCAGTATCTCCAGTCCCCGGTTCTTCGCTACTTTCTGGGCGACGTGCGGGATAAACTGAGACTGCACCGGGCGCTCGACGGCGTGGAAATCGTCATTCATGCGGCTGCCATGAAGCAGGTCCCGGCTTCGGAGAATAACCCCATGGAAGCCGTCAAGACGAACATCATCGGCGCGGAAAACGTCATCGACGTCTGCATCGACCAGGGCGTGGAACGGGTGATTGCGCTGAGCACTGACAAGGCCGCTAACCCCGCGAATCTCTACGGCGCTACGAAGCTCTGTTCCGATAAGCTGTTCATCGCTGCAAATGCACTTTCGGGGCGGCACCGGACCCACTTTTCCGTCGTCCGCTACGGCAACGTCATCGGGTCGCGGGGAAGCGTCATCCCGTTCTTTATGCAGATGCGAAAGGAAGGAGTGCTGCCGATCACCGATCCGCGCATGACACGCTTCTGGATCACCCTCGGCCAGGGAGTACAGTTCGTGATCAACAGTCTTGAACGCATGCATGGCGGAGAGGTCTTCGTACCCAAGATCCCAAGCATGAACATCATGGACGTTGCCAAGGTCGTCGCGCCCGAATGCAAGACCGAGATAATCGGCATCCGGCCGGGGGAAAAGCTGCATGAGATAATGATCACGCCCGATGATTCCTACTATACCGTGGAATTTGACGGCCATTATGTCATCCAACCGGCCGCAGCATGGTGGAATCGTGACGTCTACGTCAAGGAGACGAAAGGCATGCCCGTGCAGGAAGGATTTCAGTACAGCAGCGACCGGAATCAAGACTGGATGACGTGCGAACAACTGACGGATGTGCTGAAACGAGAGGCTATTGAGCTGTGATTCCCTACGGACGTCATTTTATCGACGAAGACGATGTCCAGGCCGTTGTAGAGGTCCTGCGTCACGGTGCGCTCACGCAAGGGCCGAAAATAGCCGAATTTGAGCAAGCCGTTGCCGGCTATGTCGGCGCGAAATACGCTGTCGCGGTCTCAAGCGGCACGGCAGCTCTTCACCTTGCCTGTCTGGCCGCAGATGTTGCCAAGGGAGACAACGTTGTAACATCTCCCAATACGTTCGTGGCCAGCGCCAATTGCGCTCTCTATGCCGGGGCCAATCCCCGCTTTGCCGACATCGACCCCCAAACCCTGAACTTGGACCTGGCCGCCCTCGGCAAGACCTGTGCCGAGCTGAAGCAGGTCAAGGCTATCATCCCCGTTCATTTCGCCGGACTGCCCTGCGATATGCCTGCAATCCGGAAGGTCGCCGGCAAGCACGGTTCGATCATTATCGAAGATGCCGCGCACGCACTGGGCGCTGCCTACCCCGACGGAGGAAAGGTCGGCAATTGCGCGTGGTCCGACATGACGGTATTTTCCTTCCACCCCGTTAAGATCATTGCCGCCGGCGAAGGCGGCATGATAACGACCAACAACGAGGGCACATATCGGAGGCTGCTGCGTCTGCGGAGTCACGGGATCAACAAGGGCAATGATGCTTTTCTGAACCCGGACGATGCCTATCAGGACGGTAAATTTAACCGTTGGTATTATGAAATGCAGGAGATCGGATATAACTACCGGATTACGGATATCCAATCTGCACTCGCGCTTTCTCAGTTCCGGAAGATCGACCAGTTCATCAACCGAAGACGGGAGGAAGCGGCGGCATATGACGAGGCTTTTCGCGGGCATGATCTCATCCGTCCAGTCCATGTCAATGGAAGGAAAACCAGCGCCCACCATCTGTACGTTGTCAGGATCAGCTTCGACAGAATGACAATGTCCCGTAGTGAATTCATGTCAAAACTTCATGAAGATGGGATCGGCAGTCAGGTGCACTATATTCCGCTCCACTTCCATCCCTATTACCGGAAGAGGGGCTTCAAGCCAGGCACGTTTCCCAATGCTGAGCATTATTATCGAGAGGCGCTCAGCCTCCCGTTGTTTTATGACCTTACACCGAGCGACCAGAGGCGAGTGATTGCGAAAGTGAAGGATCTCTTACGATGAAGCTGGCTGTCGGAACCGCACAGTTCGGGATGGATTATGGGATTTCAAACAAACAGGGCAAAACTCCGCTCGATGAAGTTAGAAAAATTCTCTCGTTGGCCGAAGAAAACGGCATGTTCTTCATCGACACGGCTGCGCTGTATGGCGAGAGCGAAACGGTTCTCGGGGCCGCCCTCTCGGATCGACATGCTTTTAATATCGTTACGAAATCGCCGGCTTTCAAAACAGAACGAATAACGGAAGCGCAAGGATTTCATCTCAAAGACATATTCCAGCGCTCCCTCGAACGCTTGCGGCAAAATCGCCTGTACGGACTGTTGATACACCATGCCGATGATCTCCTCGCGCCCGGCGGTGAACGTCTCCTGGAAGAAATGCGGAACCTTAAGGGTCGCGGACTGGTTGAGAAAATCGGTGTTTCCGTCTATACCGGAGCGCAGATCGACAGTGTTCTTGACCTCTTCAGGCCCGACATCGTACAGCTTCCGATCAACCTGTTCGACCAGCGCCTTATTGAAAGCGGCCATCTATCCAAACTAAAAAAGCTCGGTGTGGAGATCCACGCCCGGTCAATATTTCTGCAGGGCCTGTTGCTTATGGAACTTGAACAGATTCCGGCATTTTTTTCACCCCTCCGCGAGCACTTCGCACGGTACAATCGTTTCCTGAAAACCAATCGCCTGAGCAGACTGCAAGTGGCGCTCTTATTCGCACAGCGACAAAAGGAAATAGACATCATAATCGTTGGGGTGACACGGGCTTCGGATTTGCGAGATATCGTTGCCGCAACGGTTAAACCATGTGTTCCCTTGCCGGACATGGCTGCTTTTCAGGTAGGTGACGAAGCAATGATTACTCCTTCCCTCTGGAAACTCTAAAGCATGTCGTCTCTTCCTGAGGAGATTTTTAATAGATGATTTTTGCAATTTTACAAGCCCGCGTCAGTTCGACCAGGTTGCCCGGGAAGGTGTTGAAACCAATCCTCGGCGTACCTATGCTGCTGCGCCAGATCGAGCGGATCAAACGGTCAAAAAAAATCGATTCATTGCTTGTAGCCACCAGTACGGAAGAAAGCGACGACGCGATCGAGCACCTATGTACCAGCAATGCAGTTCCCTGTTTCCGAGGATCCCTCGACAACGTCCTGGACCGCTTTTATCAGGCGGCTGTCCAGTACAAGCCGGAACACATTGTACGATTGACGGGAGACTGTCCTCTCATCGACTCGGAAGTGATCGACAAGACTATCGCGTATCATCTATCAGGTGGGTATGATTATACCAGCAGCGCGCTGGAGCCCACCTTCCCCGACGGAATGGATGTGGAAGTCTTCACATTTGACGCTTTGGTACAGGCCCGGCAAGAGGCTCAACTGCCGTCTCATAAAGAGCATGTAACGCCCTTTATCTATGAGCAGCCCGGGAGATTTAAGCTGGGCTCCTTCAAAAATACGGAAAATATGGTCGGTCTCCGATGGACCGTCGACGAGCCGGAAGACTTCAAGCTTATCACGATAATTTACGAAACGCTGTATCCGGAGAAGCATGATTTTACAATGCAGGATATCTTGAGGCTGGTCAATGCAAGGCAGGAATTAAGGACACTTAATTCTCAGTTCATACGTAATGAAGGCATGATTAAATCGAAGCAGAAAGATCTTGAATACCTGAGGAACAAGGGTAACCATGTCTGACCGCTACCGAAAGTCGGAGGCAATGCTGGAACGGGCGCTGAAGAGCATACCGCTCGGTTCTCAAACATTCAGTAAGAGCAAAACGCAGTATCCCTTTGGCGTTTCCCCGTACTTCATCCAAAAAGCAAAAGGAAGCCGCGTCTGGGACGTTGACGGCAATGAATACATCGATTTCGTCAACAGCCTTGCGGCCATTACGCTGGGCTATAATGATCCCGACGTCACTGCCGCCGTTTTGGCCCAGCTGCAGGAAGGGGTCATTTTCTCCCTGCCCCATCCCCTGGAGATGCAGGTCGCCGAGAAGATCGTCGAGATGGTCCCCTGCGCGGAGATGGTCCGGTTCGGGAAGAACGGGTCCGATGCCACGTCCGGCGCGATCCGTCTCGCACGGGCCTATACGGGAAGAGACCACGTTGCCGTCTGCGGCTACCACGGATGGCAGGACTGGTACATAGGCTCAACGGCCCGGAGCCTCGGCGTTCCGAAAGCGACACGGGACCTGACCCACACCTTTGTCTATAACGATATGGATTCCCTGCATGCGGTGTTCAAGGAATATCCGGACAAGGTTGCTGCCGTCATCATGGAACCCATGAACGCGACGGAGCCGGCTGACGGCTTCCTGGAAAAGGCCAGGGAGCTGACCCATACGAATGGCGCAGTATTCATTTTCGATGAGACCATAACCGGATTCCGGTACGCGAACGGCGGAGCGCAGGAGTATTTCAACGTCATTCCCGACCTGGCCACGTTCGGCAAGGGCTTGGCCAACGGATACCCGGTCTCCGCCATCGCTGGCAAGGCGGATATCATGCGGCTGATGGAGGAGGTCTTTTTTTCCTTCACCTTCGGGGGAGAGGCCCTCTCGCTCGCCGCCGCGCTTGCATCCATGACCAAGCTTCAAAAGGAGCCGATCATAGAAACAATCTGGAATCAGGGGCGGAAGGTGACGGATGGCGTGCGCGCGCTCATTAAAACGCATGGCCTGCAGGACGTCCTGTCGATCGGCGGGAAGGACTGCTGGTCCTTTCTCATGTTCAAGGACACCAAAGCGTATTCTCAATGGGAACTGAAGACGCTCTTCCTCCAGGAGGTGTTTGCCCGAAATATTCTCATTATCGGAACGCATAACATGAGCTATGCGCACTCCGATAACGATATCGCGCACGTCCTTGAGACCTATGGGAATATATTCAGCATGGTGAAAGAGGGAATTCAACACAACACCCTTGGCGAGAAACTGAGGGCAAAACCCTTGGTGCCGCTTTTTAAAATACGGTAAGCAGCTGGAGCGATGGACAAACAATCACGATGCGTATCGGGCTCAAACTCTTTACGACCAATAACGCGCAAATTCCTTTAGCCAAGGAACTTTACACTGAGGGCTTTTTTGACTTTATTGAGCTCTATGTTATCCCGAATACCCATGCAGGGACGATTCATGATTGGAAACAGCTTGACATTCCGTTCGTAATACATGCGCCGCACTCGATTCATGGGTTCAACCTCGCACAGAGCGAAAAGTGGGCTTCAAATGGCGGCACGTTTCGAGAAGTACGAATGGTTGCCGATTCGTTATCGGCAACCATCATTATCGTTCATGGCGGCAACAACGGGTCGCTTGATGAAACGATCCGTCAATTAAGACTCCTCGATGATAGCAGGATCATCCTTGAAAACAAACCGCTTATCGGCATTCACGGAGAGACCTGTGTTGGTTGTACGCCCGCCGAAATGAACAAGGTAGCAGAAGCAGGTGCGCTCAACGGGATCGCCCTCGATTTTGGCCATGCGCTCTGCACAGCCAATACCCTGGAGATCGATGTGTTTCGGCTGATCGAGGGGCTTGCTGCATTTACGCCAAAGATCTACCATCTTTCAGATGGCAACGCCGGTTCAAAGACAGATACGCATTATAATCTGGGAAAAGGCGATTTCTTGATCACGAAGTTCCTTTCTTTCGTGCCGAGAAACGCACTGCTGACGCTGGAAACGCCGCGTGATACCACGATGGGTTTAGATCAATTTGTCGAAGATGTGCAGTATCTTCGCGGAATTGCATCCTAACCCGGACAAGCCGGAATTGTAAAATGCAAATTGTAAATTGAAAATTGCAAAATTGTGGTAAAAATCAAGACATTGAAGAAATATCTTCCCATTTTGAGAAGAATTTGATTTGTAACTGACTAATGATCTCCCGAGGGCCTGATCCGATGACTGATCGAAGCGACCAGGTAACGCTGGTAAGAACAAAATACGGATTCTACCAATATTCTCCGCTGCCGACAATCGAGCAATTGCAGCAATACTACCGGGATAAATATTTCCAAGAGGGGCATGGAAGCTATTCCGTTTCATATACCCAGGAAGAGATCGCGTACTTTCGCTTGAAAGCACGCCTCATCTATCAAAAAGCTTCAGAGCTCATAGACCTGAACGATCGAAAGTCCTTTATTGATATCGGGTGCGGTGAAGGGTGGGTGATGAGCGAGTTCAACAGCCGAAATCATGATGTCAGCGGTCTCGATTTCAGCAGCTATGGCATCGAGAGGTTTTCTCCCCATCTCTCTGCCTGCTTTGAGCAGGGCGACATTGGCCACAACTTGGATGACAGAATAATCCGCGGCATGAAATACAACGTTCTCTTGCTTGCGAATGTTGTTGAGCACGTTCTTGATCCAGCCGAGACCATCGATAAAGTCAAGCAATTAATGCTCCCTGGAGCGTTGTTGATCATTGTGGCGCCAAATGACTTCTCGGATCTTCATGACCACTTGCTTGCAAAAAAGTATATTTCACGGAAGTTTTGGCTTTGCTACCCGGATCATCTTTCCTACTTCAATAAGGAAAGCATGACGGATTTTCTCGGTAAAAAGGGGATACATGTTGAGGCCGTTGTGGCCGACAATCCGATCGATCTCAACCTGCTAAACGACAACTCTAATTACGTTCAAGATCCTGCGAAGGGGAAGATGACGCATTATTTTCGTGCGCGTTCTGACAATTTTCTGGCAAGTATCGATCAGGACAAACTCTTAAAAATATACGAAATTTTCGGCTCTATGGGCGTCGGACGCGATTTGACCTACTATTGTTTTGCTTCATCATGAGGCTATGCATCTTTGCAGATATTCACGGCAACGCCCCAGCATTTCGTGCCGCGTATAAGTCCATCCTCACGGAAGCGGCCGACGTGAACGTCTTTGCAGGAGACCTCTGTGGATACTACTATGATCAAATAGCGATATATGAAGAACTCCGATCGGTCCCGAATCTCGTGGCAATCAGAGGAAATCATGATAAGATGTTCCTTGCCCTGATCGACGGAGATGAAGACCTGCGCAGACAATATGCGGCACGATACGGCCGGTCCATGGAGCACCTGATGGACAGCGATCATACGAATCTCCTCGCCTGGCTGCGAGAACTGCCGGAGCAAGTAATGATCGATGACGTCAGTATCGCAGTATATCATGGAGCTCCATGGAACGTTAACGAAGGATACGTGTATCCCGATTCTCCTCTGGAAGAATTTCGTGCGTATCGATCCTCTTGCTTTGTGCTCGCACACACGCACTACAGTATGGTGCGTTCTATCGATGACAAGCTTGTGGTAAATCCTGGATCGTTAGGTCAACCCAGGAATGGCAAGGGGCCCTCGTACGCGGTCTTTGAAAGTACTACAAAGGACTTTATTGTAAAAGAATTCTCCTACGACAAGGCGGAACTGTTGAAGCGCATCGCGCAGATAGGCGATACCAATACCTACATCAGGAAGATCCTTGACAGGTAGATCGTCCATGAAGAAAGGCGCTGTCCTCGTTACTGCGATCGCCGGTGATATCGGCTATTCAACGGTCCGATCGCTCATGGGGACAGACTATCGGCTATTCGGATGTGATGTGCGCCCCCATTCCCCGGTATCCGACGCAGTTGATAAGGCCTATCTCGTCTCCCCTGCCAGCAATAAAAGGCAGTATCTTGACGAGATAAAGAGCATAATCGCGGACCATGACATATCCGTTTTTATCCCGATCTCTGAGCCTGAGATATGGGTAGTGAACGAGAACAGACAGGAATTTTCATCGATGGGGGTCAAACTGCTCCTGAACGACGTCCGTATCCTCGAACGCTTTCTCGACAAGTATACAACATCACAATATCTCGATAGTATAGGGATCTCAGTTCCCAAGACCGTGCTCCTTGATGATTACCATGGTGGCTGGGATTATCCGCTGATCGTAAAAAATCGTTCGGGGTGGGGAAGCAGGACGATATGGAAGATCGGGAACGAACAGGATCTGAATTATGTGCGTACTAAATGTGATTCCTCCTTTATCGTTCAGCAACATGTAGGTGACGCGTCCGAAGAATACACCACGGGGGTATTTTCAAATGGAAGAAAGGTGTCTTCCATCAGCTTTCGACGTCGTTTGGGCGCCGATGGGACGACCGTGGAAGCCGTTTTATCAAACGAGAGTTCGCTTGTGGTCATGGCCGAGAGAATCGCCACAGCTGTGAATCTCGTCGGCTATATCAATATCCAGTCACGCCGTGTTCATAATGCCTTTCTCCCTTTTGAGATTAATCCTAGGATTTCAGGCACGGTCCTCTTCCGGAAGAAGTTCGGATTTGACGAGGTGATATGGTGGATCGACACATTATTTGGCAAGGAGTATTCCTACACGCCTCTGTATAAATCCGGAAAAGCCATTCGGTACTACGCAGAATGTTACTTTGACATGGAATCCAATTTATTGAAATTGCACGTGGATTGAGAGGGCTCCCATGGTTTATGTTATCGCAACGAGCCGCACCTGGCATGAAAATCTGCCTGATGTGCTCCAGTCCGGCTCCTCAGATCAATTTGTCTTGATCAACCGCAAGGAAGACCTGACCTATGAACACATGAAGGATTTGCATCCTCGGTATATTTTCTTTCCTCACTGGTCGAGCATCATTCCGGAAGAGATCTATAGTAATTTTGAGTGCGTGATATTCCATATGACCAATCTTCCCTTCGGCCGGGGCGGCAGCCCGCTCCAGAATCTAATTGTCCGCGGCATTTACGATACGGTGATATCGGCGCTGCGCTGTGAGCGCGGCATTGATGCGGGTCCGATCTATATGAAGAAACCGTTATCCCTTTATGGGACCGCAGAGGAGATATTCATTCGAGCTTCCTCGGTCATACGGGACATGATAAGAACAATAATAAAGGAGCAGCCTCAGCCGGTCACACAATCGGGAGAAGTGGTGGTCTTCGAACGACGCAAGCCGCAGGATGGGAATATTGAGCCGCTCGAAGACCTCAACCAGATATTTGATTGCATACGAATGCTCGATGCTGACGGTTATCCGCGGGCGTTCCTGCAGACCAAGCACTTCCATCTTGAATTTCAGCGGGCCTCATTGAAGGAAGGCAGGATAGTATCGGACGTGATCATAACAAAGAAGGGAGGGGAGCATGAATAGAACGGTCTTGGTCGTCGCAGCCCATCCTGATGATGAGATCCTCGGATGCGGAGCTACCATCGCAAAACACGGCAGCCAGGGCGATTCAGTACATATCGTCATTCTGGCGGAAGGCGTCACCAGCCGTGATGCTCGCCGGGATCGAGAGGTACGGACTGCCGAATTATCCGAGATCGGGAGAGCAGCGCACAATGCCAAGCAAATCATCGGAGCATCTTCCTTGACGCTCCATGATTTTTCGGACAATCGCATGGACTCCGTGGATCGGTTGGACATCATTAAGACGGTGGAGCGGCATATTGAAAAGATACGGCCGTCCCTGGTTTATACACACCATGCCGGCGATCTCAATATTGACCATCGCATCACTCATGAATCGGTGGTTACCGCATGCAGACCTGTCCCCTCGCAATGCGTGTCGACCTTGCTATTTTTTGAGGTGCCGTCCAGTACCGAGTGGCATGTCCCCGGAGCCGCCCCAGCATTTCTGCCGAATTGGTATTCTGATATCACCTCCACGCTTGACAGAAAGATTCAAGCGCTGGGCGCCTACAGCATGGAAATGCATAAGTGGCCGCATCCCCGGTCAATAGAAGCTGTCACTCATTTGGCGCGTTGGCGAGGCGCCTCTGTCGGGGTTGACGCTGCAGAGGCCTTTGTAGCAGGGAGAAATCTTATCCGCTGAGAGGTGTTCATGGAATTCACCATTGCTGGAGTCAGGATCGGTCCGGCTCATTCGCCATTCATCATTGCGGAAATGTCTGGGAATCACAACCAGTCCCTTGATCGCGCACTGGCCATTGTTGATGCAGCAGCGAAGACGGGGGTTAATGCATTAAAGATCCAGACCTATACCGCAGATACCATGACCCTCGATCTTTCGGAAAATGAGTTCTTCATCGAGAATCTTGATTTGTGGAAGGGGATCTCACTTTACAAGCTCTATCAGCAGGCGTACACCCCTTGGGAGTGGCACAAGCCGATCTTTGACCGCGGCAGACAGCACGGCTTGATCTGCTTCAGCACGCCCTTTGACGCGACTGCCGTCGATTTTCTTGAATCCCTCGAAGTCCCTTGTTATAAAATCGCTTCCTTCGAAAATACCGACATCCCGCTCGTTCGCAAAGTGGCTTCCACCGGCAAGCCGATGATCATCTCTACTGGTATGGCAACCATTGCCGAACTGGATGAAACGGTCCGCACTGTTCGGGAAGCGGGATGTAGGGATATTGTCTTACTGAAGTGTACCAGCACATACCCGGCTGCTCCTGAAAGCACAAATATTATGACAATACCTCACATGAGGGAGCTTTTTAACGTCCAGATAGGATTGTCCGACCATACCGCCGGAATTGGAGCCGCTGTTGCGAGCATAGCGCTCGGTGCTACGGTAATCGAAAAACATTTTACATTGCGCCGTGCCGATGGAGGGGTTGATTCAGCTTTTTCCATGGAGCCGGAAGAAATGAAGCAGCTTGTTGCTGAGACAGAGCGTGCATGGCAATCGCTTGGTAAAGTAAGCTACGGCCCGACGGAGAGCGAAAAGGCGTCGCTCCAGTATCGCAGATCGCTCTATGTCTCACGTGATATGAAGGCCGGCGACCTCTTCACCCGTGATAACCTGCGAGTGATCAGGCCGGGGTTGGGTTTGCCGCCGAAGTATTTCGAAACGATCCTGGGCAAACGTGTAAAACAGGATGTGAAGACCGGTACGCCCATTAGCTGGAACTTGATCGAATGATGTCTCGGGCATTTAAACAAAGGGTCTGCGTCCCCTTTGATGGGGGAGAGTTGCGCGTATTACAGCCTGAAAATGTCCACGCTGGATATATTGCAGGCCTGAATGATCCAGAAATTAACCGCTTTTTGGTCAATGTGCGGCAGAACGTCCAGACCAAGGAAAGCGTGTTGCAATTCGTTCAAAAAAACCTTGATGATCCCTGCGCAATCCTACTCGGGATATGGGAAAAGGGAAACGGGAAGCATTGCGGCACAATCCGTATCCATAATGTGGAAGATACACACTCCACGGCGCACATCGGGATCTGCATCTTCGAGCGTGCTTCGTGGGGAAAGCATCTCGGCAGTCGGGCCCTGAAAACTGCAACGCAATGGGCGTTTACAGAGCTGCGCTTGCGATGGATTGAGGCTGGCATCTATGCCGACAATGTGGCATCACAGTATGCTTTTGATGCCGCAGGGTACGAATGGATCTGCGATTATCCCGATAAGTATCTCTATGAATCAGGACCGGCATTGGTGCGTATTTATGCGGCCCGCAACACCAAGTTTAGTGCGCAACAAAGACAATGAAGACTGTCTTTCGCTCAACTCATGGATACAGAATCTTTGACCAGCTCGTGCAGCGCATTGAGCTGTGGGCGGAGCGAAATGCGCCGTCTGCAGCCGGCTATACGAGTGTTGACATTGCAGGGAGGATCGTGCAGCGTGTCGTCGAAATCGGTCTCAACCCATTCCTCCAGGAGCGCGCCCGCCGCTTCGAGCAGGGGTTAGACCCTGCGCTGAGTGTGGACGAACGGATACGGTGCGGCGAGCTCATCATGAACGCTGCGACAGGAAGTGTTAGGCCAGGGGCTCTCTTGCTGCTCCGATCGTTCGCTGAATTTCTTTTTCATTGGCTGCATGTATTTTTGACGCATGTCCGGTCGTGCTGGCGGTCTCTGCCAATGGACAGCCGGCCAACGACGCTCCTGTTCGGGGTCGGTAAGGAAAACATCGTCGTCGAGAACACTGATGCAAGATTTGTTGAATTCTGCCGGAAAGGCCCAATCGCCCCGATCACACATGCGCCACGAGTAATAGTCCAAGAGATTACGCAGAGTCAATCCACCGACCCGGAAACATTTTCGTATGCACGGTTTCCTCTCTTTGCACTTGTGCGAAGCAATTTTAGGGGATTGTCGACGCTTCTGCTGTTCTTCGTACCACATCTGTCAGCTCTGGTTTCCTTCATTATTGCTGTTTTCAAAAACCCGCTTGTAATTATCCTTGGGAGGGATTTTGCCTATCATGCCATGGTATCATGGCTGAATCACAATGGCCTGATACATGCAGTCGTTATTACGAATTCCAACTATGCAGCGCAGCCGCTGTGGATGCACAGCCTCCCGGGCCGTCGATATAGAACACACATGGTATGGTATTCACAGAACTCCATTCCGTTTGTTTACCAAGCCGACCAAGTTCAAGAACCTTTCCCCTATTTTAAGCATATTCGCGTTGATGAGACGTGGGTATGGACGCAGGGATTCGCTGACTATTTGAAGCGCATTGGCGTGGCCGGCATTTTCTGTGTTGTTGGTCCCATCTTGTGGTATTTACCTGAAAGTGCCGCTGATGCTCCGCCGGGTATTCGATTGGTGGTTTTTGACGTCACTCCGGTAAGGGACAATTACGCACGGAAAATCGGTTTATTTTCCAACTATTACACGTCGAGCAATCTTAGAAAATTTTTACGCGACATTGTAGAAGTAAAGACGGAAATTGAGACTCACTTGGGGAAAAAGATATTGATTTCCCTCAAACATAAACGTGAATATCACAACATTCATGATCCCCAGTATATTTTATTTATACGAAACGAAATTCAAACGAGAGCAGACTGTGAAATCGTTTCGCCCCAGAAGAACATGTTCGGTCTCATTGCAGGAAGTCGGCTCGTCATTGTTATTCCCTATTCCTCGCCGGCCTACGTGGCGAGTTCCCTCGGTATTCCTGCTGTCTATTATGATCCTTCAGGCGAGTTACTCCCAACATATGAAAAATCCCCGCACGTCTCCTTTGCGTCTGACCGTAACGCACTATTGAAGTTGATTCGGAGCATGATAGCAACAGAATTACCGTATTGCAGAGAAGAAGCAATTTTGGTTCCGGATGCGCACGGATCGTAATACACCGTGCCTTGTTGCAGAAAGCAATGACAAGTAAAGATCAACAAATAAAAAACGGCATTATCTATCTTATGCCGGTAATCATTGGAAATGTGCTTCCTCTGGTCACCTTGCCTATCTTTACCCGTATTCTTTCCACAGAAGACTACGGTGTTCTTGCACTTGCGCAAATTTATGGGAGCTTTGTTATCGGCATGGCTAGTTTTGGTTTGCCGACGATCTTTGAGCGGAACTTTTTCGAGTATAAAGACCTCCAAAAGGCATCGGTATTATTATATTCAACGTTGACCTTCATCGCGCTCACCTTTACCCTGTGCGCCATTCTCACCTATATATTCAAGGCCTTCCTTGCAAAATGGATTATCGGTTCTCCTTTCCACGGCAATTTGCTGTTTTGGGTCTATTGTTCTACCGGCATCATAAGCCTTAAAAATTATTATTTGACCTTTTACAAAAACATGGAAAATGCAAAAAACTTTGTAAAATATACCATTGATGAAAGTTTAATGGGTGTCATTCTGTCATTTGTGATGATCGTTTTCATGAAGATAGGGGTCATTGGTTTAGTTTGGGGGCAGCTACTGGCAAGTCTTACGATCTTTCTTTACCTCTCGTTTAAGTTTCATCGCTCCTATCCTTTTTCCTATAATTTTATCATCTTGCAGGACTCGCTACGTCTTGGAATACCTTTGTTGCCCAGAACGTTATTTACGGTTGCCGGAAACCAATCTGACAAATATATGATAAGTCTCATCACTACCGCCGGAGGGGTTGGAGTCTACAGTATCGGACAGAAGATCGCAAATATTGTTTTTACCTATATGACGGCCATTCAAAATGTTTTTTTCCCCCGTGTTTACAAAAAAATGTTTGAACAAGGCGAAAGAGGAGGTGAAGAAATCGGCCACTATCTGACGCCCTTTGCCTACGTATCAGTTGCAATAGCCCTTACAATAGCACTCTTTTCAGAAGAAATAGTAAGCATCGCAACTCCGCTGTCGTATCATGGAGCTATTAACATCGTAATTATTTTGAGTCTGTTTTATGCATCCCTGTTTTTTGGCAAGCAACCACAGCTCACGTTTGCCAGAAAGACTCATGTCACCTCTGTTCTCGCAATGGTTACAACCAGCTTGAATATTGTTGTTATCATCCCCCTCACTGCGACCTGGGGGGCGATCGGCGCTGCATGGGGAGTCCTTCTTGGAGGAATGGTTTCAGGTATCATTGCCTTCATGGTTTCCCAGCATTATTATACAATAGTTTGGGAATACAAGAAAATCCTCAAAATCTATGGTTTGCTTCTCCTTTCCTCCCTGCTTTTAATGGTATTGCAATACGCCGGCTTAAGTTATCCCGTGCGGCTTGTTATCAAATTACTATCATTGATGTGGTATGTTTATCTCGGGATACGACTCAAAATAATTTCCCATGAAAACTATCAAATAGTGCGACAATTCTTTCAGTTAAGAAGATCAAAATCATCAGAAATTTCTTATTAAGCTCTGGTGCAATCACGTAAACCGCCATGCAGAGGCAGTGAATTTACTGTTCGACGACAGCCAATGTCTTCTACGATTTGATTCGACAGGTTTTATAACGATACGTTGGAGGTTTCTTTATGCGTACTATACTACTATCTACCCCTACTCGCGGATATACTCCAAACTATATTATACCTGCTGGAATTCTTTCCCTTGCGGCGTATCTCGAACAACATGGTCATGAAGTACGCGTCGTTGATGCCGCCGCTCTCCGAGAGCCGAATCCTGCGATTGTATCCCGTGTTCAAGATTTCGCGCCCGATCTGATCGGTATTGGCGGCATTATTACCGCGTATTCTTATATAATAAATCTTTCACGAGATTTAAAGAAAGCGATGCCCAAAATCCCGATTGTTCTCGGTGGACAGGTGGTAATCAATAATGTTGATAATTGTTTTCGTCACATGGAAGTTGATTATCTAGTTCACGGATACGGAGAAATAGCACTTGAAAAACTTGTCAGACATGTCGGAGGTAATTTGCCAATTCAGGATATCCCGGGCGTTTCTTATCGAAATGGTGTTGACATCATTTCTAATCCCGGCCGCGAATTTGTCAAGAACATAAACGACTTGCCTCTTCCCTCCTATCACTTGGTTGATATGGAATACTATGCTACGGTGAACGAGAGTAAGCTGACTCGGTTCAAAAAATACCTTGCAAAAAACGGGAAATCAGTCAGGAATTTTAGGTTTCTAACCGTCATGGGCACGCTGGGATGTACGGACAGATGCACGTTCTGTGTGCACGAGCAGGAGTTCATGGGGTTAAAGATTTTTTCTAATGATTATTTACTGAGGCATATTAAATATCTCCATGAAACATACAATATTAATATTTTTGCAATTGGCGAGGAGATGTTTATCTCCGACCTTTCAAGGGCTCGAGAATTCAATGACTTGATGAAAATAAATTTCCCCAAAGTTTATTGGAGCGCATCAACAAGGGCTAATCATATCACTCCCGAGCTGGTTGCCGAACTGGAAACCGGAAACTGCTATCAATTGGTTTTCGGCTTCGAATCAGGCAGTCAGAAAATGCTCAATTTGCTGAAAAAGCGGGTAACCCGCGACCAGAATATTCGAGCGTACTCAGTCCTTGATCAGTCGAAGCTCGTTGTTTCTTGTTCATTGATGATAGGCAGCGTAGGCGAAAACAACAATACTATTAAGGAAACCATCGATGCAGTTAAAAGAGCGCGGATCGGAAATTCGACAGTTTTTTTTGCAACCCCTTATCCGGGCGGGCGACTATGGGACTGGGCCGTGGAACGCGGGGTTATTAAGGACGCGCACCAATACTTGCTGAATGCATCGGACAAGGACGCGTCCGGCAACATTAACGCGAACTTGACACCGTATCCTAATTTCATTCTCAAATGCTGGCAGCAGATGGTAACATGGGCCTCATTTCGTGAAGAACGTCATAAGGAGTATGCGGTTCATGATTATCTTTCGCTCGCTGTCCGTGCAAAAAAAATACTTCGTGCTTTTCTTGGTCATACCTATCTGCCCGTGCCACTTGTCAAACTCATCGTCAATGCCTATTTCCTATATTACTCCATCTCTCGAAAAACTGTTAAGAGCCGGAATGACGGACGATATGAGTATCATATTGACAAAGATGGCGCGCTGTTGCCGGACGATCTGAAGGTTGGCTGTCCTCAACGATATGCATCCCCAGAGCAAATTTCATCAATGCTCAGCGGTGCGAAATAATGAACCCCTGCGGATTTAGCAAAATAATCGCGCTGCAAGCGTAAAGTCTAAATCAACCGCCGAGACACTGAGGCAAGACAGTAACTCTGTGGTAACTACGATTTATTACGAGATCGTCAGTCATTTTATCTTTTAAAAGAGGTGTTTTATGATCTGTGCCTTGATGATCGGCAGGGCGGGGAGCGTCGGGTTCCCCGGTAAGAACATCTACCCAATGTTGGGTAGGCCAATTGCTGCCTATCCACTCATGGCGGCAAAGGCGTCAGGGTACGTGGACCGGATCTATGTCTCTACTGATTCTCCGGAGATCATGCGGATCGGCGAGCGATTCGGGGCTGAGAAGATCGACCGTCCCCCGCAGCTCGCGACCAAGGAGGCATTAGGGGAAGACGCGTTTGTCCATGGCTATCGAGAAATCTCAAAAAGGCTCTCAGGGGAAAATAGAACGGTGGAAATCATGGTTTTGCTTTTTGCAAATGCGGCAACGATTACGGGTCAACTCATTGATAAAGGGATTGAAATTCTGCGTGCTGATCCAAGGGCCGACTCTGCTGTTACGACGTCCGTCTACAACATGTGGAGTCCATTGCGTGCCCGCAAACTGGGATCCGACGGCTTTTTACATCCATTTGTTCCGTTTGAGACTTTTGGCGAGCCAGCCACGCTGAACTGTGACCGCGATTCGCAGGGCGACGTGTATTATGCTGACATGAGCGTTTCCGTCGTACGTCCTCGCTGTTTGGAAAACATCAAAGCGGGACTCCTGCCGCAAAAATGGATGGGAAACCGGATACGCCCCATCCCGTCGTGGGGCGGATGTGATGTGGACTATGAATGGCAAATCCCACTTGTAGAATATTGGCTGAAGAAAAACGGCATTAAGGAGCCGGACCATGAAGAAGAACCATGGGATCTGCACAAATGACTTTGTATAAAAAACACAACAGCTTTGAAGGCATACGATCAAAGACCGCTCAGGATCAGTCTCCTGTCATCCAACGGCTTCAAAAGCTCCGAACTCGCACTGAACTCGTTGAAAAGCTGAATTCTCAGCATCGCTCCATACTTAGAAAGGTCTTCGATGATATATTCATCCAGGGAGGAAAGTCGGACAGTCAGAGATTTGTCCTTACACCTAACGTAATTGATGAAATCAACTCATATCCTGACGAGGCGATACCTCGTTATCTCATCCACCGCTATCGCTATGAGATGTTTCCCCAGCTCTTTTTGCTCGATGATTATCCACCTTACCTTCAAATCGAGCCAAGTTCATTCTGTAATTATCGCTGCATTTTCTGTTACAACAGCGATAAAACCTTTACCACAAAATCAGCCGGTTTTATGGGATACATGCAGTTTGACCGTTTCCGGCGGATCATTGACGAGATTGAAGGAAACATCGAATTTATTTCACTCGCATCTCGCGGCGAGCCCCTTCTCTGTCCCAATATTGATCGAATGCTTGCCTACACTGCGGGCAAGTTTCTGAACTTGAAACTCAATACTAACGCTTCCTTGCTTGATGAGAGAATATCCCATGCAATATTGCAGAGCGGTGTAAAGACACTTGTATTTTCAATTGATGCCTGCGATGATAAGCAATACCGACAGCTTAGAGTGGGCGGTTCTCTCAAAAAAGTCCTGAACAACGTGGAGCAGTTTCAGCGTATACGCACCGCGCACTACTCGAGTTCGAAAATTATTACGAGGGTTTCGGGCGTGAAGTATAACGATCAACAAGACCTGGATGCCATGCAGGAATTTTTTGATGGGCTTGTCGAACAGGTTGTATTCGTAAAATACAATCCCTGGGAAAATGTGTATGAACAGCCGGAGAACGATATCAAAACCTCTTGTTCCGATCTCTGGAGGCGAATGTTTATCTGGTGGGACGGGAAGGCAAACCCATGCGACGTGGATTATAAGTCCATGCTATCGGTCGGCACGACTGATAGCCAGTCGATTCATGCGTTATGGCACTCAGATGCCTATATGACACTTCGTAAGCACCATTTGGAAAACGAACGTTCAAGCATCAATCCATGCAAGCGGTGTGTCGTAATTTGAGTTTTGAGGCATAACTCCATTTATGTATACTAAAGTGTACTTGATAGTCGGCGCTTCAGGCACCATTGGGTCAGCCGTAGCAAAATATTTGCCTGCCGAGGGAGTAGGGCTTGGCCTTCATTATTGCCGCAACAGGAATGTAATACACGAAATGCTCCCGGTCTTCCAGAATGTCGGGGCTATTTGTCACCCTATGCAATCTTCCCTTGATTCGGAAATCTCGTGCAGGGCCCTGGTTGACGATTGTTTTCGGCAGTTTCAAGCCATTGACGGAATCGCCCTGTGCGGCGGCACTGTTGCATGGAACGAATGGCAATCTTTACACGAAGCCGATTGGAACGCTATGTTCTTTCAACATTGCATTGCGCCTTTTGTTATCGCACAGCAGGCTATTCCCCTTATGGCTGCACGCGGCGGAGGCAGCGTCGTTTTTCTCAGTTCAATTGCTCCCAAGTATGGCGGATCTCCTAAAAGTATGCATTATGCTGCTGCCAAGGGTGCGCTTGAAACAGCCATGTACGGACTGTCTAAGGAGGTCGCCCGATACGGAATCAGAATTAACGGCGTGAGAGCAGGATTCATACACTCGCCTCAGCATGAGCGTGGACGTTCGGCAGAAGAAATTGCGGAACGAATCAAGAAAATTCCAATGGGTCGCGCAGGCATTCCCGAAGATGTCGCATCCACAATAACCTATTTATTGTCCGATGCATCAAAATTTATCACAGGAGAAATCATCGCCGTAGCTGGCGGAGATTAGCGGTAATTCCATTCGCCGGGTTACACCAACTGATGAGATCAAGAGGATGCTGTGCGACAATGTGCGATGAAGATATATGAGAATTATCAGCTTAGTAAGCAATGTGAAGTACTGTTAATCATTTGATCACTAAATATGATGCGCTATCTTTCATATCCATTCTCCACAATAAATCCAGTTTATGGCAACCCCTCACTGAAAATGGATATTGGCCATGTCAAATCCATTTTAAGAGGCGATTCATGTAATGTAATGAGATTTACAATGGAAAATCATTGGGGGACGCATATTGATTGCCCGGCGCATTTCTTTGAAAGAGGAGCGAAGATAACGGATTACGCTGCGGAAATGTGGGTATTTAGAAAACCTTTTGTTGTCAATTTGGCATTACTGGAGAATCAGCTTATTATGCCGCAAGACATACGTCATGTCAGCGAAGGATCCGACCTGGTTTTGATCAAGAGTGATTTTTCTCGATATCGCGGCACGGAAAAATACAGCGTACACAATCCTGGCATTTCCTCTGAAGTCGCAGAATGGTTAAGAGAAAAGCATCCTTCTGTAAGGGCAATCGGATTCGACTTTATTTCTATTTCGCCGTATCAAAACAGGGAAGTAGGGAGAAAGGCGCATCAGGCATTCCTTAATTCGGATGACGGCTCTATGCCATTGCTTATAATTGAAGACATGGATCTTTCACCGGACCTCACTGGATTGAAAGAGGTCATGGCCTTCCCTCTGAGAATAATAGGGCTCGATAGCGCGCCTTGTACCGTGATCGGAATATTTTCATGAAAGGCATCGCTATCTGATTTTGATGATTTATTATCGAAATCGGCAATCAATCACAGTTATGAGATCAACCTTACAACACTTATCAAAATTGATAGTAAAGTATGTCCTGAAAAAATCCATCTTAGCAAGCAACAAGGAACGCGGCGAGCGATCTATTTATGAAATGCTGCCGAGTATTGTCCCAAATATCACAAAACATTTCTCTTCAGTAGAAATAGACGAAAGCGATTCCTTTTTAAATGATCATATCCGTTGCCAGCACGCCTTTCAAATAAAACTTGTTCTTAAGGCTATAGACCGGCTTGCGCCCAAAATAGATTCTCACATCAATATCGTTGATATTGGAGACTCGTCCGGCACGCACCTGACATATATAAATGCCTTGTTGCGAAATAAGAGGTTAAAGGTTTCCACGTTATCTGTGAATCTGGACCCGATAGCGGTCGATAAAATCAAGGCGAAAGGGCTAAATGCCCTCCGGTGCAGGGCGGAGGAACTGCACATGATTGAAGGGGGAATGGAAGCGGATATTTTCCTGTCATTTGAAATGCTTGAACATCTCGTTGATCCGATCACCTTTTTACATGCGCTTGCAACGCATGGAAAATGTAAATATTTTATTCTGACTGTGCCGTATCTGAAAAAAAGCAGGATCGGACTTCACCAGTTGCGCCGAGAGACCAAGGGCGAAATGAACGCCGAGAACACCCATATCTTCGAGTTGTGTCCCGACGACTGGAATCTATTATTTACATTCTGCGGTTGGGAACGCATCCATGCGGACATTTTTACCCTCTATCCAAAACGCAGTATCTTGAACATGTCCAAGTATATATGGAGAGCGTTAAGCTTTGAGGGATATTACGGAGTGATCCTTAAACAAAACACCACGGTCTCGCAACTATACAAGGCATGGCGGAGTTTTTTATAGATACAGATTATTTGATACGACGTATGCAGCGGCACAAGGAGGGTCATTCGTGCGGAATATTGCTATTACAACATCCTCATTCAATATCTCGGATAATCCTGCGTTAATGATGTTGACGCAAAAAGATTATAAGATCATCACCAACTCTTTTGGCAGGAAGCTTACGGAGGACGAAGTTCTTGATATGCTTAAAAATAACGTAGTGGGCATGATCGCGGGCGTTGAACCCCTGACGAAAAGAGTACTGGAGAGCGTTAAGAGTTTGCGAGTGATTTCACGCTGCGGTATCGGCCTTGATAGTGTGGATACTGACGTTGCGCAAAAGCTTAATATCAAAGTATTCAATACGCCTAGCGCTCCTGTTGCTGCGGTAGCCGAACTTACTATAGCCCTCATATTGGACGTGCTCAGAAAAGTATCTCAAACGGATCGCACCATCAGGCAGGGATACTGGAAACAGTTCATGGGCAGTCTTTTGGCTTCCAAGACAGTGGGCGTAATCGGCTGTGGCCGAATCGGGTCAAAAGTCAGCAAGCTTTTAAAAGCTTTTAACGCACAGGTTCTTGTCACTGATCAGCGCCATGTCCTTGTCGCCCCCGACATAATTAACTGCCAACTCGATGAGCTTCTGAATCGTTCCGATATCATCACGCTGCATATACCATACGGACCATCAACTCATCACTTCATTCAGCATGAGAGAATAATGAAAATGAAAGCAGGTTCAATTTTGATCAATGCGTCGCGGGGAGGATTAATTGACGAGCAAGCCCTTTTTAATGCATTGCAGTCTGGTCATCTTGCCGGCGCCGGACTGGATACATTCGAAGAAGAACCGTATAATGGCCCCCTGATAACATTGCCGCAGGTTGTGCTGACGGCCCATATGGGATCATACGCGAAAGAAACACGAACGCAGATGGAACGGGAGGCAGCAGAAAATTTATTGGAGGGCTTAACTGCTGCCGGCCTGTTCGATAAAATGTGAACATATTAGTTGAGGAGGCTCAAATGCTATGAATAATAAATCAGTCATCGTATATGGCGGCAGCGGATTTCTCGGCAGTCACGTTGCGGATGCGCTAACGGAAGCGGGTTATGATGTGAAAATATTCGATTGCATATCCTCGCCATATTTACAACCTAAACAGCAGATGATCATCGGCGACTTGATGGACATGGAAGAAGCGGTGCGGGCTGCCCATGGCTGCAGCTACGTGTATAATTTTGCCGGTCTTGCAAACATTGATGTGGCGAAAAACCAGCCTGTTGCTACGGTCTCCCTGAATGTACTGGGGAATATCCATGCCTTGGAAGCAGCCCGGCACTGCGGAGCGGAACGCTTTATATTTGCGAGCAGCGTCTATGTATATTCGGAAACCGGTTCTTTTTATCGTGCGAGCAAACAGTCGTCAGAACGATTTGTCGAAGCATATTATGAGCGGTATGGCTTGAACTATACCATACTTCGATATGGTTCTCTCTACGGCCGTAGGGCTGACGAGAAAAACGGCATGTACAAACTGCTGAAACAGGCACTGGAAAAGAAGTCCATAACGTATGAGGGGGACAGCGATGCGACGAGAGAATACATCCATGTCAAAGACGCTGCCCGTTTGAGCGTGCAGATACTGGGTGCTGCTTATGCAAATCGCCACATTATCCTGACAGGCCAAGAACGGATGCCTGTAAAAAATATGATGAAAATGATCTCGGAAATGATCCCTGGTGGAGTTGATCTCCATTTCGGCAACAAAATCAGCAACGGCCACTATATTATGACACCTTATGCCTTTCATCCGAAAGTCGGGCATAAGTTGGTAGCGAACGACTATGTTGATATGGGTCAAGGTATCCTGGATTGCCTGGCAGAATTGCATGAGAAGCTGCACCCGAACGGACAGGCGGAAGAAGATTGGCTGATAGCCGATCAGAATAGTGCTAACAATGAATGAGCTTAAATTTGACGCAATTATATTTGATTTTGACGGCGTCCTAGTTGAATCGGTTGATGTAAAAACAAAGGCTTTTGCCTCTTTATATTCGGAGTATGGCCAGGATGTCGTCTCGAAAGTCATTTTGTACCACCTCGAACACAGCGGGATATCACGATTTGTAAAATTTCATTATTATCATGAAACGCTGCTGAACAAGGACCTTAGTCCAGACGAAGAAGCCCTGCTTGGAGAGCGATTTTCAAAAATTGTTGAGGATGCCGTCGTACAGGCATGCTGGGTAGAAGGTGCCATGCATTTTCTCACAAACCATTACCGCTTGCTTCCCTTGTTTGTGGCCTCCGGGACGCCGCAGCAGGAGTTGGAACGGATTATTATGAGGAGAAGCATGGAGCACTTTTTCCGGTCTGTTCATGGAACGCCGTCTACAAAAGGTGAGATTATCCAGGCTATCATCCAGAAACACGGATTTGACCGCCAACGAATGCTGATGGTCGGCGATGCACGGGCCGACTATGAGGGCGCCATGTCTGCGGGAGTGAATTTTATCGGTCGTATATTAGAGAGAAATAATTTTTTTCCGGATACGGTCCCCGTCATATCCACGCTGAACAGCTTGGCTGACTTTATTCGCGCCATCCCACACAAATCATGAAGCTTGATCTGACCGGCAATTCACCAATCAATCAACAGTATGTGTCCTGGTTGAATCAGATAGCAACAGAACTGAGATCACCCTATACGGATCTCATACGAAAGCTTTCTGAGAAGAACCAGGGCGCCATAGACTGGTGGGTAACCCCCATGGCAAGCCGCAATCCGTATTCCTGCTCCCTTTTCCTCCAGATATGTTATCTTTTTCTGACACTCAGGATCGTCGAACACAAGCATCCACTTGAAGAAGTTCGGGTAAATTCTTATGCGCTCGCGGTCACCTTAAAAAAACTGCTCTCTTCTTTACATCCTCAGATACGCATAACTCATCCTCAGAAGGCAATGATGATAATTCGTTCTTTTACAGCGTTTCTGCGCGGATTTTTCGCAAGTCTCTATCACACCGGTAATCAGTACCTTTTTTCAAAACTGTTTCAAAACACTTCGAGGCCTCTTTCTGGTAACCCGATAGTCCTGATCGATACTTTCGTATATGCGAACAGTTTCAGCGGGGAGGCGAGAGACCGGCATTTTACCGGTCTTCTCGATTTTATTGATGATGAAGACAAAAAAGAAATCTTTTTTACTCCGACGTTTTACAAAATAAGAAATTACGCCAACCTCTTTAAAAAAATACGCATGTCGAAAACGAATTTTCTTCTGAAGGAAGATTTTCTAAGGCTGAAAGATTATGTGTTTGCTCTCACGCACTGCCTGAGGGCGGTTGGAGTCACTATCCCGCCATCAACCCTTCGGGGTATCGACGTTACGCCGCTGGTTCGAGAAATATATCACGAATCTATCTGCTCTTCAAGCTCGATAGAAGGGCTCTTGAAGTATCGCTTCGCCAGACGCTTGTCGGAAACAAAGGTAAGCATCAGATTGATTATCGACTGGTTTGAAAACCAGGAAATAGATCATGGTGCCAATGCGGGGTTTAGAAAATATTATCCGGGCACGATGATTGTCGGCTATCAAGGCTATATTGTACCAAAGCATTATCTCTGCACATATCCAGCCGCTTATGAAGAGGAACATCGGGTGATTCCGCATCAGATTGCTGTTGTCGGTAAAGGCTTGATGGAACCCGCAAAGGAATTCTACCCTCACCTCAACGTTGTTACGGCTCCCGCGTTCCGCTTTCAAGAAGTCTGGAGAGAACGAAAGTATTTGCCTGATAATAAATATTTTACCATTCTCGTATCATTACCCATTCTCTTCAAGGAATGCAACGACATATTAAACGTGCTGTACGATGCTCTACGTCACCCCAAAATCCAAGGATCCTCCCGTCATGGCTATCGGTTTTGGATAAAACACCATCCTGCCAATACCACCGCAAAAATTAAAAAAAATTTTGGTAAGCTTTGGCCAAAAGACTTCGAATTCGTTAGCGGGTCTTTTCACGATCTCCTTGAACAAAGCGGTCTGCTGATAAGTATATCATCAAGCACATGTGTGGAGTCACTATCGAAAGGCGTACCCGTCATTGTACTTGGAAGCCTATCGGGACTCACTCAAAATCCGATCCCCTCGCAGATTACGCAGGATATATGGACGCTCTGTTACGCGGCAGAGGATGTTGTTACTGCAATAATAAAGTACTCAACACTCGATAAAGTTGCACATGCTCGTCACCAAGCAGTCGGAGCCATCATCAGAAAAAGTTATTTTGAGCCTATAACGAAAAAAAAAGTAAAGCAATTTTTGTGTTTATAAGCAATGGTTATGCTCTGTATAGCTTCGTATGCTGATTAGTATTGTTATTCCAACCCGCCACCGTCCTGCCGATCTCGGCCGCGCTGTAGAATCAGTCTTGCGTCAGAGTCATCTGCCGGATCAATTGCTGATCATCGATCAGAGTAATGATAGGGAATCGAGGACACGCGTTGATTCGCTGTTCGCAACCATGGGCAAGAGGGTCGATCTGATTTATGTCCATGATGCGGGAATACCGGGACTTGTTGCTGCGAAGAAAATCGGGGTCGAAAAAAGTTCCGGCGACGTTATCATGTTTTTAGAAGACGATGTGGTGCTTGACGAAAATTATGTTAAAACCCTGGCACAGGGCTTCCTCGACCATCCTGAAATGATGGGCTCGTGCGGCGTGGTTACGCTGATAGCAAGCGCGACCGGACTTTATCGCTGGTTCTTTCATTTTTTTCACCGGGGTATTTTTTTCGACCATCGCGTAGGCATTCATGGTAATCAGAACATTATCCGAGACAGGATGATTACCAGTGCTTTCTTGAGTGGCGGCATATCAGCGTATCGGCGCACCGTCTTCGAAAAAGTACCATTCGATACAGCAAATGATTTTTTCATGCTCGAAGATATCGATTTCTCCACTCGTGCAGCCCGGGTTTTTGGAAAAGATCGTTTCTGTATCAACACCGGGGCGAGGCTTCAACATCTGATGTCTCCGGTCAATCGCGCACGGCTGAGAATCCGTTACGAGCGGAAAATACGGGAGTTTATCTGCTTTTACAAAAAAAACCGTGACCAACAATTGCCCCTGATGAATCTCTCCTGGCTGCTTATCGGTCTGTTTTTGGAAGCGTTGTTTGTTTCCCTCACTTCAGGCCACTATGGTCCTATTTCTGGATTTTTCAAGGGACTTATCACCGGGTTCCGGTGGCGGATCAAACCCGTATTATGAATTTTTCGAAGAAAAAAGACGACGGGGAAGTAATGTCGCTATGATTGTGGCCATTACCGGCGGCACCGGTTTTATAGGTAAAAAGCTCGTTTTAAGGCATCTTGACCGAGGGGATCAAGTTCGTCTGATTTCGCGGCGTGCAAAAACAGAGGTCGATCTTCCCGGCGATGTAACCGTGTATCAGGCTGATTTAGCTGACCGTAACACGAATCTTGTTCCCTTCGTCGATGGCGCCGACATCCTTTACCATTGCGCGGGAGAAGTCCGCGACCCCGGTCGCATGTACGCGGTATATGTCGAAGGCACGACAAAATTGGTGGACGCGGCCGCTGGAAGAATCGGCCACTGGGTGCAGCTCAGCAGCGTCGGTGTATATGGCCCGCATTACCGAGGCATCATCGCAGAAGATGCGCTGGAAAATCCGATAGGAATCTATGAGGAAACAAAGGTCTGTGCAGATCATATAGTCATCGACGGAGCAGGTCGCTCGAAGTTTACCTGTACGATTCTGCGGCCATCCAACGTGTTCGGCCCCGCGATGAAAAACCGATCTCTTTTCAAGTTGATAACGGCGGTTGACAAAAAGATATTTTTTTTTATAGGAAAGCCCGGCGCCGTAGCGAACTACATTCCCGTGGACAATGTTGTCGAGGCGTTACTGCGATGCGGAACCGTAGAGGCGGCAAAAGGGAGAATCTACAATCTATCGGACCACTGTACCGTCGAGGAACTGATCAAAGTGATAGCTCAGTCGCTTGCCAAACCGATACCGAGGTTTCGGCTGCCGGAAGCCCCCGTTCGTCTGCTCGCTCGTATGCTGGGCAGGATTCCCGGTTTTCCGCTTACAGAATCGAGGGTGAATGCCTTAACCAGTCGGGCCGTATACTCATGCCAGCGTATTCACCATGAACTCAACTACCGGCATCCCGTTTCTCTGGAAGCGGGCTTCCGCCAACTGGTAGAAGCGTGGAAGCAGGCGGCATGAAGAAGATTTGCATAGTCGTGTCCAGCGAGTTGACGATCAAGGCTTTTATGCTCAACCATATCCGGGCATTGAGCAAACGCTATGACGTCACCGTGGTCGCCAACACTGCGGAAAAAGAGTTTTTTGAGCGTTTCGAAATCGAGGCTGACGTGGTTCCGGTCCATATTGAGCGGAAACCGTCACTGCTTCGGGATGTGATGGCGGTGTGGTATCTCTATCGTCTGTTCAGGCAAAAGAACTTTGATCTCATCTATTCCGTTACCCCGAAAGCCGGACTGCTTGCTGTGCTTGCAGGATCAATGGCACGCGTTCCCGTTCGGATCCATACCTTTACAGGCCAGGTGTGGGTAACCCGGTCCGGGCTGATGCGATTCATCCTCAAGACCGCTGATCGCATCCTTGGTCTCTTTGCCACCCATGTTCTGGTCGACAGCTTCTCTCAGCGCAATTTTCTTCTCCTCGAAAATGTTATTCCTTCCTGGAAATCTTCCGTTCTGTCCAGGGGATCCATCAGCGGTGTCGACACGAATCGATTCAGTCCAAATAGAAAAATACGAGATATCATCAGAAAACGCCATAGCGTTGCCGACGACCATATTATTTTTCTCTATCTTGGACGACTGAACCGAGACAAGGGGATTCTTGACTTGGCACAGGCCTTTGTAAAGGTAGCGGTATCTCATCCCGATGCCCATCTGTTCATCGTAGGGCCGGACGAGGAAAACCTGTTGCCAACTGTGCGGAATATTAGTACAATTGCTTCTGACAGGCTGCATTATGCAGGTTACACGGAAATGCCTGAACAGTATTTGGCCTGCGCCGACGTGTTCTGCCTTCCCAGCTATCGTGAAGGGTTCGGTACCGTAATTCTCGAGGCCGCGGCAGCGGGGCTCCCCGCCATTGGATCGAGAATCTACGGTATTACCGACGCGATAGAGGCGGGGAGCACAGGTTTACTGCATGACGCCGGCAATGTCAACCAATTGACGGATTGCATGGAACAGTGTCTTGTGAACCCCGCGCTCAGAAAAAATATGGCTGAAGCCGCACGAACGCGAACTCTGCGGGATTTTCCCCAGGAGAAGGTGACAACGGCATTGCTCGATTTCTTTCAGCACATTCTGCAGTAGCCATGTTGATTATGATTAAACGGATATTCGATATCTCTGGAGCAGGCATACTCATTGTGGTCCTGTTGCCGCTCATCGTCTCCATCGCCGTACTGGTTCGTATCCTGATCGGAAAACCGGCGTTGTTCCGGCAGAGGAGACCCGGTTGTCATGGAAAGCCTTTTCTCCTCTACAAGTTCCGCACCATGACCGAAGAACGTGACGCAGAAGGACATCTCCTGCCGGACGAGGTCCGGCTGACGGCATTCGGAGGACTCTTGCGGAAATTCAGCCTCGATGAGCTGCCGCAGTTACTGAACGTCATAAAGGGCGACTTAAGCCTTGTCGGCCCCCGACCGCTGCTGATGGAGTATCTGCCCCTCTACACGCCTGAACAGGCCCGCAGGCAGGAAGTGAAACCGGGAATAACCGGCTGGGCGCAGGTCAACGGCCGCAATGCAATAAGTTGGGAAGAGAAATTTAGGCTTGATGTGTGGTATGTGGATAATCAGACATTCTCGCTTGACCTGAAGATTCTTTGGTTCACGTTCGTTAAGGTTCTGAAACGGGAGGGGATCAACCAGGAGGGACGGGCAACGGCAGATAAATTCATGGGGAGCGATACTGGGTTATGACTGAACGATTTAACAACTGGAAGGCGCCAAAAATTCCTGAGGGCAAACCGACAAAGTACCACTGGGTAGTTCAGCACCGGGAGAAGCTCCATTTGGGGTACAAAACGGACATCGGTGCGTTCACGTATATCAATGCGAAGAACGGCGTTGTTATAGAAGATCATGTCCAAATCGGCTCTCACTGTTCAGTCTATTCCGTCTCTACTATCGACAACAAGGAAGGCCGTGTTGTCTTAAAGAAAAATTGTAAGATAGGCAGTCACAGTGTAATCATGCCCGGCGTTACCATCGGTGAAAATGCAGTCATTGGGGCCCTAAGCTTTGTTAATAGTAACATCCCCGACAATGTGACCGCCTGCGGTGCACCTGCGCGGATCATTAAGAGGCCTCGCAAGAAAAAGATGCCCAAAAACCTGCCGTGAAGAAGAAAGCTAAGCTACCAGGGAAAACGATCTCTCTTTTTGCACCTTGGCCGTTCTTTGCAGCGGATGAGATTGCCGCTGCGCAGTCGGTTCTGAAATCCGGCAAGGTAAACTACTGGACGGGCGAAGAGGGACGTTTCTTCGAGAAGGAATTTTCCACCTTCATCGGCACCCGTTATGCCGTGGCGCTGGCGAACGGGACCGTTGCACTGGAGCTCGCCCTCTACGCTCTCGGGATAGGCCCCGGCGACGAGGTGATCGTCGCCAGCAGAACATTCATTGCCTCGGCGAGCTGTATTGTGATGCGGGGCGCTACGCCGGTCATGGCGGACGTAGATCTCGCAAGCCAGAACATTAGTGCCGAAACGATCAAACCTCTGATCACGCAGCGAACCAAGGCGATCATCGCCGTGCATCTGGCCGGATGGCCCTGTGATATGGATCCGATCATGGAATTGGCACAGAAATATAATTTAAAGGTTATCGAGGATTGCGCGCAGGCACACGGTGCGACCTACAGGGGCAAACCAGTGGGTTCGCTGGGACATGTTGCTGCCTTTTCTTTCTGTCAAGACAAAATCATTACGACGGGCGGCGAGGGAGGCATGTTGACGACGGATGACCAGGCGGTATGGGAAAAAGCCTGGTCATACAAAGATCATGGCAAAAACTATGATGCTGTCTATGGTCCTCAAGTGGGGAACGGTTTTCGCTGGCTCCATGATTCGTTCGGCACAAACTGGCGATTGACGGAATTGCAGGCTGCGATCGGGCGGATACAACTGCGTAAATTGCCGTCCTGGCTAAAAAAACGTCGAGCACATGCGTCGCTTCTTACAAAGGAGTTCATGCATATTCCTGCTCTGCGCGTTACTGTCCCTTCGCCGGAAATCGAGCATGCATACTATAAATATTACGTTTTCATTCGTCCGGAGTTGCTGAAACATGAATGGACCCGTGATAGAATTCAAGCTGAAATCAACGCCGCAGGGGTCCCATGTTATAATGGGAGCTGTAGTGAAATTTATCTGGAAAAGGCTTTTCCCGAGCATCTGAGGCCGTCGCGGCGTCTTCAGGTTGCGAAAGAGTTGGGAGAAACGAGCCTGATGTTTCTGGTCCATCCGACACTGACGACAGCAGATATCAAACGGACCTGCACGGTAGTGAAAAAAGTACTTCAGGAAGCGACCCGGCAAGTCGACGTAACGTAGCATCCACTAAAGGAGTCTGGAGATGCCGTCTTTGAATGATATGCGTTTCAAGCAGCTTCTGGTTGTGCTGACCGATGCGGTCCTTATTACGGCTTCTCTGTTTGTTGCCTATGCGCTGCGTTTTAATACCGTACGCTTAGACAGCCATTGGTCTCAGATCATCCATGCGCTCCCGATTATTCTCGTTGTCCGCCTTACTCTGTTCGTGTCCATGGGATTGTACCGCGGGATGTGGAGATTCGTAGGTATGCGCGATCTGGTGGTGCTTATCCAGGCGGTCTCGATCAGTTCCGCGTTGGCCGTAGGACTGTTATTCCTGTTTTTCAGACTCGAAAACTATCCCCGATCGGTCTTTATCATCGACTGGTTTGTCGTGCTCGTGCTCATCGGAGGAAGCCGTTTTGCCTATCGCCTGTACCGGGAGGGCGGGCTGCGGTTCAAGCGTATCAAACAAAAAGGCAGCAGCCGGGTCCTCATCGTCGGAGCCGGAAGGGCAGGAGACCTTATCCTCCGGGAAATTCTGAGAGACCACGGCCATATATACACCCCCGTGGGATTCGTGGACGACGACAGGAGGAAGCGCAACATGACCATTCACGGCTACCGGGTGCTGGGAAATACGCGGGACATTCAGCGAATCGCCGCCAAGCATGATATTGACGAGATCCTTCTGGCAATACCTTCGGCATCCGCACAAGCGAAGAGAAGGATCGTGCATACCTGCACAAGAGCTCATATAAAATTTAAAACGCTCCCGTCTGTTGGCGATCTTCTCAAGGGAACCGTTACGGTGAACGCCCTTCGTGAGTTTCAGATCGAGGACCTCCTGGGGAGAGAGCCGGTAAAGCTGGATACGGCCGCGATCAAACAGTACCTGCGGGATAAGACGGTTTTAATCACCGGCGCCGGCGGTTCGATCGGTTCTGAGCTCTGCCGTCAGGTGGCGCAATTCTCCCCGAGGCGGCTGGTTTTGTATGAACAGTCGGAGTTCAACCTTTACCAGATCGAAATGCTCCTCGCGGACCAGTACCCGGAGGTAGATCTTTACCCCATAATCGGCGATGTACTAAACCGTCAAAAGGTCGAAAGGACTCTCGGGCTCTTCAAGCCTGATGTCGTGTTTCATGCAGCGGCGTACAAGCACGTTCCCCTTATGGAGTTGAACCCTGAAGAGGCCCTCAGAACGAACGCACTCGGCACGTGGACCATGGCTTCTCTTTCCCATGAGTACGGAGTCAGCAAATTCGTAATGGTGTCCACGGACAAAGCTGTGCGACCTACGAATATCATGGGAGCAAGCAAGCGTATAGCAGAAATTATTTGTCAGGGGTTCGCTCGGGACGGGAAGACAAAGTTTGTGACTGTCAGGTTCGGAAACGTGCTGAATAGTGTCGGAAGCGTTATCCCGCTTTTTAAAAGCCAGATTGCCAAAGGCGGGCCGGTGACCGTTACTCATCCCGAGATATACCGGTATTTCATGACCATTCCCGAGGCGGCGCAGCTCATCATGCAGGCCGGCGCCATGGGGCAGGGCGGTGAAATCTTCATCCTGGACATGGGGGAGCCTATTAAGATCGTCGATCTGGCAAAAGACATGATCACCCTGTCCGGGCTCGAACCGGATAAGGACATCAAGATCGTTTTTGCGGGTCTTCGCCCGGGGGAGAAACTATACGAGGAACTGCTGATGGAAGGGGAAGAAGTAAAGTCCACGATCCATCAAAAGATAAAAGTAGCAGTGGCCGAAAAAGTTGATTGGCGGTCTACATTGTCACATATAGAGCAGTTACTCACATCGGTGAAGGATGGTATTTCCGAGGTATCCCTCGAAACAGTAAAAAGGCTCGTCCCTGAATATCAATCGAACGCGACGGCTATAGAGAGACAGGGCTCTGCCTTCGAGCTCGCTAAGCTCAACGATGCCATTGAGCCCGCCGATACATCAAATTTTCCACGGAAGGACGCGTAGTGAAAATATCGTATTTACTCAACACCTTCGGCAAAACCGGCGGCCATGTCGTTCTTTATAATTTCATGGATAACCTGGTCAGGCGAGGGCACGACGTTGTCGCCGTGCTTCCGGGAGGAGCCGTTCGGTGGGACGAGAATATCCGCGAGCGGATTCTTCGCGCAGAGAGCGCGCCGCGGAAGAGGAGAAAAAAAAGGTTTCATGGCGGATTGATAGAACGGATACGAAATATAGAATCGGTACGACAATACCGCATCTTTCAGAAAATCAAGAATCTCAGCCGGGATTTGATCAGGAACTGGTCGCCGTCCGATGTTACGATCTCCACCTACTCTTTTACCACCTATGCGGGCTATTGCCTTGCGGAAAAAACGGTCCCCCTCTACCATATGCAGCACTTTGAGGAAGTCTTTTTTCACGAGGACCTTCTCCGGCAGGTGGCCCGTCATACCTATCATTTGCCGTTGATACAAATGGCGAACTCCACTTGGCTCAAAACCATTATGAAAAAACATTTCAGGAGCGACGCTCATCTGTTGAATCCCGGTATCGATCTCGATATTTTCAAGCCGTCAGTCCGGCCCCGAGATAAATACCAGAAAGATAAAAAAGAATGGGTCATCGTCAGTTATATGGATGAAAGCAGGTTGTGGAAGGGATTCCGCGACGCCGCAACTGCCGTGTCTTTTGCGAGAAAACAACTTGCTGCGTCAGGCATCAGACTCGTGTGGAAGGTGTTCGGCCTGTCAGCGCCGGCGCAGAAGTACGAAACAGAATTCGCATACATGGGGCAAGTGTTCGGCCGCGACCTTGCAGCTCTCTACTCGCAGGCGGATATTGTTCTCGTTCCCTCATGGTACGAAAGTTTTCCACTGCCGCCTCTGGAGGCGATGGCGTCAGGCTCGCTCGTTATCACAACAAGGTACGGAACCGAGGATTACGTTGCTGACGGCCAGAACGGGCTCGTCGTGCTCCCGAGGAACGCTGAGGACATGGCTGAACGCATCATCTCCGCCGTGGAACGCCCGGCGGATTGCCTTAGGATGACGGACGCTGGACTGGAAACGGTAAAAAATTATACCTGGGAAAAGAGAACGGATGTTTTGGAGCGGATCCTTGAAGATTCGCAAAAGGGCTACTCGTTCACGAAGTTTCAACTCTTCGACGATCTGGTAAAGGGCGATTTTAAAAAATACATGTACGAGGAATTCTTGTCATGAGGTTTTCTGCAATTATTGTCGGCGCCGGACTTGCGGGCGCGACTCTTGCGGAGCGCATCGCAACGCAGCTCAACAAGCGGGTTTTGCTCGTGGAACAGCGCAATCACATCGCCGGGAACACCTATGATTACTACAACGAAGAAGGAATATTGGCGCAGAAATACGGACCTCATATTTTCCATACGAAATCGAAAAGCGTTTGGGATTATCTCAGCGCCTTTACGGAATGGAATAATTATGTACACCGAGTGCTCGCACGGGTGAATGGAAAAGAAGTCTCGTTGCCGATCAATATCGAAACAGTTGAAAGCCTCTACGAGCGCTCCTTTACGCCCGACGAGTTTGAACGGTTTCTCGCAGAGCGACGGGTCAAGATTGCGGAGATCAAAAATTCCCGGGACGTTGTTGTCTCGCAAGTCGGCGAGGAACTCTATGATCTCTTCTTCAAGAACTATACAAAGAAGCAATGGGGCGTTTATCCCCAAGAGCTTGACGCGCAGGTTGCTGGCAGGCTCCCTGTGAGGATAGATCGAGACACCCGATACTTTACGGACCCGTATCAGGGAATCCCCACACACGGATTTACGCGGATGGTTGAAAAGATGCTGAACCACCCGAACATCCATATTCTCCTGAATACGGACTTTAAAGAGATCATCAAGTCCCTGAGATATGACACGCTCATCTTCACCGGCCCGATCGACTCCTTCTTTGATTGCCGCCACGGCAGACTGCCATACCGGAGTCTGGATTTTGTCTTTGAAACCCTCGATCGTGAGCATTTTCAGAACGCCGGTGTCGTAAATTTTCCGAACGATCATGAGTATACACGCATTACAGAGTTTAAACATTTTTATTTTCAGCGTCATCACAAGACGACGATCTGCTATGAATACCCCAGGGCCGAGGGAGATCCGTATTATCCGATTCCGAAACGGGAATATCAGGACATCTATGCGAAGTACCGGAAGGACGCCGAACGGTTAAAAAAGGTTTTCTTCGTTGGAAGGCTCGCGGACTATCAATATTTTAACATGGACCAGGTCGTGGAACGGTCGCTGAACCTTTTTGAGAGGATTCAGGAGCGCATCTGACCGGAAATCGTTTCTTTTGAAGGGTGGTGCCGTAACGTATGGATATATCCGTCATTGTCCCAACCTATAATCGACCGCAAGCTCTTCGTCTCTGTTTATTGAGCCTTGCCGGGCAGAGCACGATGCCGTCCGAGGTTTTGATTGCCGATGACGGAAGCGGTCCCGATACCCGGGCAACAGTACAGGAGATGCAGGAGTCACTGCACGACCGCTTCCCGATTAAGCACGTGTGGCAGGAAGACAGGGGTTTTCGTAAACCGAAAATCCTGAACGAAACCGTTCGGCAGTCGTCAGGCGACTATCTGATTTTCATAGATGGCGACTGTATGGCGCACCGCGACTTCGTCAAAGCACACGCTGAAAACAGTCATCCGGACAGAATATTGAGCGGAAAACGCGTCGAGATCGGCAAAAAACTGACTGAACGCTTACTCAAGGAAGCAACAATTCTTAATTGTCTGACTCTTCGACTTATCTGGGACGCGGTAATGCGAGAGTCGCGCAAGGTCGAAGAGGCGATCCCCATTACCAATAATATTCTCCGTCGACTGCTGCACCGCGACAGGATAACGCCCGACGGCGTCTGGGGCTGTAACTTCAGCCTCTACAAAGACCTCTTCTTGGCCATTAATGGCTGTGATGAGGATTTTGTGGACGGTTCAATCGAAGATAATGACATCGGCATACGGGTGCTGAACCAGGGAAAACATCTTAGGACTGTCCGAAGCCTCGCGATCATTTTTCATCTTTGGCATAATTCAACGTGGGCTTTTCAAAATGAAAAGTACAGGCACAACTTGGCAATTCTTCAGCGACGCATGACAAAAAAAGAAACATTTTGCAGAAACGGAATCGAAAAATTATAGACATTGCAGACGTTAGCCAGTTTAGTGCAGTGCTGATGATAACGTAAGACAGGCGGGGGAAACCATGTTGACTGCAGAAATAAAAAAGAAACTGTGGACGATGTACGGTTCTCGCCAGCACCCGGCAGAATGGGACGGGAATGTGTTCGGTGGCGGAAAGATAAGCCAGCGCTTCTGGGAATACGTCATGGCTGTGGAGATGCTGGACCTTACTTCCGATTCGATTGTCCTTGATATCGGCGGGGGAAAGGGTTTTTTCGCGAAGCTGATCGCCTCCTTTGTCCAGAAGGTGATCATCCTGGACGAGGACCAGGCTACTGCTGGGATTCCCAATATCGAATGTATCAGACAGAACGCGACCGCCGAATCGCTCCCTGCGGTCATCACGAACAAGATCACACATATTTCCTGCATTTCGGTCTTCGAACATATCCCTGATTCAATCCGGGAGCAGATCATTCGTGACATCAACACTCACTTCAGTGGAAAAACCTTTGTTACGACCTTTGAGTTCCATCCGCTGATCCGCTACTTTGAACACCAGTTAACTACACGAACGATGAGCAGAATGGTTTCTGGCTTTACCCGGTTTTATCCAGAACGGATCGAGGCCAGCCCCCTGCACAGTGAAAACGCCCTTGGCAAGGCAACGACGCCGTTTAATAGCCGCAAGAAGCAATTTATCGGCATGTGGTATCCTCTTGCCATAAAATTTTCACGGATGGATGGATAGCCGTATGGATAATCGCGAGATGTCTCCCTCTCCGCCATCGTACTTGGTCATGACCTTCGGAGCGAAAGGGGTGGGGGACCACGTCTCCTGCAGCTCTTTCGTCCGGAACCTCGCAAAAAACAGCCCCCACGCGGCCATCGACGTCGGCGTATTCAGCCCTGTCGGCATGGAGCTTTTCAAATATAATCCCCATGTAAGAAACATCCATATGCTCGATATGGAGTACCTGAAGGTTGGCGGCAAATACCGCTGCGGCGAGAAGGCCAGATACATTAGTTCATTTCGTTGTCTTAACTATGATACGGTTTATATCCTCGGAACAAAATTTCGACATGCTGTCTTTGCTTTTCTCATCGGTGCGGAGAAACGCATCGGCTATGTGAATTACCGGCGTGGATTTTTGCTGACGACAAAGGCGACCGAGCCGCTCGAAAAAAATATTGTGGAGAGATTCCTCGGTCTTCTGACTCTCGACGGTTTAACGGTATTTGACCCTACTCTGGAGCTTTTCATCTCCGAAAAAGAAGCTGCCGCAGTTGAAAGGGTTTTCTCCGAGAGAGGGATCGGCTCAACAGACCGCACAATTTCCCTTGCACCGTTTGCTGCCGATATGCGGCGGACATGGGGGCTTCATCGTTTCTGGGAAATTGCGGATCGTTTAGCAGAGGAAGGATGGAGGGTCCTTGTCTTCGGATCCTCCTCTGACCGGGAACTGATGAGAAACGTTCCTCTTCCTCAACATCCGAACATCGTCGATTTGACGGGGAAACTCACAATATTGGAAACCGCAGCAGCTATAAAAAAGAGCGCTGTTTTCCTCGGTAACGACAGCGGCCTGGGCCACATTGCCGGAGCCGTGGGAACGAAGGCGCTCATCCTCGGATATTATGTTACGAGGACCTGGTATCCCCTGGCGCCATCGGTCAGGACGATCATTAAAGAAGTTGGTTGCACGGCGTGCAACCTCAATGCCTGTACCGCAAACAATGATGAAGTCCCACGGTGTTTTTCTTCCATTGGTGTAAAAGAGGTCGTAAAAAAACTTTCAGAAATGCTGGCGGAAAACTCGTCTTCCCAGGTGTCCACCCGGAGGTAGAGACACTCGCAGAGACGATTAATTCATGCTCAAACTCGGTCATATTGTATATTCCAACTGTTTCCCGATCCATGCCGGGATTGTTACGAACAAAATCCCGTTCCCCTTCAAGATCGTCGAGGGGATCCCCACGGAACTGAACCGCC
>ERZ1292625.807-Hain-H41-01um-R1-807-length-42662-cov-13_pt1 | contig 42662 bp, 71 predicted proteins | sample MGYA00564400_ERZ1292625 | MGnify/ENA primary metagenome ERZ1292625 (study PRJEB36523, sample SAMEA6512639) | groundwater metagenome | collected 2019-01-08 | study: AquaDiva: Metagenomics assemblies of 32 groundwater samples
CTATGTTTCTGACGCCAGACAGCGCCAGGTCTCCAGCACATACGGCCATTCCGTCTGCGACTCCGGCAGGGGAATGGGTCCGTTTACCAGATCGAATGAGTGAAGCAGAAACCCCTCGGACGTCCGGCGTCGGAAGTCCTTAAGGTAGCGGTTCACTTCTAGACGAAGCAACTCTGCTTCGTACGATGTCTCGCCGTAGCACAGTACGTCGAGGAGCGTCTTTTGGAAGCGAACGAAACTCTGGTTCTGTCCACCTGACCCGCTCTGGCGGATCACGATGCACTTACGAGGCATCTTAATGGCCTCGGCCTTAGGAACTTGGAAGCCGAACACGCGGGTTTCACGCGTAACGTCATCCCCAATCAGGTCGAAAATCTCCTGCGGTTCTTTAAGCACCTTCAAGACTGCTTCGTATAGGTTTGCCATTAAAGTGATGCGAGTGCGGCTTTGATATTCGCTTTCAACTTAGGATAAATCTTTGCCGCCGTGGGAGCGAGCCACCGCCACTTCGGGTTAGCCTCCAGGTACTTGGCATAGTACACATTTGCCACGCCCCATAGCCCTGAAATTCGGCTCCCTTTAATTGACGCACCTTCAACCATACGGATGCCGGGTTCAAGGGTGACAGTCTGGTTTTGCCAAGGGTGATTCCCCTTCGCGTAACCTACGGACTGCGCCATGGTCCCATTGATACCAATGATGGAGGCCTGTTGCATCTTGCGCTTTAGCTGTTGGCCTTTCCAGTCTAAGCTCAAGCGACCCTCCGGAGCTTAAATGACAAGTGGTCGATGCCGGAACCATCCGACTTCTCAGTGCCGGTGATAACTTCGAACGGGCCGGCGAACAGTACGCGACCACGACGGTCTTTAATCTGCTCGATGCGGTCGAAGGAAAGGATGTCCGTCCCACGCTGGAACACCGCACCGATTTCCTCAACCTCCGCTTGCTGATGACTGTCGATAACACGCTGGCGGACCTTGCTCCACACAAAACACGGCACGCCATCCTTGACAAGCGTCCACTCTGGCTTGCCAGGGTGTCCGGTGCCGTCGGTCGCCGCCCCGTTGCGGTGGATTTCGGCGCGCATCGTCATGCGGTGTGCGAGGACGCTCATGCGAGTGGCATCCTGCGGTTGCGGTTTAACATGCTGGAGAAGAGCTTGTTCCTTTCAGCGGTGTGGTCCAGTGACGTCCGGCTTCCATCGCCCACGTTGTCCGACTGTGCGGCGTTGTACATGGTGTCGAGCTTAACGAGATCGACTAACAGCTTCTTACGTGCGGCGGTCTCCCCAGTGGCGCCGCCGTAAGGCACGTATACCACTGTGACCTCGCCGTTCCAGCCTACGTCTGGGTACGTTGACCCCTGCTCGCGGTGCAAGTTGTACCCGTTAGCGTCCAAGCGGTAATCATCGCTCCCCAGTGTGTAGTTCGTGGCACCGATGCGCTCAACGGCGGACGTAATGGCGGACGCCCGGCGAGTCAGGGGAAGTGCTGGCAGACCATGACCCGGCAAGACGTCCGTGTGTGTGGCAAGCGCACCGAGGCGGTCGATGATCTCCTGGTCAGCGGCGTCGACTAGCCGCTCCAGCGCATCATCACCGAGGTCCGTCTCAACGTGCTCCCGAACCTCGTCGACCGTCAGGATAGTGGGCATTGCTTAGTCCTCTTTCTTCGCGCCTTTCGCCTTCACCAAACCGAGGGCTTCCGCGCGCTCGAGTTCGATCTCGGAACCGATGCCACCGAGCAGGAACAAATTGTCCTTATCGTCCTTGTTCGCAAGGCGCTCCACGCCGGTCTTCGGGTTCACGTACACCGACAGGCGCTCCGTCAACTTAAACTTCGTCATATGACCTCCTTCCTTCTTGCTAACGTACCGAAGCTCGATAGCCATTAGCTTTTCTTCCCAGACGCAACCGCCGTCCGAAGATCGTTGATGTCCTTATCCGCGAAGCTGACTTGGTCAACGTCACCGAGTTGTTCTGCGGTGTTACGTCGGCGCCACATTAGCTTCTCAAATGTAGGCGCAAGCTCCTGGGCGCGGTTAAAAGCCTCGAGTGCTTCGCGCGGGTTGATGTCCCGGTAGCCGGCCATGTAGCCGATAAGAATCTGCTTACCGAGAAGTTCGTGTGCGTAGGAATCGTCCGGATGCCGCATTACGGCGTCTTGCGCCAGCTTGCGGCCAGCGATAGCTAGCGGCTTACGTTGTTCGAGCGGCATGTATGGTATAAGGCGCATCAGCGAATCCACCTGACGGCAGGAGTAGAACATCTCCCAAGGATTAAGCTGGGCGGCGCGCTGGAACTCCATGGCTGATAATTGCGGGTCGCGGTCTGCGAGGCCGGCGAGTGCGTAATGGTAGTTCGCCAGTGTCAGGCGCCCCGTAGCAAGCACCACGAACACCGCTAGGCCGGCCATACCGAAGCGTCGAGTGCCCGGGATGGCTACCACCTTAGACGAGGCGACACCGAATATCACCGCGAGTAAGACGAACACGGACGTCGTCACAGGGTTAAACATGGACATCGCTACATACGCGGCCAATAACCCCGATAGAAATTTCTTTTCACGGTGATTTATTGCCACGCGCAAGAAGCTGTAACCAAGGAACAGATAAGCTCCAAGACCAACGATCCCCATTGTCGCAAGGACATGGAGGATATCATTATGCGCATGGGCCTGAACATAGGTCGCGTTATGCGTGATATCGACAAGCGACCAGTCTGCGTACCTGCGGAAAGCGATGTAGAACGTTCCATTGCCGTACCCCGTTAGAGGATTGTCTTCGAACACGCGCACAGCGATCTTCCAAACTTCCAGCCGAGCGAGATCGGACATCGCTGATTGGAAGAAGCGGGGCATTAAAACCACGGCCGGAATGACCGCGAGTGCCGCCCAGCGGAACATAAAGGCGACCCCGACACCCGTCGCCAGGACGGCGCCGCGCGTCTGGGTGTACCACAGGCACCACAGGGTTAAAGGTAGTGCGATTTGAGCGAGCCGGTCACCCTTGGATGCCAGGTGTGCCGCGCACAGGGCCGCAACCGCAAGCACCGCGCCTAAGAAGATGGGGCCTCCCTGTGTAGACGCTACTCGCGCGCCGCTATGGAGGTCGACCCAGATAAGCGGGTCGTGGAAATGGCGCTGGAGGATTCCATAGATTGAAACCGGGATCGCCGTGACGGCTATCGCTTTGGCGGCGTCATCTAGCGTCGCATTGGACCGCGCGGCCGCAAGCAGAACGGTAAAGTAGCAGGCAATCGAGAGTAGAGAGTCCATCCCAAACTGGTACGATCCGATGATCGAATAAAAACGGTCATGACCGTATAAAGCTGACACCCCCGCGGCGATCAACATCACAAATGCGGCGAGCTCGAGCGATGTTCCTTTGTTGCTCTTAGTGAACAGCAGGCATGCCGCACCGAGCGCCACTAAGAGAAGGCGCGGCGTCATGTAAGGGTCGGCAAGCTGAGGCACGAATGTAAGCATCGCGCCTGCTACAATCAACGGGATCATTCCGATGCCTCCGAGGACGAAGTTACTGCTTCGCTGAACTTACAAATCACGTATGCGGCGTACCCGACCACTGCCGCCGCGACTGCTATGTATATCATTTGATCGGCCCCGCCAGCACCCACGCTAACCCGACCACGAACAGCACGCCGCCCGCGAATCCACATAGCGCGCCCTGCGCCCACTGGTCGAGTTCCATTCGTTTCATCCTTGCGTATTCCATATCCGGGACCCCCGACCCGGCTCCGCCGTTCAAGACGGAGCCGGGTTTCATGGGATCAGCTTAGGGGTTCAGCCCGTTGCTGTAATGCCAGTACAAGACGGTCGAGTGCGTCGCCGCCGACTGCACGCCGAGCAGGCCGTTGACGAACTTGACGGGCCCACCAGCCGAGTTCTTCGCGTTCCAACACTGTGAGGGCATGGACGCGAGGGTCACGGTGTCCGACACCGAGAACACCATCGGGGTTAGCACGAGGCTGTCCGAGTTCGTCACCGAGCGCGAGCCCGCGATACCGGAGTCAAGCGCCAGGGAATACCCGATCGCCAGACCGCCGTCAACGCAGACCGCGTCAAGGAACCCCTCGCCGCTCTTGCACAGGACCGCCGTGGTGCTGTCCGACACCCGACACGGCTTGACGCCGTAGAAGTCCAGGTTCGGATGAAGTCCACCGAAAGACCCGCCCACCTGAGGCGGGGTGTTCTCGTTTTCAGCGCGCACGGACACGACCGGGGCGAACGCCAGCGCGAGAGCCAGCGCCGCTCCGAACAGCATCTTGAGCTTCTTCATTTGAATCCTCCCTATTACATCTTGGAGCGACTGCCCGTCCGGGGCTCAGCTTCCGCCTGCCCCGGACGAGCCTACTGCGCCCTTGCTTAGAGGGTCACGTCCACGAACGCCGCCGCGCGGTAGATCACGAACGCCGCCCGCATCGTTGCGCTCATCGCGACCTTCCCGTAGATGAAGTAGTCGGAATGTGCGTCGGTGATCTTCACAACGATCCCGCGCTTCTCCGCCAGCTCCGAGTACGAGAAGTCGCCGACGATCGCATGTCCGGCGGCGATGATGTCCGACTGCGCGATGGGGAGACCCCAAATGCGCTCCGGTCCGGCTTCGGCGGGATGGCCCCAAACGTAAGCACCATCGTTCGTCTTCATCAGCCGGATCGTCTCGAAGTCCTCCGGGTTGATGATGATGCCGGACGGGTTAGCCCGGCCGGTGACGCGAACCAAGCGCATCGCACGGTACAGCGCGTCGACGGGCTTGTAGCCCGCGACGGACGCGCGCGAGAACGTCTGGATCGACCCCTTGTTGAGGATGCCGGTCATGTTGGGCGGCGTTCCGTTTCCGTTGATGATCTGCCCGTCCAAGCGTCGGCGCAGGGACATCGGGAGGCGGTTGTTCACGTACCCGCGCACCTGGGGAACGTCCTCCAACTGCTCCTCGGTGAGGGGGAGCCAGGCTGCGATCTTGCGCACCGTCTCTGACCGCTCGGTCAGCGCGTATGCGTTCTCACCGTAAGCACCGGAACCCTCCGTGGCTTCAGCGGCGTTCTCGGTCAGCGTGGTCTCTTCCATGTACACGACCGCGGCCTGACTGGTCTGGCCGGCCGGGATCAGGTCGGTGACCTGAATCGGACGAGCCGCCTTGTCGACGAGCTTGCCGGTGCGCAGAGTCTCGGGAACCCAGGCAGTCGTATCCATCAGCGTCTTCATGCTGACGCCAAGGGAGAGGTCAACTTCTTTGTTCATGAGGGCCTTGAGCCGTCCGCCCGCGTTGTCCTCATTGGCACCGATACCGGCGTGCTTGATCAGCGCGTCGCCGACCGTCATCTCGCCTTTGCGCTCTTCCTGCTCGGCACCGTTGCCGGGATGGTTGATCTTCGCGATCAGGTTCCGCTTCTCGTACGCTTCCTTCGCGGAGATGTTCGACCGCTCCTCGTCCGCTTCCTTTTGGATCGCCGCGCACTCGTCGTTGACCGCGCGGAACGCCGCGGACTTCTCGTTGTCGGAACCGGAGACTTCAGTCACCTTCTTGAAGTCGAGATCGGGACCGGCTTGCTCCAGAATCTTGCCCATCTTCTCCTGGCTCTTGGCCAGCTTTTCTTGCAACGCCTTCAGTTTCACACTCATTGCCGCCTCCTTGAGTCTATTTTAACCCGGCGCGGACTTTCGTCATGCGCACGAGTTCACGACGCGCTTCGGTCTCTTCGGCGCTGGGTTCCTTGGTCACGGCAGGCGCGACCACGATCAGCGACGTCATTTCCTTGGCGTACTGCTGGAAGGAATCGGCCAATGCGGCAAGCCTCTCCCTGTTAGGCGCGGACAGTTCGCGCCCCTCCTTCTCGCGGAGGGCGGCAAGCGCCTTCGCACGTTCGACGAGGCCATCGGCCGCATCTAGTACGGCTTGTGACTCGTCAACGAAAGTCTTCCCAGCGGCCTTAGCTGAGATGGTGCCGGTCTTCTCGCCCGCGCCTACCAGGACGGGGCTGACCTCCCAAATCTTCGAGCCGGGCGTACCGTCCTCGCGAGGCTGGAGGATTCGGCCCTGACGACCGAGGCCCTCACCCATGCGGGAACCGCCTTCCAGCACCTTGAAGCCATAGGAGTATTCCTGGATCGGCTTGCCAACCTTTAAGTCGAACTTAATAGCTGAGAGCCAGTCCTTCGCGCTCTGGAGCTCGAGGTTCATCTGGATATCAGCGATTGCCTGGTTGCCTTCCTCGCGGGTCTTACCCTTACCTAGCGGGACGTGTGACCAGTCATGCGTCGGGAGCAGGGCAACGTCCTGCTCGCCGTAAAAGCCGGGCATGGCCATGTCGCCATCCTTGTCCCAGACTCCCATGGTCGCGAACACGACGGAGATCATCCCCTTCGCGAGCTTCTCTTCGGTTAGGGACTTTAGGTCCAACTGGAATGACTTGAAAATTAACATGTGCCTCCTATGCCACTATGACGCGGACCTTAATGGTAGCCGTGCCGGGTACGGCGAGTGCGGCTCGAATCTGTTTGTCGACTTCCTCGTGAATCCATTTGTAATTCGCGATGTACATGTCAGTCAAAGCCGAACCGTTCGGTGCGATGATTTGATTCGTAACGACGCCGGCAGGGTCTGTCAGTTGAATGATCATATGTTGAATACCGGCACGATGTCCCGAGTACCGTTCGGGTGTTCGGCGGCGAGCATTCCCTCGGCGCTGTTAAAGTCCATCACCTGCCCGTTCGCTTCCTCGCAGTCGTCGTCCGTGGGACCGAGCCGGCCATCAATGATCATTACTTGGTCGATACCTTGGGCCGAGCGGTACGCCGCGAGGGACGATTCCGTCTGCGCGATGTGTGTTTCGGTTCGAGCGATAAGCCGCGCCCGAGTTTCAGAGTCGTTAAAGCGGCCAGCGGGTACGGCGTCGGCTAGGTCCTTGGCAATCGAGTCCGAGTTCCGTCCCTCGGCCCGACCTTCCTGGATAATCTTCAGCGCCTTATCGCGGGCTTGCGTGGTCATGTCGAGTAGGCCGGCTTGCGAGCCGCCCTTCGCCAAAAGTTTCAACTCGTTCATGTCAACCGCGCTGACGTCGAGCCCCATGGCCCCGAGCACCTTGTTCGTCTGCCGATAGACCGCGACATAATGGGTTCCGTAGATGCCGCGAACTTCCTGGCGCAGGCGGTTGACATTCATTGAACCGAATACGAGCTCAACTGCGACCTCGTCCTCGGCCGACTTACGGCTGGAGGCCAGGTAGGCTTCCGCCGCGGCCTTGCCCATGTCCTTAAAGAACTCCTTCATCCGCCGCTCGAGCGTAACCTCGGAGGAAGCCTTAATCTTGTCCATTGCCCGCAGGATGTCCGTCTGCCGGCGCGACATGCGGTGTTTAATCGCCTTCGGTTTCTCGACCGGAGGCTTTGCGGCCGGCGCCGGCAGGCCGGTAGCCGGGTCAAGCTGGACCTCGGGGAGCGGGTCAGGCTCAGGCGCGCCAGGACCATCTAAGGTAATACCGCTCGGCATCAAATAGACTTCGTCTTCCGGCTGGACGTCCAGGTGTAGGCGCTTACGGGCCTCGGAGCGCATCATCAACGCGGCCGTGGTCAGCTTAGCCAGGTACTCGGCTTCCTTGTTGCGGTCGTCCTGTAGCGCGCGGACGCGGTCGCGGTCGAAGCTCACGCGCTGGTTATCCTTGAGCTTGAAATCCACCGCCAGTGAGCGGGTAAGCTCGCCGGCCAATAGGTCCTGGTTCGGGATCAGACAGTCCACCCAGGCAATGCGGTGTAGTTCCATTAAGGTAGCGCCGACCGCCGTCTGCTCCATGCCTGAGCCGAAGCCCACCACTGCCGCAGGTAGGCCCATAGTCGCGCACACCCGTTCCTCGGACACGTTGCGCACAACTGAGAGATTCATCTTCTGCGGGTCGTAGCCGAACTCTTTAACCTCGGTCGGCGCACCCAGGGCCAGCGGTTCGCCGCGCTTGGAGCGGCCGAACATGACCTTGATGTACTCTTTCGTAGCCTGTAGGTCGGCCTGGCTAGCGGCTTGTCCATCCTTCGGGGAGATAACCACGCCCGGCACGCCACCGTTTAGCAACAGGGCGGCAACGAAGTTCGCAGACTCGTCGTCGTTAAAGATTTCCCGCAGGAGAATCTTCATCGTCGACAAACCCTTACGCACGTTGCGGGGGTCGACACCGTGACGAAGATGGACGACCTCGCTCGGGAGGATTTCCTGATTTGCCGCCCCGCCAGGATTATAGCAGTAGTATTCGATAAAGCTTGTCGGGTCTCCTTCTTTGGACTTCGGCTCCATCATCCAATGCGGGGTGTACCAAAGCTGACGCACAGCACCCGAGCCATCACGTGCCTTTAGGAAGTACACGTTGCCATCCGTGAACCAGGAGATCATGATCGCCAGCATCATCGCGGGGCCCGAGTAGAACGGGTTCGGGGAGCGCAGGAGCTTCGACAGCTCGTGGTCGAAGTCCATCTTCGCGTTGTCCTTGGTCTCAGTAAGGACTCCCATCTTCGCCTCAAGGGAAGCGCGCCATATCCACAGGATCGGCGCCATCAAAACGTTGGAGCCCTGCCCGTCGCCGACGTGGGACGCGAAGTCGATCTTCGTATTCGGGAGAATAAGGTTCAGCCAGTCCCATTGTCTAGGGTGGATCACGGATGTCGCGATCTTGTTGCGTACCGCCTTGAGCCATCCGAACATTAGATCGGCCTCCATCGAGGGCGCCCAGCGGCGACTGCGCTACACGCTACCGCAAGGGCTAGGGCGCAGACGGCGTCGTCGTGCATACCAGGAGGTGCCGAGTAACGCACTCCGGTCGAGCGTCCGTCTCTGCCTGTATATTCGTACTCGAACGCTTCGAGTTCCTGCACAAGGACGCCTGCGGGATACGCGATCTTGCCTTGCTGAATGACCACCGCAAGGCCTTCCATGAGCTTCTGCTTCGACTCGGAGGAAAACTTGTACCCCTCGTAATTCCCGGTGCGGCCGTTCTCTCCGCGCTGGAGGTTCTCTACAATAGGATCGCCGACGCCTGTGCTGTCCACAAAAGCCGGGACGGCCCCTACCATATTGCGTACTCGGCGGATGGTTTCGGTCCAAGGGGCTTGGAAGCGATCGAAGCGGCAGACGTGGCCGTTCTCATCTAGGCCGGCGATCACCGTCCAATCTACGGACTTCGCAAGGTCAACGCCGAAAGCGATGGGCGGGAGGTTCGACAGCACCTTACAAATGTTCGTGCGGATAGCGTTGATACCGAACGGGTTACCAGTGTCGTCGCTCGGCTCGGCTTCGAACAGCTCCCGGAACACGTTCGCAGGTAGGTCGCGGCGGGCTTGCTCGACTTCGTCAGCGTTGATAATACCTGCGGCTACCCCGTCCTTCCAAGTGATCTTCGTGTACTTGTGGCCCTTCTCCCCGGCCTGGGCCTTGCGGCAAAGCTGGAAGAACCAGTTCTTACGGCCCTTGACGTTACCGATGATCCGCACAGGGCCTTTCGTAGAGGTGAGGGTAGAGCGGCAGGCGTGCCACGCGTCTTCGCGTAGGCGTGAGGCCTCGTCGATGACCATGGCATGGACGTCTTCGCCGTACAGGTTGTCCGGCTTCTCCCCGGTCTTAAACCATATCACTGCCCCGTTCGCGAGCGTGATCGACATCTCTGAATCGTTCGTGGTCCTAAGGGAAGGGGGGATTGCGGCCTTCAGGCGCCGGTAAGCGATGGCGGCTTGAGAGTAAACGGGAGCGACCCACCAGAAGTTGCGGCCCTTCTTTCCTTTAGTGGCCGCTTGCTCGAACAGCCAAGCGAGGCAACCGTGGGTCTTACCGCTCTTCGTTGTTGCTTCGATCTCTGCGTACCGCTCCGGACAGAAGATGGCGTCGAGCTGGTATTTGGTGAGCGGGGGGCGAACGTACTGGACAGCGCCGCCCAGCTTCTGCTTGGTCGCGGCGCTCAGGACGCGCCCCCCGCGTCACCGAGACTGAGGGAGAACGTAATCATCTGACCATCTTTGCCTTCCACTGAGCCCTTGACTGCGGGTCGGTACACCGCGGGGCGCTTGGCGTTGAGAAGGAAAACGGTAAGAAGATCGGAAGGTGCTTTTACACCGATGCCGACTGCGCGCTCATTAGCCGACTGCTCGAGGCGTTGGACTTGGAGTTCGATCAAGTCTTCGATCTGCTTCGCATACTCCTTGTCGTCCTTCATCCAATCGTAATGCACAGTCGAATTTACATCGGCGATTTCGCATGCCTTAAGAATGGTAAAGACTTCCTCGCGCGCCATCGCCTTAAGGACCCTGCCCTTACGACGGGCCATGCGCTTCTGAACGACGAGAGGCGTGGGCCTTTTAGGCGTCGGGTTCGGCTGGGACGAGGACATAGCCGGAGTATAACAGACCTACCCCGGCAGGGGTCTAGAAATCCGTGACGGTTTTAGACGGTTTTAGACGACTGCACATTGGCGCCTTCGCGCCTGGGAAGTTCGTTTGATACCACGCCTTATGACGGCAGGCGACACTATCCCCATAGTGGACTCGGTTGACGGTGAAGATGCCACCGAAGAAGATGAACAGAATTAGCGTGATGGTCATGGTATCTCGTAAACGTTCTGTACCCCAAACGTGTCACGCTGAATACGATACGAAGGCTCTACCACCGCGCACGCGCCGAGCAGGGCGGCGAGGGCCAGGATGGCTAGTGCCTTCATGGTTTATGCTCCCACGACACAAACGACTCGCGAAGCCGCGCGTTCGCTACCTGTACGATGCACTCCTCCTCCGGGCCGGTGAACCTTATAGGTGTATGGTCGGTGAAGTACAGGATAATCGTCATACTATTGTACCTCCGTATCAACCTTCTGCACCTCGAACGTCACATTACTAAACGCGCGTTGCAGTGTGCTTAACACTTGTTCAAGCAACGCGCTACAAACGACTTCCAGTTGAGCTCGTTCAGTGGTAGGGATAGGCGCTCCAGCACTGACTGTTAGGATGTATTTGAGTTTCATACTACAGTATCACATCAAGACCAAAGATTGTCAATACCTATTTTACGGTCAAGACCGCCTATTTTACCCCTACCCCGAACTTCCTACACCACGCATAAAGCTGAACCTGCGAGGATGGTAGTCCTGCTTCGCGCAACGCTTCCCGAACGGCCAGGATGGCGCGTTTGCGGGGAACTCCTTCGTTAAGTAGCGCGCGGAACTTACGTGCGGCGGCTTTACGTAGCTTGTTCGTCATAACCACGCTGAACAATGCGGCTTAAAGTCGCACCACGAGCAAGCCTTTTCGCTAGGCGTCGCTTGAAACTCCTTACGCGCAATAGCGTCCGCGGTACGTTTGATTTTGTCCCTTAGTGCGTTGACCTTGTCCTCTGTCCGCGCCTTGGCGCTATGTAGGGTAAGGCTCGGCACGTGGTATAGGGACACAGTATCGACTTCGGACTCCGGGTATATGGTTTTTGCGGCGAGCTGATACATCGTCATTTGCTCGTCGTCGTCTATTCGAGTAACGTCCAATGACTGCCCGGTCTTGTAGTCTATTACATGAAGATCGCCAGACGGGAACATATCCACGCGGTCGATGAAGCCAGTGACGCGCACGTGGTCCACAGTCATGTCGAACTTGGCCTCGACCGAAAGCGGCTTGACCCAGTCCGGGGCATGCTTCCTGTAGTAGTCTCGAATCATGTTCTCCGCATTACGTTTGGCTTTATCCTGTGCTTTAATATCGGCATAGCCTTCGTTGACCCAGTGTGTCTCCAGGTATTCTAGAACGTCGTCTAGCGGCGGACAAACCTCTCCGGCGTACATGAACTCGAGTGCTGAGTGAACTGACTTACCAAACGAAAAGAAGTGCTTCGGTTTCTCCGGCATCCGTAGCACATACTTGAACTCGTATTTCTTCGGGCAGTCTGAGTAAGTTGAGATCGATGAGTGTGAAAGTTTCATAAGCGGTAGCCCTCCCCAGGCACGCATGAGATAACAAGCCCGGTCTTAGACCTAAGCCGAGCCACCATAACGTCGACCCGACGGTCTCCGGCCCTATACCTTATAACACCCCACACTCGGTGAAATAATTCGGCGCGAGAAACGGTGCCAACCGCGGAACTTAGCGTGGCAAGAAGTCGAAGCTCGGTGTATGTGAGCCCCCGGACCACCCGGCTCCCGATTTTAGCCTCACAACGATGGAACTCTACCTCAATTTTCATGTGGAACAGTACCCCTGTTACAGTTTTTTGCCCAAATTGTGCTTAAAAAATAACGGTGGAACAGTGGAACGATTTTTCCGGAAACATATACGTATACAACCGGACCCCACCATACCACCATACCACACAATCCCTTTATATATTTATATTACTGTTACAAACGTTACAAACGTTCCACCACCGTGTCAAAACCGGCGGAACAGTGCCGGAACGCTTGTAACGGCTCATTCGACTACGTCCCAAGGCACCATTACACCGCGACACACCACACCGCTAATACGCACCAGTCCGCTCAATTTCGCACCGTGAAGCCTCCGGAGCACGCGGCCCCAGTCCTTGGTCCAATGTGTCCCTTCAAGGGCCTTTTTAACGCCACGGTGCGAATTAGCGATAACGACTCCTTCTTCTACGGCTTTTATGCCAAGCAGGGCCAGGGCGTCGGCGGCATCCCGCTCCACTACCTGATCTTGCAGTCGACCGCGCGCAATATGCGCTAACGATGCAACTGTGCGCTCAACGGTGCCGGAATTTGTCGGGATGCGGCATAAATACTGTAGTAGATGATCAAGAAGGCTCCGCTCATCATTCTCCTCTTTAAGCGCCTTCTGTTGCGTCAGGTCCTGATCCTCCATAAGCTCCGCGGCCAGCTCCGGAGTTACCGGCTCATCGCTAAGCAGGGAGTACGCGCCTGCCAGTAGTGTGCCCACCTGATCGCCCAGGCGCCGCGAGCCGATGCGGCCGCTAGCGGCAACCGCAAAGACCTGGGCGTTTGCACGAATAATCGGTATCATCCTAATACAACGGGCACGGAACCCATCGACGAAGCGGTCTGTGAATGTCCCGGCAACCCGCGCGCATAACGCGCCGAACGCCGCATCGCGAACGGTCTGCTCGCCATCCGGCACCTTCATCTCCAGGATCGAAATGCGGTTCCTGTCCGCCGCTTGGTACGCACTAACGTTAATTGAAGACATGGCAAAACACGACCTGATGCGGTACGTCCTAGCCATGCCGTCCGCGGAACCTTTAAGAATCGCCCCACCAGTTTCACTAGAGGCTTGTCTGATAAGACCAAGGACATTCGCCATTCTGGCGTCGTCCCGCTGTCCGTCCGCTTCCGCTTCATCGAACACCACAGGGCGCGCGTCGTGTCCTAAGGTTTGCCGTAGACCAGCTTCTGTCGTGGTGGATTGAGCAGACAGGGCTAGATTCCCAAGAAGCCGTTTGATTAAATGATCCACAGTCCAAGACTTTCCACTCCCCGAAGGCCCGCTTATCCACACATGCGGGCGCCACTCGACGGCTCCGCACACCGTAGCGACTACACACCATCCTGCCGCAAGGCGAGCGTGGTGCGGGTGTTCCCATGATAAGCATTCGAATATCTCCATTACGTTGCGGGCTTGGTCAACAGTAAGCGGATCACCGATCGAAACGTCAAGGGACTTCGACATCTCGTAAACGTACCGCCCCGGCGCCAGGGATTTAATCGGGCTCGACACTTCTCCCGCGATTAGGAAATCGCCAGTGTGCATTACTGCGCCGGCTTCTTCGTCCCACCACGCACCGCGGCCGCGAAAGCGGTCATGGTCAAAGATACCGATCTTGTGTTGCGCTTCCATAAGGAACGACTGCGCGCCCTGCCACGCGACACCATGCTCTCCTCCAAACTTAGACTCCCAGTAACGCATGGATGCAAGTCGCAGTAGATTGTTCTTGTCATGGCCACGCGCCGTGAGTTCGACGACTTGCCCGGTAGAACGTGAAAGATAGTAATAAATCTCGTGGTCATAGCCCAGGCATTGGAATTCAGACTCGTCAACATCGGACCTCCTTGATTCTGCACGCGCGACAGATTCCACTACACGCTTGATGTCCGCCAACGGGATCACATGTGGTACACCTGGCACCTGCCACGAGCGTTTCCCGTACCCACTGGCTATGATGTCAATAACATTCGCTACCGAGAGCCGCTTGCGCAGGTAGTGCCCGGCAAGCTTGGTCATTGAGTCATCATGTGTGCCCGGTCCAGTACCCTTACTAAGCTCTTCAACCCACCCAGGATCGTTCTTGGATTTTCCGGTCTTGACCGCCGTTTCCACAGGCGACCCACGCTTACGAGCAATAAGCTCCAACAGACTTGCCGGAATTTCCGGCACGTTGCCGTCTAAGTCCACGACCCATTCATACGCTTTCCCATTAGGGTGAATGGACGGGGGGAGAACCACGAAGTTATTGATCGTCAGGATTTCGACAAACGGCTTACAGGGCTTGCCGTCGGCGTCTGTTGCGTGCAGGAACTTGGCACCTGGCACCTTGGCAAAGTCCCGAACGCCAGCCGGCAACCGCAGGTAGGCGTGATACCCGCCCGAGCCGGACATAACCCGAGGCGTGTTCTCAGGGAGTACAACACCCGCCGCAACCAGTAGCGCCTCAGCGGCCTTGCCACCGTCAAAGTCGACGATCAGCCAGCCTGCCGGAACGACGGTGCCAATATTGATTGTAGGCTCGTCGTCTCCTTTATCTAATGGGAACCAAGCGGCAAGCTCAGCTTCCGTTGGAGATCGTTTTTGGTATTCCCGCCATGAATCCAAGAATGGATTCTTCTTTCTAGGATGGACGGGAATTGGTTTTAGTCCGGCCGCGAGGTAACGTAGAGCCTCATTTAACACGCTAGGATATCCATTGCATCCTCTGTACTTCGCGCTACTCCAGCTAGGCCACCGGCGCCGGCAACTACGCTAATGAAATGATCTTGCTCGGGAGTGGTGCGGCCTGAGCCGTCCTTAACTTCAATGGCGACGAACACCGCGAGCCGCGAGCCAAGCATAGACTCAGTCACCACTATGGATTTCCACCCGATCAAGTCCGAGGCGCCTTTACCACCTACGCCGTACCGCAACCATGTGCCATCTTGTAGCTTCTGGGCACCAACATTGTTGCGAAAAATTGTTGCTAACCCTGCGAGGCCGAGCATGATCTTGTGCATCACGGCCGTCTCGTTATTTGGCATTTGATTGGTAGGGATTGTAATGGTTTATTAACTGCCCGTCAACGAAATTTTACAGGCACTCGCCGCACCACTGTTTGCCGTCTTTGTCTTCCGCATCCCACCCGTTATCTTCAGCGCAAACATCGCACGCCCACCACCCGCAACCGTCGCATGTTACGCCATCAGACTCGCCGTCATTGTCTTTGGAGCAGTATGTGCATTCGTTCATCGCTGAGGCACGACACCAGTGAGAATTGAATACCCACAAAAAAACTTAGGACATGTAGACTTAAATCCTTCAGTCGACTTCTTACCTGTTATAATGTTATATGCTTTAAGATGTTCAACATTTAGTCTTCTACCATGAACAGGACAGTAAAAAATAGGCTCTTTAATTTCTTCGTTCATTCTATCTCCATCCCATGTCCAGCTTCACAATGCCCACACGGCGCATGACCAAGATGACACGAACATCCACCACATTTCGGCGGGCATGGCCGTTTTTCTGGCGCAGGCCTACAGTGTGCATCCTCAGGCTTCCCACCACGTTCGATCCATCTCCTGTACGCCCACCCCGGCCAGTACCCACGCTTACGCGCAAGCTCGAGGAGTTCCTTGTACGTCCGCGCCTGGGCCTCCTCCTTCCGCCGTATCCGGCTCAACATTCTTGGATCAATAACTGCCAGCTCCCCAGGCGTGTAGCTCGTCTCACGCTCTTGAGCCACCACGACAAACACATGGCCGCACACCTTACAAGACTTGTCCCACGGCTTACAGTAAGAGAAGCACATCGGACAAGCCTTAACTCCTGGACCGCTATCTGGTCGCTTCTTCTTTGACTCGAGCGTCCACTCCCGGTCCTCGTCGGCTAGGCCATGACGGAATGCGTTGCCAGCGTGGTCGAGGATGATTGCGCGCGGCTTACCGGAGGCCGCAATGGCCGCTATGCGTTGTTCACGTGTGTCCAGCGGCATGCCGGGATGGTAGAACGGCCTTAGGAGCCGGCCGACCTGTTGCATGTAGACAGCTAAAGACTTCGTCTGTCGTAATAGGATGCCAGCGACGACCCCCGGAGCGTCGAATCCTTCGGATATGAGATCACACGAAGTGAGAACCTGGACTGTCCCACTTTTAAGACCGGCCAAACGCTCCCGGACAACGGACGTCGGCATCCGTCCATCAATGGACTCGGACCGAAAACCGGCCTCCCTAAACTCTGCCGCCACGTCCTGCGCATGCTGTACAGTTGCGCAGAACGCAATAGCAGGCGCGCCAGGGCATAGGCGGCGGTAGTGGTCAACCGCGTCACCTGTGATTTCCTTGCGGTCCATAATGTCTTGAATGTCCTTAACATTGTAATCTCCCCCAGTGGTGCGCGCGCTTGCGATGTTGACCACCTTCGACGCGCCATAAGATACCGCCTCCGTTAGATAACCATCGTCCATTAACTGTCGCACAGTCGGGCCGACGATAAGTTCCTGGGCAATCTCGCCAAGCCCGCGGCCATCCATCCGCAACGGTGTTGCGGTCACTAGCAACACACTGGCATCCGGGTCTGCGTCAAGGATTTTCCTATACGAACCAGCTATTGCGTGATGACCTTCATCTATAATGTAGAGCTTGAATTTGTACTGCTCAAGCCGGCGCGCAAGTGTTTGGACGGAGGCGATCTTAACTCGGTCACCGAAGTCCGTTCGCTTAGGCGCGATGATTGAATGTAAGACGTTGATGTCGTTTAGCTTATCGGAGGCCTGCTGAAGTAGGGTGTCGCGGTGTACCATAATTACCGCTTCGGTCCCGGCCTCGTGGCATAACCTGGCTATCTCGGCGAAGATCACAGTCTTACCGCCACCAGTGGGTAACGTGTAGGCCACACACCGCGAGCGCATAAGAGCGTCGTGGATTAAAGGGACGGCCTCCCCTTGGTATGGCCGGAGGATCACAGAAAGAACGCTTCGAAGAAGTTGTCGTGATGGATCGCGTCGCCGTCCTTAAGTCCCTGCTCGAGTAGGCATTGCGCTAGATGTTCGGATGGATGCGTAGACGTTGGATCGTAGCGAGACGAACGATAGTCACAGAAGATGAATTTTGCTTGTGGGTCCAGCTTGTAAATTATATTGACTTCGTTACGGAAACGACAATCTGCATTAACGACATTTTCATGGAAGCCGACAGCACTAATAAATTGGTTGACCCAGTAATCCTCATCCCGCTTGCGCATGGTATCGGTGCCTAGGCGCTGAAGCAACCGGCGTCCAGTCATAAGCTCAGGGTTCTCGACAAAGATTTGCCGTTTGTCCGTATAGATGAATGCTTCCTGGAACCTATTTGGCGGTCGCTTAACGCCGACGATGTTCTCCTTAAACCATTCGTAGTCCTCACGAACATTGTAGCCGGCAATGTCGGAGGCCATGTCCAGGAGTCCGTCCTTAAAGTCAACGCGCAACGCGCCGGATTCGGCAAGCTGTTCCGCGTGGTAGTCCTTACCTGAGCCGATAACGCCGATGAAAGAAGTGATCATAAAGCCTCCCCGGCCTGGGCGGCGCGGGCCTTGAACGATCTGTATAGTTCTCCGTGCCAAGTCTCGAACCATAGTTCCTCGACTAAACCGAGCCGTAAAAGCATCGCCATGAGATGATGGACCTTGTCACTCGGCAGCGCCTTGGCACAGCACGGCTTGTCCGGGCGGCGGTTCCAGGCGGCGATGGCGAGCTTGTTTTCGTCGTGGACATCCAGGCCGGTTTCACTAGGTCCTTGCGCCCAACAGTTACGACACATCATTGATCCTTGCATTGCGTCGAAATAGATATCTATCCCGCCACAGTAGGGGCACGGCAGAAGTTCTTCGCTCATATATTCTCCGTCCGATGTCTTCCTGACGCATCGTGCATCTCGGTACAGGTGCTATGCGGACAGGGCTTCTCGGGTACGGAGGGGGAGAATGCCTGGCAGAAAACACATTGGATTCGGTGTACATCAACAATCTCGGTTGGCCATGATTTAATGACCATATCCCAATGAACTTTAAGTGCCTCATCCTTCCGCTTCACATCCGCCTTGAGCGCCTGGTTCTCGTCGAGAGCATTGTTCATCCCTGTCATGGCTAGGGCCAACTCCGCCACGGCCTCATCGCGCTCTTTGCGGAGGGAGGAGAGTTCGGATTCGGCATTCTTTAGTTCCCCTTGTTGAATGAGCGCCGTCGCGGTAATGTCGCGGTAGACTTCCAGGCTCTTCTCCGCTTCATCCCTCGCCTCCCGGTCGGCCTTGGATTGCTCTTGGAGGCGGGTGAGTTGTGCGCGGTCCTCGTCGTCGCAATCGAGACATCTTGGGACCGAGACATATCTAAATGCCTTGTGCCCACACGCTTCAATTCTATCGCTATTGGTCATGGCTTCCTCTGGCACGATCTGCAAACTTGCGGCCACGGACATCTGCCCTTCCTAATTTTACGGCAATGCCAACATCGCCACTCATCGCTCTTTGACTTGCTCATTTGCTTGGCCGGACGCCGCCGAATCCCTTGCTGAAACAATGCCCGCAAAGCCCGCCGTTTGATTTAGGAATAGTCCGTGGACATCCCGCGCATTTTTCATAGCCCCCGGACAGTTGCATTAAGATAAGTCTATTTTTTCGCCTTGTCTCTGCCGCCTTTTTAGCGGCCCTTGATCTTCGCAACTTCTTGAGAGACATATTGATTCGATAACCGGATAAAGCTCCAAGACTCATTTTGGTCTAACTCCCCCGAATCCCTTGCGCGGTCTTTGGGCGTGGCAAACAGTACACGATATAACGTAAGCCCCATCCCAATACGCACCACAGTCGCACCGCCATCTCTTGGACTTGCGCTTCATCTCGTCTCCACAACAGTCAAAGACTTTATCATCAATAAGAAATCTGTCTGCATGAGTGAGTACACCGTATAGCTAACCCACCACTCCCCACCATGTCGCTCGATACACTTCTTGCCATCCATCGCCGGATGGGGCCGGACCACTAAGCCACGGTACTCGAGTCTAGTCATCACCGAATGGCTTCATCCTGCCGGCCTCACGGCCGGCGGTGAAGCCTTTGGAGTATTGTTCGTCGGTAACCAGGACAGCGGCGAGCACTATGGCGCAACCGGCACCGAGTCCAAACATAATAAACCCATACAGGAACGGGCACGTCACCATGAAGTTAATCATCTAATGCCACCTAGTACAAGCTGGAGCGATATTAACAATAGGGCGAGCGCGCCTGCCTTAACGATTAGGGAAGTCCTCATGGTTGCTTTTCTGTGCAATTCAGAGAAAACGGAGTCCTGATCTGCTTGTTCGTAATCGTACTGTACACCTCAGCCCTCATCAACGTGCAGTCCATTTGGCGGTACACCGCATCCTTATCCAAGTTGTCCGCGATCCGTTTTGTATCTTCGGCGATGGACGTATCGTTCTTGATCTTGTTGATGGAAAAATAAGTTCCTATACAAAGGATACCAATCGCCATCACAACAAACGCAATAAACTTCATTTCATTATCTTTCATTTAATCTTCTCCACGGCCCGGACAAGCCGAAGCCTAAGTCTTGACTCTTCAGCCAGCATCTGGTTATACAACTCCATATCCATGTGCTGTTGGATGGCGCGTCGTACCATCTTCTGTAAGTCGCGCGGCGGGATAGCGTCGACCTCGTAAGACTTCTTCCCATGCTTAGCCACGAACGCGCCGGCTCGGCTATCGGACATCTTCGCCGAGTTGTGCGGTAGCTTCCATTTAGCAACTTGGTCCAGGTTGAGCGCCAGCTTCGTGACGTTGACGTCCTCAACCTGGAACGTGTCCAGCCGGTCGCGAATGTCCCGCACCATGTCTTCGCCTGACGGATCGAAGTCGCCGAGGTAGATAATCTCCACGTCCCGCCCGTCACGCTTGCGTTCAATACGCTGACGCGCTTCGTACATCGCTGAGCTTGAACTGTAACCGCGGTTGATCATTAGCGTTGCGAAAAGCTCATCGCATATTGGCCGCAGGACGGATGACAGCGCGTCCTTCTCGCACCACAGTTCAACGTAGGTCGGTTGATCCTTCCACCGCTCCAGGGTGAACCCGTTTGCGGCCTGGCTGGCGCACTCCTGAATGTTGTCAAACGATTGCCACTCGACTGCACGCCGAGCGCGGTCCTCGATTGCTTCCCAGTCGACTAAGCCCGCGAGGCGTGCCTTTGATAAAAGCTCGCCGAGGTTCTTGTACTCCCGGTGAGTGTTAAGCACCACTTCAGCGGCAACCAGTCTGTAGAACAACTGGCGCAGGGTAAGCGTGATGCCGTCTTTGCTGTACTCTTCGATTAGCTTGCCAATGACGGTGAGGCGCGTTCGGCTGGCGGTGTTCGGCTTCCACTCCCAGAAAGATTCCTTCATTTTAGCCTCAGTTCGGCGGCGATGGCGCGAGCGAGGAATTGGCGAGCTTCGTTCTCGCGAATTAGTATAAGGTTTTCGAGTGCGGCGGTATCCTCTGAAACCGCAAGGATAATCATCTGTTCCTGCGTCAGGGTTAACCCGTTACCTTCCTTGCGCATCTTCGCCAGCGTCTCTTGCAGGTTCTTCATTTAATCCTCTTAATCACGTAGTCCAAATTCCGGAGTGCGCTCAAGTACGGGCCGTCCACCATGGCGATAAACCCGGCGCCGGGAAATCGTTTGCGTAGCACCTTATTAACTTCTGTTCCCCACTTCGCTATGTACTTCGGCGAACGGTTGCGTAGGTCAAAGTCGTAAGGGTCTATCACATCGCTGGGATTAAGCACGCCATGTTTACCGGATAGGATTATCCATCCGTCGCAATACGTTTCTGCATAGTAAACGGATTTGTAGAAACCCGGCTCGGCGTACAGTAGGCCGGCCGGCATTCTCGTTGAGCGTTTCTTCTTGCAACACGACACTATTCCTATGAGCATATTTTCGTTACATGCCTGTAACATATCCGTCATGGCAGGAACCCGATACACCTGTTATACTATATGTACAGTACATGGAGGCAGTATGAAAATGGTAAACGTTGGAATCGGAATGATCATTAAAGAAGCGAACGTGTTGGAAAAAGCCGCGCACGAGTTGCGTGAACTGGTCGAGAAGGTGAACGGTCACGGCAAGAGCCCGGCCCGCATGTCGCGCCTGCTCGCCAGCCACCCCATGCGTACTAAGGAACTGGCGAAGAAGCTGGGGCTCGCAAAGGTGACGGTGTACACCATTGGCCGCAAGAACCGCAAACTCTTCAGCCTTCACAAAGGCGAGTGGAGCGTCAAGCACTAAGCGGCTAGGCAACGGGGGCCGTGGCATTTGAACGACCACGGCCCCCAGACGGAGATTCATCCGCGCAGGCGTTGGACAAAGACGTAACCGGCGAACACGCCGATGATACCCACCACACCGGCCAGGACGGGCGGTGCGGGGATGGGCAGGCCAGCCAGGGAGAACACCACGCCACAAGCCGCACCTGCCACGAGGGACTTAACGAGTTCCATTGGCGACCACCTTGGCGGGTTTCTTGGAAGCGGCGGCAAGCAGTTCGTTGACAGTCGAACCGCAACCGCAACGCTGACACAGGGCCCAGTCCTTGCCCCACAGGCTTTTACATCGTGAGCACTTGTCTTCCAGGCTGTGACCGAGATTGTCTTTTTCCATTCCGCCCCCTACTTAAATTGTACGGCATGAACCTTGGCGTGCAAGCGCCATCTAATCACCTGCGGACCGCCCGCACCTGCTTCGGCTGGTTCAGCCGTTTACTACTGCCACGCCTCATTGTTGCGTGGCCATCGGTCCTACTAGAGGACCTAGATCGGATACATATGCTGTACCGCGCCCCGCGGTTCAAGGGAATCGAACCCTGTCGGCCTATGTATCTTGCCGGGTTACCCCGGACTTTCTGCTTGGATGGCATTGTGGTCGTGTCCGCCCACCTGGGTTTTCGCCCCGAAGGGGTACTTGCTGTCGGGTCTGTATCTATTCCAGCCATCTCCGGCATATCAAATTCTGCCTGGCGCCATGATGGTCGGCGGCACGGCCCAGGCTGATGCGCAATAAGAACTCCCGACCAAATTGTGCGAGGCGCCCGGTAGTGCCGCACAGGCGCCTCGGCTTGTGCTTAGGCGGCGACGGCTTCCTTCTTGGCCTTCTTCGCCTTCTTGACCTTCACCGGCTTCTCAGCGGCGCGGCTGGGGCGCTTGGTGATGACCTCGAAGCCCTTGGCGCCGAGCTCGGCGATGATCTGCTTCTGCGTTCCGGTCAGCCAAATGCGGCCCTGGAGCCCGTCAGCCTGGTTCGAAGAACCGAACGTCACCTTCGTGTACACCGTGTCCTTATCCATTTTGTCCTCCACGTTTTAACTTCGTAACGTCTTACATAAGTATACAAGACATATCCTCTATATGTCAAGACTTCTTTTCATCGTCGAAAAAATAGCTCTTGACAAGACCTAGAGAGTTACCTCGTATTTCGTGGGGTCCAGAATACCGAGTGCTTCCTTGCGTTCCACGCAGGTGCCGCACTTCCCGCAGTGGAGCGCGCCCCCTTTGTAGCAGGACCAAGTGCTTTCGAACGGCACGCCAAGTTCGTAACCGAGCATAGCGATGTCCGTCTTTGTCATCTGGATGAAAGGACGCTCCAGCTTAACTTCCCGCCAGTCAGCCAGCTTGATTGCATGCTCCAGTGCGTCGGCGAACTCCGGCCGGCAGTCGGGATAGATTGCGTGATCACCCGCATGGGCGGCGTAGGCAACGGCACCGGCACCGATCGACATGGCATAGCCCGCGGCTACCGCTAACATGATCATGTTCCTGTTAGGAACCACCGTTGCCTTCATTGACTCCTCTGCGTAGTGGCCCTCCGGCACCGGCACCGTGTCGTCCGTCTGGGAACTCCCGGCCAGTAACGGGCGCAGGGCGGAGAGGTCGGCGACAGTGAACGAGATACCGAGTGCCGCACAGATGTGTTCAGCGTGAACGAGTTCCGTCTTATGCTTCTGCCCGTAGTTCACGCCCATGCACGCGACCTCGCGGCCTTCGGCGCGGAGCTTGTACAGGGCGACGGTGCTGTCCATGCCGCCTGAGTAGATCAATAGAGTTTTCATTATGTCTCCTTATGATGTTTTGCTACTGATATACATGCTTTAATGAAACTATCTTGATCAAGCTTTCCTTTCATAAAGTTATGTATTTTACAACACGAGACCACATTTTTTATTGTATAACCGAATTTATTATTGACTCGATCAAGTCCAATAGTATCGGTTTTAATTCCGCAATAATAACAAGGTCTTTGCCAGAAATCTAAAAATTGTTTAAATGATAATGTAAAACTTTTTGAATGCACATTTGCATTAGTTTTATACATCCAAAACTTTCCATTTTTAGAATTTCGATATTTCTTTTCGATTTCTTTTGACCTCCCAATCTTTCGATAATAAATTGAATACTCTCTAGACGTTTTCATTTCATTCGGGCAATGTCCATAAACTCTTGACGCGTCGAAGGCTGTTCCAGAAACACACCCTTCAAGCACGTCGTAACAGTTTCCACACCGCCCTTACGCACACCGCGCATCTCCTGGCACATGTGCCGGGCGCGAAGCATTACGGCCACACCGCGCGGCGCAAGCGCTTCCTGTAGCTTGTTTGCGATCTGCATTGTCATACGTTCCTGAACCTGGAGCGAGCGAGCGTAGTGGTCAACCGTACGACACAGCTTGGAGATGCCGACAATCCTCTTGCTTGGTATATACGCCACCACCGCGGTGCCGAAGAACGGAGCGAGATGATGCTCGCACAGGGAGTAGAACGGGATGCCCACTTCAACGACCATCTCGTCTGTTCCTTCGTTTGCGAACGTGGTCATTGTGAATTCATGACCGCGCGTGAGCTCGTAGAACATCTTCGCCCACCGCTTCGGGGTTTCCTTGAGGCCCTCACGACTGGGGTTATCCACGATGCCGAGAGCGTCTTCCATGTAAGACGCAAGGCACATGATTTCGTTTTCTTCTTTCGTTTGTGGGACTAACATTATCGGACCCCCCAGAATTTATGTTGCTGTAAACTGAGACTCCACATCGGATTCGCCTTAACGAGCGCAATGCAATGCTCAAGCGAAGCGCGGTCGAGAACGTCACCGCGGAACTGCGGGCTAAGGTAGCGGTGAATCGCCGCAACCTTCGGCTCCGGGATCGCCTGGCCAGGGTGTCGCACGTACCTTAGTTCATTTACCCCTAGCGGGAAGTTCTTCGCTACCACATGCTCGGCGACCTTCGGTGAACAAGATATCCAATCGACCGAAGCCTTGAGCGAGTTATTACCGTTCGTTTCAATGGCGGTATAGATGTCCATTGAGCGGAGCGCAGTCGCTAGGTCCTCGTCGTACTGAATTGACGGCTCACCACCGCTTAGGATAACCGAACAACTGGCCGGCCCATTGTGCGGCATTAGGCGCAGGGCCTCGGTCACAATCTCCTGAGCCGTCATGAACCGTCCGGACTCAAATTCTGTATCGCAAAAGCCGCACGTAAGGTCGCACCCTGCGAACCGCACGAACACGTTCGCCGAACCTGCGCGGGCGCCTTCGCCCTGAACACTATAGAAGATCTCATTAATTTTATATGTCTTCACTTGTCCCACCCCTGTTTCTTAAACTCTTGCGCCCACCGCGCTTTCACTTCCTTCTCCAGCTTCAGGTAGTGAAGCGCCTCCGGCCGTAGGTACTTCTCGCTCCCGACCGCCTTGCGCGCCTTGCCCCGGCCTAGTCCCAGGTTTTGCCCATTGGCAAACGCGTACCCGCCAAACATAAGCGCGCCGGCTTCCCATGACGTACTGTCCACGCTATGGAACGGGAACCGCATAAGGCTGTCGCGGCCCATCACGCCGAACGCATGGGTCTTTTTCGGCCAGATGCGGCTGAAGCACTCTGTCAGCCAGGCGTTACGGTCAGCGGCCGACTTCACTGGCACTAGACCACCGAGCCCGACCTTGTCGAAGTTCTTTGCGTACTCGGCAAGGAACTCGAAAGGTTCCCCGTAATGGAAGGTAGGGAACGCGCTGACTCCCGCCTTCTTCATATACATGGCGTTATCGTATGACTTGCGCGGGTCGCCTATCACGTCGAGAGCGGCACACTCGTCCCACCCACCTTCCTTGATCTCCTTAATAAGCTCGTCAATGTCGATCTTCTTATTCTTCGACTTAGCCGTATAGGCTCCGGAGTCGAGCATGGTCTTGAAAGTCCGAATGGTCTTGTACTGCTCAAGGTTTGTCTTCTGGACTTGCTTGAGGAAGTAGAAGCTCATAAGCACCGCTGGCTCGGTCTGCTCGCCTTTGAAGCTGGCGAGGGAAGCGAGCTCGGGGGCTGTTCCGATCGTACCTAGGTATAAGGTCGTCACGCTCGATACTCCGCACACGAATTCGCAGTCTCGGAAACCAAGACGCGCGACAGCACCGCCGCACCATTCGACATGGCTATGACTCGCGGCGCCATAACATCGAACAACGCTTGCGCGATCACTTCGCTGGTCGGGTTCTCGTAGATGTCGTTTAAGAAGCGATGGTCCAGAATCTCCACATGCTCCTTCATAAGAACACCTATGTCGTAATAGTCGAACAACATACCACGCTTAGGGCCAGTTGCGTTGAGTACCACGCCCGCCACTTCGACCGTAATGGTCCAGGTGTGGCCGTGAAGCCCACGGCACTTCCCGTCGTGGTGTGGCAACTGGTGTGCGGCTTCAACCTGCTTCGTCTTTCGTAGTACAAACATTAGGCTTTCTCCATGGACGTGATCCAAAGATTTTTGTTCTTCATAACGAGGCCGACGGTTATTTTCTTTTCTGCTTCTTTCGCTTCCTTCGCAGTCCGGACGAAAGCGTCATTGTCCGTGTAATAGGCGACGTTATCTTCTGCCCGGACAACAGACACTTCGAGTTCACCCAGTGTTGTTCCGGCAACTCGTTTGATAGTGAACGTTCTTTCATATTCCTCTCCTTCGGAAGAGACTTCTTTTTCTACGGTCTTGACCGCCTTTTTCTCAGCCTTCGGCTTCTTCGCTTCGGGCTCTTTCTTGGGAGGAGGCGGGGGCATCTCGGCCTGCGGCATGGTAGGCAGTATGCGCACCTGCCAGTCCATGCAGATCATGGCCAACACTTCGCCCCAGTCCATCTCTTTGCCAACGCGCAGGCAGTATTTCTGAACCGCGCCACCGATGATTGCCTTTGCTTCCTTAGTCAACTTCAGTGTTTCGAGGACCAAGAATTTGCGGTCGGTTTCCTTCGGCGCGATATATTCTGCGGCCATAAACAGGTCGATCTCTTCTTGAGTATAGCCGAGCGTTGCCTGTCCCTTCTCGTTGATCTTCTTCAACAGTACGCCAAGACCAAGCGCGTCGACATACGAATGTTGAGCGATCCTGTTATCCGCTATAAGGTCGGCAAGCTCCGACTGTTCGTCGGCATACTCTTGATACTCGACTGGTACCTGTTTAAGTTTCAAGGACTTTGCCGTCAGTAGGCGCCCATGGCCCTTGACCACAAGTCCGGAGAGCTTTGATACCACGATCGCTTCACGCCAGCCGTTCACGCGAAGGATGCCGGCGAGCATCCTGATTTGTTCATCAGGATGGACGTTTGCATTGAGCGGGTTCGGTTTGACTTTATTGATGTCGACCATCTCGCCCATGCAGTACACTTTCGGTTCTTCCGTCAGCATGTCTTCTTGTGACATTGTATCTCCTTTAAATTGTTCCGGGGCCGCACGTCGTCGTTCTCTGCCCGATTTAAACCCTCGGGCTCAGCGGGGCACGTGCGCTCCGGATCGTTTTACTTCTTCCCACCCCATAACGGTTTCTTTGCGGGGGCGGCAGGTGCGGCGGGCTTGGCCGGCGCCGGCTTCTCAAGCTCCTTAGGATCGAACGACGTATCCTCTTGAGCCGTACCGTTCGGGTCCTCGGCGGGTGCGGCGCCAGGCTTGGTCAGCTCGCCAGGGTTAAACCACTTCGCGACGGCGTTCTTCGGGTCGTACCCTTCCGACTCCTCGATCTTCACGTTCACCTTGACGGTGACGTTGAGGAGATGCTCGGGTAGAATATCGTTATCGCCTTCAGGGTCGATACCGAACGCTTTAATGCTCTTGAGCGTCATGCCGTGTCCCGGCGCCCCAGGCGGGAGGAACACAAGGTAATGCCATTGCTTGCGGTCCTTATGCTCACCTTCAGCGACGGTGAGCTCAAGAATCCACATGTCGTTCCCCTTCTTGGACTTAAGGGGACTGCCTTCCTTGTCCTTATCCTGAACGTGCGTGCAGGTCAGGAAGTATTCGCCCGGAGGATAAACGGAACTCGGGTCGGACTTCGCGCTACCTGTATATCTCATTTCTTTTTCTCCTTAACGAGTTCGGCTTTCTTCGCCGGCTGTGCGGCGACCGGGGCGAACGCGCCGGCAAACGACTTCCACGGATTCGCCTTGTCCAGCACGATCTCCTTCTCGTGGAGTTCATCCACGCGCGAGCGCCAGATGGCGAGGTCACTGGCTGACTTGAACGTGATGTAGTGCTGTGCCTTGCCGGCCAGTACGCGCACGCCCACGAACCCAATCATCTCCGCCTGCGCGGCGATGTATGAGCCGCCCTTACCTGACACGTTAATGCCGGCAGGGGTAGTGATGCGGCCCTGGTCGTCCTTCTCCGGGGGCTTACAGTGGGCGATAAGGATCACGAGCTTGCCACTGGACTTCAGCGCGTCGGTGATGGTGTGGACCCGCTGGGCGAACTCGCCCCATAGGGCGCGCCCATCCACGCCGGCCTTAACCTTACCAAGGAACTCCACGCCGGCCTTCTTGGCGATGTCGTCTTGCATCATCTTGGCCCACTGGTCAACGCTGTCGATCACAACCGTCTTGATCGAGTCGTCGGCCATAACCAAGTTCATGACCTGATCCATCTGGTCTAACGAGTCGGCTTCGTCGGCGTGAATTTCCTGGATGCGACCCCAGGCCACTCTGTCCGCTCCGTTCCGTTCAAGCTCGATAACGATGCTGTCCGGAGCCGAGCTTGCGAACCACGTCTTACCCGACTTCGGGTGCCCGACTACGAGCATCAGTCCGCTCGTTGGCATCCCGACCACTTTTGCTTCTGTGCGAGCCTTTGCTAACTCAACCATTTAGCTTCCTCCCTGTCCACGAATTACGTTCTTTTTTATTCAGATTGCTCATCCAATGATCCATCGCTTTCTGACAGACGTCTGACCAATAACCATTGGTCGGCCAGCGAGCTCGCTCATCGCTACAAGTGTGGCCGGGCGTGCCGATCATGGCGCATTTAAATTGCGGCGTGACTCCCTTGAATTTCACTTATGGGGCCAGTCGGGGAACACGGCCAGGATGTCTTCCATGTACTTGCGGCGGGGCGTTCGTCCGGTACGAAACCAGACGTGCGCGGTTCCCGAGTCGTTGCCTGTGACCTCGGCAAAGAGCCGGACGGTGAGCTTATGCTTCTTGAGCCATGCGGCCCGAGCTTTAATTATCTTGACCATATATGTAGTGTACAAATAACATTTACAACTTGTCAACAGATTTAAACGGCGCGACCCATATTCCTGTTCGCTCAAAACATCCTCTTTTATATGCTTCCCGCCGAACGTTATCCATTCGCGGGCGACCAAAGAATTTCGCTTTGTGTTCGCGCTTAACATAATTAAGGATGTTCACAATGTGGCTTGTCTCTAAATTCTTGATCTCAAATACTTTTCCATCCTGCGTGAACCATTGAGTATCTTCGGCGCACTCGGGACAACCTTCACACCAGTCGTCGCAGGCGTTATCCCACATATCAACGTCGCCCCAGTCATCCATCTCAGCCATGTCTCCCATGCTTACCTCGTCCAACTCATTTGACTCAATAATCTTTTCTCAATAATGTCGGCAATAAACCGCGCGTTCAAAGTATTAACACGACGAAGTCGTAGCACCCTGGCACGCACACGCACAACGTGCCGCATGGACATTGGCCGGCGCCTATTCTTCAGCAAGCTTTTCTTCTATGAGTTCAAGCGCGTCGTCGAAGTTGGCGTCGACAACAGCCTGACACAGCTTGCGCCGGCGCCATGGGCCAGACTTACTCTTGCGGTAGTACGCCCACAGTTCAAGGTCCTCGATCTCGCCGCCCTCGGCTGGGTAGCCTGGGTCGCCGTTGCGTAGGTACATGACGGCGGGACTGTATGGCGTAGCGTCACCAGTGGCGTTTAAGGTGTGACCGTTTAGTACGATGTCGAAGTCAAAGGAAGCCAAGTTGTTTATCCTCCGGCTTAGGCTTAGGTTTCACAATGCGTTTCCGTTTCTGTGCCGGTGACTTACACCCGGCACACTGGCGCGGATAGCCCTCGCCCCCGCCCAGCCATTCACCACACGACTCACAGCAATCGCCTTCCAATAGGTCGTCAGCCATGTCTCCCATATTAAGCCCATATCCTCCGGAGCTTAGGCTCCTTTGCTTGTGCCAGCTTGTACGCCGCGAGGCGCTTAAACCCCATGCCGATTTCGTCGTTCATCCTGGTCGCCCACTCGTCGAGCTTAGCCAGTTGGTCGGTGATGGGTGCCGCCATGCGTGCCCGCTTAACGCCTGGCGCCTTCGGGGCCTTGCGCTCGCGCGGTATTTCAACAAGCGCGGGATGGTTGCCGGCCGCAACTTGACGGCGGAACCCGTTACTGACCGCCGCTGAAGGGTCCTTGAAGTCAGGCCGCAGGCGACGAACTTCGTCCATGATTTGGACGCGGGTGAACGTACCTTTAATAAGCATCGGGTCAACGATGCCGGGAATCGACGGTAGTGTGGTAGGTTTCATTCGAATTGGCTCCCTACGAATATGATTGACTGGAACTTCTTGTCATGGCATTTGCAAAGGTCGTTGTACTTCGCATCCCTGCCGCAGAACTTTTCCTTACCGTTCTTCTTGATACGGGCGAGGCACTTAGGTGAGCGTGCGATCATATTACTTAACCGCCACGATCAAACCGTTCTTGATCGTAACCGTTGCATACCACTTGCGCACGTGCGGGTGAGGCCCGACCACGTTGTACTTGCCGTCTCCCTTATACTCCGGACCGAAAACTGAAGTCTCAACGAAGCGCGGCGACTGGCCCACCGCTTCCTTTAATCCCTTCTTGGTCAAGAACCCTGCTCCCATCATATCAGTTCCCCCTGTGCGCCGTTGATTTCCGCGGTCGCAAGGTTCGAGATATTTATTAGAACCTTGCGCAGTGACTGCGCGTCCATTTGTGTGTCGATCCCGTAGTCCGCTTGCCGCTTGATCTCTTTCATTGTGTCGCTCATACCCAAAGTATAGTAGACATATATAGGACATGTCAATAGTTATTTTTCGGGTACGGCTAGAGACCGTTCGTGTCGACCCGGACCTTCCCGTCAGGCAGGAAATACAGGACGGTGAAGCCAGGTTTCTGCGGAGTGTAGAGCTCCGCCTTCGCATAGTCGGCCCAGTCCATCAGGCCTCCGGTGCGCGCGAACAGAACATACTTCTTCGTCTTACGTCCGCGCCCGTCTATGTGGAAGTTGCCATGCCACTTCGCGGTCATCTCGTGGCGGTGACTCGTCGCCACGATGTCCGCGTCCGGGTATAGGGCATAAAGTTTCTTTGAGTCCGTCCAGTTCTCACCGGAACCGTGGCCGTGGGCAAACGCAATCTTCTTACCCTGGTACATGGCCGTGCCCTGAAGACCCTGGTAGGCACCGCCCACCCCGAGCCGCTTATAAAGTTGTTTGTCCATATCAATGCCGACTTCCTGATATGTACGGCGGGAGTGGTTCGACGTACAGGCAAAAAGAATATGCTCACGGACGGGGTGAAGGACACGCGCGATGTCGTCAATCTGTTCGTCCGGCGTTAGGTCTTGTTCGAACATCATCCCTTTGCCGCGACTTGGAATTGCGTTCTCAAACAGGTCGCCAAGAATACCGAGCTTGGTAGGAATCTTTTTGTCATCGACTAGCTTCACGTACTTCTCGAAGTCGTTTATATCGGCGAACTTTGAGCCGCTATGAACGCATCCGATCAACACGAGTCGAGCTATCGGTTCTGCCAAGGAATCCTCCGTGCGACAACTTCCCTAGCTTTAGACAGCCAGGCATAAACGATCAGTGCCAGCGGGCGCGGCTCCTTAGACTTCGCTCGCCTAAGGAGCCGCGCAAGATGGGCGCGCATGCTACTTGCCGAACTTGTCTTTCAATGCGTCGACGATTGCGTCGATGATGTGCGGCAGGATGGAGCGAGCGATCGGTGCCAGGTACCACGGCATCGGTACCACGTTCATAATGAGCTCGGTCGCGAACTCTTTCTTCTCATCGGCCGACATGTTCTGCGTAAGGCCGATTTCTTCGGCGCGCTTGACTGACCACTTCACGCAGGAGATAAGACCCTGCAAGCTCTTGAGGTTAAAGCCTTTGAGCCGGCTTAAGTCTTCCGCCGCATGCTTGGCATCGATAATCGACGCCGCGACTAACTGTTTCATGTCCATGTGTTCCTCCTTATTTCTGTACGGCCACCAGATTCCAATCGATCCCGCGCGTATAGCATCGGCCGGTCTGGCACCAATGGAGCGTCGGTACGGCGTAAGGTCCAAGCTCTTGGACTTTAGCCATAGCGTCTTCACGCTTCATGAACATTAAAGACTCAGTTCGTGCGACGCTACACACCACAGGCTTGACCGCATTGGGCACAAACCTGGCAAGCACACCGCCAGGGCATGCCCATGTAATCCACGCGACAAGATACCATGAACCGATCATGCGCGGTCCTCCGGGGGCCAGGATAGGTCGGTGTGCCGGAACCACCCTTCAAAGCGCACGTGGCCCTCCACCTCGTAGCGTGGGCGGCGTACTACCATGCGTGCTTTACCACCGTCGGCATGGATAACCGAGCCGTCGCCGCAGTACATTCCAGTATGGGGAATGCCGTTCTTGTTCGGGCCATAGAAGAAGACGTCGCCGGCCTTTGGTTCAAGGACGCGCCGGTGACCGATAGCGGCCTTCTGGTTTACGCATCCATCCGGGTACTGTAGGCCGGCCCGAATAAACGCGTGTTGGAAGAGCTCTGAACAATCCCATTCGTTAAGGTCGGCATCGTCCGGACCTTCAGCGCCGTACTTGTACGGCTCACCAACTTGAGCGGCGGCAAACGAAACCAGTGTTGCGCGAATGGCTTCGTCTGCACTTGCCTTGTCGGGGCCGAAGCTAGGTAGCTCGCCGGCCACCACCACCGCGCCGGCAGGCAGGGAGCGGGCGACGAACAGTTTGACTAAGTCCCAAAATAGCGTCTCGTACCAGGGCTTCAATGGCGGTCCCGGAGGACAGTAGTATCGAGCTTGACTTCTGCAAGCTCGGCGCCAACCGAATCGAGCTTGTTGCGGGCTTCTTTCATGTCGGCGCTGATGGATGCTAGTCGCTCAGTGGCGACCTCGTAGAATTCCCTGCTGGCCGAAAGCTGAATCTCAAGGTGTGCGATGTGGTTCGTTAATATCTTTTCAAGTGCGGCGTCTTTAACATCAATACGGTCTTGGACCGCTTTAGCCGCACGGACTCTTGCATCTGCGTCCTCACGATCTCGCGCGCGGCGGTCAGCAAGAACTTGCGGCGCCATACGAACAGAAGCTATCAGCGCAATGATAGCCAGGAGTACGGCTATGGCAATCTTCCACCCCGCGGCCGCAAGGATCGCCTCAAATACTTTGATTGCTCCGAAGTCCATGTTATCTCCTTTGGCGCCAGTGACGAATTTCAACTATTGCGATCAATACGATTAACAGAAGCGTTCCGATCCAAGCTAATACGACAGGTGTCTTACACATTTGTTTTCATCGGCAGGAAGCTACAGGCAGGCTCGATCCAGCCCATGAAATCACCCAGCGTTATGTCCTGTTTCAAGCCGTGGTAAATCTTCAACTCTCGCGGAACGCTTTCCCACGGGAGCTTCTTGATCCCGTAGTATTGGCTCAGGCATGGCTCCCAGTGGTCATGATGCCAGAAGGAATAGGTCGTCCAGCCTGGACCACCGAAGTCGACAAGCGCATGCGGGATACCGTCGATGTCCTTGATTGGTGTTCCCGGGACGGTCGGATAGTTTACGTCCCACGGCATCCAGTTCTTGATGCAGTTGCCAGTGTCGAGTCGTAGGGGTAGCGGGATGCGACGAGCGTTGAAAATCCTTGGCGTGGACTTGAACAGCGCCCAGTCGTCATGAAACTCCCGCCCCCCTGGCTGGTAGGATTTAGAGAGCTGGTACACGGATACCAACTTGTACTCCTCCGTGAGCTTGATCAGCTGTGGGTAGAGTAGCTGGAGAGGAGCGTTCACTAGCGAACTCGCCGCGCTGAAATTCTTGTCGCCGTTATTGCCGGGGTGCCGACGGCGTATGTGGCGTAAGCCTTGCAAAATGCCGTTGTCGTACTAGATGAGATTCTACGCACTCCGGAGACGTGGAGCGTCTGGCTCGTTGCAATCGTTGTCGTCCTGATTGCCGTGTCTCCGTATACGACATTTGAAGATGAGTTCCCTGTCGTGTCGCCTATCCCGGCGATGAGCAATGTCCCGGTTACGCCAGACCCGCTTATATATGCCGTCAAACTAACGTCCCAATCCCCCGCCGTCAACGTGATCGCACCACAATCAAAAAACGTATCGCTACCAGGGAAATTAAATCCTGTTGCTATGCTTGAAGAAATATACTCACCGACGAACCCGCCGCCAACTTCCGATGCGTCTGTTACTCCGCGCGATACCACCGTTCCGGCGACATGGAGTGTACACGTTGAGCATGGGTTTGTGATGCCGATTGAAACCCTACCGCCAAGCCGATTTAATGTTGTATTAAATCCATCGCGTGGCGTGATGTCCAGATTCCCGTTCGAGTTATATCGAAGCCGTGCCCCAAGATCGACGGACGGCCCGATTGTTATCCCGTTCGTGACGCCGGAGTTTGCGTACACCATTATTGATCCTGAGCCATTCGAAGCGTTGCCGACAGTAATCGTCGATACGCCCGATCCGATATTTACATGAACTTTGCTCTCGGGGGCTGAGTTCCCTATTCCGATATTGTTCGTCGATGTCGTGAGGTAAACATCGCCGCTCGGAGCCGTTGCCGTCCAGCCGCCATTGAAGGAAACGCCGTTCGCTCCGTTGGCCCCTGACGCTCCCGTCGCCCCGGTCGCGCCCGTCGGACCGATAGCGGGATAGAACTCATCGACGATGATGTAGCCCGAGCCGCCGTTCGCGCCGTCATAATCGCCAGCCAGGACCGCGCCGATCCCGCCCGAGCTTACGGAATAGCTATAGCTCGCCGCGGGGCCGTTGATCCTGATCTCGACGTATTCTCCGTTTCCGCCCGCGCTACCGATTCGCGTCCCTGATCCGAAGACGCCGCCGCCGCCGCCGAGGCCGCTATTCGCAGGGGCCGCGACGCCGTTGGAGTTGGCGTAGATGTAGGAGTTATCCCCGAACGCGCCAGGAACTCGAACAACGTTCGCCGAACTGCTTCCGCCCGTCCCGCCCGCTCCGGGTGCGCCGTTGTTCGTGACGCCGGAGCCGCCGCCGTAGGCGCTTGTCGATCCGAAGACAGTTGCCGGGCCTCCCGCTCCGTTCGATGTGTTGTCCGCCGCGCCGCCGCCGCCGCCGCCGACCATTCGAACGATTATCTGCGCCGCTCCGGCCGGGGTCGTATAGGTCCCGCTCCCGGTCAGGAAGACCTGGCGCGTGGAAGGAAGCGCGCTCGACGACGTATTGAGCGAGATGAATGTCGCGTTCTGCGTCGGAGAGCTGACTCCGGTGAAGTAGACCTTGTCGAAGGTGAGCATCGCGGCCGCGGGGAACCCGGTCGAGCCCGCCGTCAGGGTTCCGGTTGCGATCGTGTGACCGTTGAGCGAGGCCGCAATTGACGTACAGCTTTCGACCGCGCCAGATGCGTCAACGCCTAATGGGTAATTCCCCGCCGAACAGTTGGCGCCGTTTGCGGCCAGCGCGGTAGCGGTGCCTGCGTTGCCTGATATTGTAGTACCGCAAGACTCTGCCGCCCCCGAAGCATCTACTCCAAGCGGGTAACTATTGGCCGAGCAGTTGCCACCATTGGCCGCGAGTGCCGTGGCCGTCGTGGCGTTACCAGCAAGCGGGCCGTAGAACTGCGATGCGGTCATGCTGGACCCGGCAACGGTCGGTGAGGAAAAATAAACTCTCCCGCCACGCGCGGTGATCGTGTCGACGTAGATCTGGCCGAACGTCGGCCGGGAAGTCGAGCTCACATATGCGGCCGAAGAACTCAGCCGGTCGAATGTATCGTTGATACAACCGAAAATCTGAGTACCGGATGCTGTCGAACGGACCTTCGATAGTGTCAGCCCTCCGCTAGTGTACTGACATCCTGTGAGTTGCGCTTTGGCGGGCATGACCGCCAAAAGCATGAGCATGATCAATGATTTCATTTAGATGACCTCTTCTACGAGTATGTCCGCTTGCCCGGTATCCTTATTTGGATTGTAGTACAAAACACGCCAGTCCTTTGCCGCTGAAATAACATTACCCGGCGCGCCCATGTGGAAGTATGGGGAGTCCGCACGAAGCAGTTCGTCGTTCGCCTGAAACACGCCTAAGAGCGGATGGTCGTAATAGCTAACACGAACAACGTCCGACACCTCAAGCCACGGTACGTCCCATATCTTTATGCGGAGTCTTACTGGCGGGCGCGGGTCGGTTGCCGAGCGCCGGCTATTGTCGTACAGTACGCGCGCCCTTGAATTGCCGAGATCTAGGTCGTTGGCGACCAGCGTATCGTCAAGGTCCTCGTCTAAAACGTTCTTCCCGAGCTCGTCGCCATCGGCGATTGTCTCGGCTGTCGCGCTTGCCTCTGTGTCGCCATACACAGACACGAACCCTTGATAGCGTACACGCCCCGCGCGGACCACGCGTTCAGGGATACCGTAGTCCACTTCTGAAATATCAATGATCGCATTCTCTTGTGTGAGGTGAACCACATAAGAGCCATCCGTTTTCGGTCCAATAACGAGCGTGCCGTCACCCTTAAAGCGAAGCTCATAGTCCGGGAGCTTGACGTACTTCTCCATCTGTTGCATCACGGTCTTACCGCGATGGTTTGCCAGTGAGATAAAGATATCTGATGTTGCGAAGTTGGCAACGATAGAATCGATGGACGGCGACGTGATTGTTAACGTCGCAGAAGTAATAATCGCTTTGATCTTTAGGTATCGGCGGAGTGTAGACGTTATGACCGCGCCTGACGCAACCGCTACATAGGCATCCCAGGCCGCGCCGTCCGCGGACGTTGCCGTGTAATACGCTATCGTCCCGCTGTTTAACGTCGCCGACGCTACCAGTGTCGACCATGCGGTCGGAGTCGACAAGAGGTCAAATACTTCTGACTCGTATGTAGCGGTATCGGAAGCGGCGGTCGTGACAACGTTGTAATTATAATAGAAGTCGTCGAACGTCGCATTACCGCTGGCGAACACCGCGATGCCGACGTTCGTGGTATAGGTGTTATCCGTATAAGTGAGCTTCGAAACGCCGTTCGCGAACACTTCCATCGCCCCGGCCGCAGTACGGGTAACCTTATAAACGTCACCGGCGCTTGCGGCGTAAGCCGCGCTGGTTAACAGCACCTCGGTAGGTGAGCTAACTTCGTCAACAGCACCGACGCCCTTATAGAGATAAATCGTTGTACCATCAATACGAACAAAGTATTTTTTCTGTGTTGGCTCAACGATGTAGTAACCACCGGACACGCCGCCCATGAAAGCGAAATCGGCGTAGCCGGATGAGCGGTCCATCTTAACCTGCCAGGAACCGGACACGCGCCCGCAAATTGTATTCACGCTAACGAACGTAGGCGTTGCCGCCGCCAGCTTGTTCGACGCCACCGACCAGCCGGCAACTCCTGACCACCCGGACATATCACCGTCAGTAAAGTTATCAACGCACGTCCAGCCTTGCCGGAGATCGCCTGGGGAGGTTGTGCTATCGACATTGGTTTCAACCGTACCAAGTTCCCACTCAGCTTGAGAGTCGATTGTCTTACTCCCTGAGAGGGAGCCGGGGAATAAGACAGTTGCGATCTCCCGTAGGCCAGACGTAATGCCGGCCTCATCGGCTAACAAACCAAGGACGGTCTCAATGCGTTGATTCTGAAGCCACTTCTTCACGCTGGTCTTAACCGTATGGCCGGCCGTGGGTGCTGTTGAAGCCTTGATTGCTAAGCGCCCAGTGTTGCCGGCTGAGGAAACTTCGTTGTCGTTTGTCACGCGCCATTGTGAACCCTGTGTCCTGTTCGCGCTGTTAACCTCGAACAGCTTGGCATGGTCAACGCCTGTGGACGTGCTTTCGAAGTCCACGTTCGACCCATCCCCGGTTGCCGGTATGCAATCCTCTAACCCTGGCTCGGTGCAAACCTCCTCCGCGTCTGCCTTCTCAAGAAGCGCGGCATTGCTTGAAATCTCTATAACTGCGAACTCAGACTTGCCGGTTATCTTTGCCGGCTTAAGCTGGATACCAGTAAATACTGATATCCATTCTGTCGTTCCGGCCGCTAACTTGTAGCCTTCCTGGACCTGCCATTGCGTGCGGGTTGCCTTGTAGCCGTCTGTTGCCACGCCGTCGGAGGCCCAGAAACTAGGCGAGCCAGCATGTTCGATCCACTGGTTATTTTCGTTCGGCACCTTGAGGGACATCACTGAAGTCTTAATGATGTTCCTGCGGACGTCGGACTGTTGAGGGATCGCGCCAATGGAAACGAACTCATTGCGCTCCATCACATGCCAATCGGCCTCGCTAAAGTACACGCCGCCGACCTTGTACCGGCGCTTATAGCGCACGCGTTGGAGGATTTCTTGGCCTTGCTTATCGGCCCAGATGGCTTTAAATTCGTCGCTTACTGTGATCATGCGCCGCCGATTTCCTCAATGACCATCTGAACGCCACGCATGTCGCCACCCTTACTTAGTGAAAGATAGTTTTCATTATATGTGCCAGGGCGAACGCGGCACAGGTACACCTGCTCGGGCCGATCGCCAGGTTCGGGCAGGAACAGGAACGCCGCGCCACGGAGGCCGAATTCCCGGAACTGCTCCATGGCTTCTTCGAACGCGTCGTAATCTTCGTAGAGCGCCGGGTCCATAATCCACACGCACTTCGCCGCCCAGAAATGGAAGCTCGCGTCCGAGCGTCCAATCAACTGGCCGCGCAGGGAACCGTCCGCCATCTTCGCCGTCTTCTGTTGAACCTTCGGCGGTTCTGGCTTGTACTCAAACAGCGGTCCAGGCTGGAACGACGCACCGGCGACAATGATTTCACCGATTGCTTTTTCGGCGTCGACCGTTTGCGCGGTAGTCATTGAAATACGAATACGGTCCATGGCGGTGAGGGATAAAATCTGACGAGTATTCTTTTCTGTAAGAGCCGCCGCCGTATAACAGGAAGTCCACGGCGCGCCATTTGTATTCGAATGCTCGATAAGTAAGCCAGCGATGTTATGGTTCATCAAGAAGATGTATGCGACATTATGCGACGTCCGCGCCCCCGGTATCCATAAACCAAACTCGATCGTTTCGGTTGTCAGGTCATTGGAACCTTGGGACTGCCACCTGGAGCGCGGGTCCATATCGTACAGGCGTTGCTTCGTTGTGTCACCTGAGGATACGATTATATCGCTCCCGTTGTATGCATGTCGGTTGAGATAGTTCTTTGAAAGGAACGCGGGGTTAGCTCCCGGGAATATGTTCACGCGACCCTCCCTGAATACGTTGCGGCAAGATCGCTAAAAGCGTTAGCGGCCGGGATCGCGCCTTCTGTTCCGCGCTTAGCGGCATCCGCGATACCGGCAAGGATGCGCTCTGCTGTTGCTTCATCGCTAAAATCTAGTCCTTGAACGCTGATGTTATTTGTGACCTGCACACCGCCGCCCGCGCCACCGATCTCATGGTTCGGGATAATGTGGCCTGAGCGGGGCGCCGTAAACAGCTCGGGGCCGGCCTCGCCAACGAGCGCCGTTTCCCCGCGAACCATAGGGCCACCCGTTTCCAGTCCGCGCACACCGGCAATGCGCGCCACGTTAGCCATACCGGCCGCGATAACCAGTGCCGCTAGGGGCGGTCCAACGATGGGGCCGAGGGCCAGGGCGCGGTTAGCGCCGATGAAGGTGTCTATCGTGGCCTGGGCGATACCCGCCGCTTTACCGATCGCGGCCATGGTGCTATTGTGGGATTGTGAAAGTGTTGAGATCGCGTTGAGGGTTGCACCCCAGTCAGCTATACGCTTCTGGCTGTCGGCCTTCTCGTCCGCTATCCGCTTCTTATTGATCTCGTTCTGCTTCTTGGCGCTTGCGTCAATCTGCGCGAACCATTGCTTCTCTTCATCCATCAGCTTCTTATAGCTGACGGCATCTAGCGCGGCCTTCATGTCAGCGGCCGACTGTGCTACGATCCCGCCTGTCACCGGGGCGGTTAACGCAAGTTCGTTTGCGGCCGCGGTATTGCTCCGCATGCTAGCCGCTGACGCTTCGTATGCAAGCGTCCCTTCGGCGACAGAAGTCGCCATCAACTTAATAGGGTTTACGATCTCACCAAACGATCCCATCGCCGCAGTAAGTTCGCCGTGGATGAGGTTGTTGAGCCCCTGTCCTAAGTAGAAAAGGTTTGTTACGACACCTTCGACTTGAGTCTTAATCGCGGTGAACACACCGGAGAATACGGCGGCAACAGTCGGTAAGGAAGAATTAACGAGTTCAATGAACTGGCGAAGCTGTTTGCCGGCACCTTCCTGCTCAAGGAAAAGGTTTGCAAAGTTCTCTTTCAGCGCATTAATTGCACCGCCCAAAGTATCCCGGGACGCTACCGCGGCACCACCGTAAGACTTTGAAAGCTCGTTGATCAGTAACGTCTGCGCGCCGACTAGATCGCCGTTCTGGACAAGCTGTTCGACTTGCGTCTTAAGCGTATCCGACAATGAAACGCCGGCCTTCTTAAGCAAGCCCATGTTATTGATGGGGTCATTGAGGGCAAGGCCGAACTTACGCGCGGCGTCCGTGGCATCTCCACCCGTTGCGGCAGCGAAGTCCAACGAGAGCTGAATAGCGGACCGGAACACCTCACCATGCACGTTCCGGAAAGTCATCATCGTGCGTTGCATGGCAGAGATCGCTTCATCTCCAACGCCTGTCGTTTGTTGGAGCGCGACCTGCTGGGCCTTTAACTGCTCAGTGGTGTAGCCTGCCGCCGCGCCAGTGGCGCGCACCGCATTAGCCAGGAGTACGGACTCGCGCTCGGCCTCGACCGTCGCCTTGAGAACTTCGTTAAGGGATAGGCCGACTCCGATCGCCGCAAACGCCTGCTTGATCATGTCTGCGGCGTCGGTGAAGGACTTCTCTAGTCCCGTCGCCTGTTGCTTAGCGTCGTCTATGCCTTTATCGAGAAGCCCGGAGTCCGTGGCGAGTTCTAGAACTGCCCGTCCAAGCTCTTCGTTTGACATGCCCATGCTATGCTCCCTTCACGCGGATGCCCATCGACTGAAGCATCAATTTCATATCCTCAAAGCTCGCCGCCTTATTCGTCTTAGCCTTCTTTGAGTATCGACCCATGGTCTTGACCCACTCCTGGACCTGCTTCTTCATCTGGTGCGCCTGCTTCTTCGTCTTCGGCCCGACCCCGCACACCGTCGCCTGATAGTTAAGCAACGACTCCTCAGCCTTAATCACTGGCAACATCGCGATGTAGCAGTTCAACTTACGAATCGGCATCTTCTCCCAGGCCTCCCACGACTCACCGTAGAACCTTTGGAGGACTGGGAAAAGAACTCCTACGTCTAAGCCGCGACCGGCACGGAGATCGGGTTGCGGACTTGCCCGACCTCCTTCGTAAAAGCCTGAACGATTTTCAGCTTCTTGGTATCGTTGAGTTGAGCCAGGATTTCGGCAGGTAGCCCGATCACGATTCCCATGACCATGCGGTCAAGGATTGCGGCCATCGCCCGCCAGTCCTTCGCGGCCGAGGCGCCTTCGAAATCGGCCATCATCCCGGTGAACTCCGTGTCCTCTTTAAGACCAAGGTCCTCGCGAGAACGAAGTTCGTACAGGTGTTCGTCGATCTTAATGCAGGCTCTTTCCGGCGCCTGCGTCGTCAGTTCCAGCAGTGTCTTCTGGGCCATGGTGTTCTCCTCCGCCCTGTATAATTGAGAGCTTAATGCCGTGGGCCTCGCATATGTCGCGAAGCTTTTGCATCGAATCTCTCAGCGCCTTCCGGTGATACCGGACGGACTTTTTGTGCCTCTTGACATCGCTGAGGGCCCTCGCCACTTTGGCCTCGGCCAACTCATGCGTGTCCATTTTAAGACCGGCTTGCGTTCTGAGCTTCGATCTCGCCGAAGCCGTCGGTCTCGTGTTCGATGGCCTGGAGGTCAAACAGTAGACCGGCGGGCTCGCCCTTCTGGAACACGATTTCCGGTTCACCGATGTTGACGATGATCGGCACCTTGAAGCGCAGGTTCCAGTTCTCACCGTAGGGCGACGGCCCTTCGGCGATGAGAGCGAACTGGTTGACCAAGCGACCGCGCATCATGGACAGCTTCTTGGACCCGGCAACACCGGACCCCGCCGCCACTTCGGTGATGGGATTGTCGTTCAACATGCGGCGGTACATCTCCAGCGTCAGGTCGAGCAGGGTAAAGGAGACCATGAGGTCCTCCTCCGTCCGCACGATCTTCCGAGGACCCGTGCTTCCCAGGGCGCGGAACACTTCCACGCTCTGCGGGTGCGAGATGGTCACGCCATCTTCGCTGATGTTCTTGTCTCCTGCTTTCCCGAGCTTTACCCAGTCAACGCCGGGCACAACGTCGATCGCAGGGAAGGCAGTACCCACGGGCGCGATCCAAATCGTGGCCGGGGCTGCGATAATCTCAAACGGCGCGTCGTTTTCCATGTGTCCTCCTTAGTTGCGGATCACGGCAAACGACAAGCCGACGGTGTCCGAGATGGTGAACTCGACATCGCTCGCGCTGTTGTTGAACAGTGACGCCGGCAACGGGCCGACGAACACGTCTCCAGTCGTCGCGGGAACGGACACGGTGCGATCGGTGATGGCCAGACCTTGCGACGTGTTCGGCGTGACGATGGTGACGGTGCAGGAACCGGCGCCGGTCTTCTTGAAGTGCAGGAAGACCTTCCCATCATTGCGCACCTTGTAGGTGTTCGTCGTCAGTAGGCCGGACGAAGTGTACGTCGCCGTCAACCCACTGTTCAGGTTCTGCTCAACCGACACCCGGACCTCGGTCGCCATCGCGGTGCCCGCACTGGCCAGGGCCAGAACTGCCGCCAGGAACATCTTGCTCTTGTTCATGATACCTCCCTCTATGTTTCTGACGCCAGACAGCGCCAGGTCTCCAGCACATACGGCCATTCCGTC
>ERZ1292625.440-Hain-H41-01um-R1-440-length-64234-cov-7_pt1 | contig 42557 bp, 62 predicted proteins | sample MGYA00564400_ERZ1292625 | MGnify/ENA primary metagenome ERZ1292625 (study PRJEB36523, sample SAMEA6512639) | groundwater metagenome | collected 2019-01-08 | study: AquaDiva: Metagenomics assemblies of 32 groundwater samples
ACCACGCGTTGCGGATCAGCCGCCCTTCGCTCACCACCTGCTCTAGGCTAGTCATCGCCCCCTCCGCACCGAATCACGGTCCACCCCTCCGGCGGCTCGATGCGCGCGTTCGTCGCCACGACCATCTGTGCTCGGCCTTGCAACTCAGCCTCAAGGCAGGAGTAACACGGGGCCGGAGCGCCAGCCTCATCTTCGTACGAATGCGGGCATGCCTTCATCGTGAGGATATCCTAGCATGCTTGACCGCTATAGTCAAGGCGCGCATGATGCTTGACCGCTAGCATGGAATGTGCTAAGGTGATTCGCGTGAAGCTAAGCGAGCAGTTCGAATCCTGCATACCGTCAATCGACAAAGATGGCTCAATCACGGCTGCCATTAAGCGACTTGAGAGACGAGCGGATAACGCAGCAGTAATGATCCGGCAACTGATCGATGAGCGCGACCGCTACAAGGCGCAAGTTGAGGCCATTAAAGCTGAGTTGAATCAGAATGATGCGAAACCCGAGAAACCTGAGAAACCTGAGAAACCTGAGAAACCTGCGCCTTGCGCTCTATGCCGCGAAATGAGCGAAAGGGAGATTGCGCAGCCATGAGCGACGCCAGAAGGATGGTTGGGTGGTGAGCGATGGCAAGCACTTCTGCGAAGAGTGCAAGCGAGCAACCGCGGATTTCCGCGCTTGCTGAGAAGCGAGGAGAAGGTAGATGGAAACAGCACGTGAAAAGTGGAAGCGTAGGCGCGACAGCAGGAAGAGCGCTGGCGAGGCTCTGGCCTTCCTCAAGGCGCTAGCTACAGCATACGCCAATGCTAATATACGCGGTCCGAATCAATACTTCAGATTGGTCGATGCGATTGAATGCGCGTTGGAGTTCGCTTATTCGCCCATCATTGAATCCTGTCCCGTGGCCCAGCGATTCGCGACTACGAAAGAGCAGCGCGACACTGGCGCAACTCATGTAGTGTATTTCAATGCCACGGAATGAGCATGGATACAAGGTGGATAGAAGATGGGCAGCGCGTCGCTCTCATGCGACTGCTCGAGTGCCGTGGTGGACTGGCAGGCAAGGGGCAGTGGCTACTCAGCAGAATCCTCGGCCGCGAAATTGACGTTACCACGCTGACCAGAGCCGATTGGCAACAGGTGCGAGATATGGCGTTTCTGGATTGGAGGAATGACGAGTGGGAGGTAAGCGACTGGTTCAAGGCCCGGCTGTCAGCGCTGGACAGGGAGTATCTGGAGGTGGTCTTGGGGCAGGGGAACCTGTTCGGTTGAGCGCCTATCATCAATTCCTAGCGAAGAAGCATGCTCATGCCGATACCGAAGGCATCGAACCAGGACCATTGGCTCCGCACTTATTTCCATTTCAGGCCGACTTGGTACGATGGGCGTTGAAGCGTGGTCGAGCCGCGATATTCTCTGACACTGGCACAGGCAAGACCGTGCAACAAATCGAATGGGCAAGGCATGTATCTGAGCGCGGAAGAGTCCTCATGCTTGCTCCGCTTGCCGTGTCCGAGCAGACAGTAGATGAGGCTGCGAGATTCGGTGTAGAGATTGAGTATGCGCGCAAAGATACAGGCGCTCGTATCCTCATTACCAACTACGAAATGATGAATCATTTCGACCCAGGCGAGTTCATCGGAATCGTGATCGATGAATCAGGAATTTTGAAATCGTTTGAGGGATCTACGCGCAATGCTCTAATAGACTCATACTCGGATACACCGTATCGACTAGCATGCACTGCCACCCCTGCCCCGAATGATTTTGCTGAGTTAGGCAATCACTCTGAGTTTCTAGGGCTTAAGTCTAGGACAGAGATGTTGGCGGAATACTTTGTTCACGACGGCGGTTCAACTCAGGATTGGAGACTGAAGGGGCATGCCACTGATGCATTTTGGCGGTGGGTTGTATCGTGGGGAGCGCTCGTTAAGAAGCCGTCCGATCTTGGCTATTCCGATGATGGTTTCATCCTTCCTCCGCTAACGATGAAGGAGCACATCGTCGAAGCCGATCATGCCAAAGCCAACATTGACGGCTTCCTCTTTGCACCGCAGGCTATGACACTTAATGAACAAAGGGCTGTAAGGCGCAGCACGATGCGCCAGCGTATCGACATTGCGACAAAGCTGACAGCCAATGATGAGCCTGTCTTGATATGGGCCGAGTTGAACGCAGAGGCCGATGCAATTACTGCCGCAATTCCTGGCGCTATCCAGATTGCCGGCTCCGATAAGATTGACGACAAACGGGACAGGCTGCTTGGCTTTGCTACAGGTAAATATAGAGTTCTAGTCAGCAAAACATCTATTGCGGGACACGGCCTAAACTTCCAAAGATGTGCGACTATGATTTTTCTTGGGGTTAGCCATAGTTATGAAGGGACGTATCAAGCAATCCGTAGATGCTGGAGGTTTGGTCAAAAGAGACCGGTAACGGTTCACATGATAAGAGCCGAGAACGAGTCAGCCATCGTGGAAAACTATCGTCGGAAAGAAGCCGATGCGCAAAAACTGGCTGATGAGATGGGGGATCGCCTTAAGGATGCGATGAGGGCAGAGATTCGTGGATTGCGGCGCGAATGGAATAAGTACGATGCGACTAAGGCGATGGAGGTTCCAGCATGGTTGAGGTAGAGGAGCAAGTGTCGGATGAGCGCTTCACCATGTATCTAGGAGATTGCGTTGAGGCAATTAAGGGAATCCCTGACGGCAGCATTGATTACATAATCTTCTCGCCTCCGTTCGCGCAAATGTTTACCTATTCCGCGAGCGACAGAGACATGGGGAATGCCGGAAGCTATGAGTCGTTCTTCGAGCATTTCGATTTCCTGACTCCTGAATTGCTGCGAGTGTCGAAACCAGGAAGACTGCTTTCATTCCACTGCATGCTCATCCCTCTCCAGAAAGCGAAGGATGGATATCTTGGTTTGCGCGATTTCCGAGGAGACCTGATTCGCTCATTCGTTAAGGCTGGATGGGTCCATCATTCAGAAGTGGTGATTTGGAAGGATCCGGTAATCCAAATGCAACGCACGAAGGCGATCGGCTTGCTGCATAAGCAAATCAAGAAGGACTCGACTATTTCCAGGCAAGGGCTTGCGGACTATCTGATTACGATGGGCAAGCCAGGAGAGAATATAGAGCGAGTAGCGCATACAGGAGAAGAGTTTCCTGTTGGACAATGGCAAAGATGGGCGTCACCGGTATGGATGGATATCGACCCTAGCGATACGCTTCAGTATCGCTCCGCCAGAGAGCATGCCGACGAGCGCCACATTGCGCCGCTTCAACTTGGCGTAATACGGCGGGCGCTAAGATTGTGGACGAATCCAAACGATGTAGTGCTATCGCCATTTGCTGGCATTGGGTCAGAAGGATATGTGGCAATAGAAGAAGGCCGCAGGTTTGTCGGCATAGAATTAAAGCGATCTTATTTTTGGCAGGCCGTGCGTAATTTGCAAGCCGTGCAGCATGGATTGCCGTTGGAGCCGAATGAGGCGGTGCGATGACAAAACTATCCATAGATGGGTGGACCAGCACCGCGATCTACTCACCTCCGAGCGAGGTGACTGGGAAACAGAATTACCGATACGTGCTGACGAGGGAGTGGCAGGATGGGGAAGGCACGGTGGCATTCGTATGCCTGAATCCGAGCACGGCAACGGAGACTGTGACGGATCCTACCGTAAGGCGCATGATGGGGTTTGCGCGGGCATGGGGGTATCGAAAGCTTACCGTACTGAATCTGTTCGCGCTACGTTCCACGGACCCTGGAGCGCTGTATAAATCGCTGGATCCGGTAGGGGTGGATAACAACGCCAATATCGAGCGAGAAACCAATGTAAGCGAGAGGGTAATCGTGGCATGGGGCAATCACGGTGAGTATCGGTGCAGGGGTCTTGTGGTGCTTGGCCACCTACTGAAAGCAGCGATTGGGCAAGGCATCGTATATCACCTTGGAATGACAGGCAGAACGCCACCACAGCCGAAGCATCCGCTGTATCTGAGCATGAAGACGGAGCCGATCCAGTTGGAAGTTGAGAGGGGAACGAGATGAGCGAGACGGGGAAGGAATTGGCGCAGCGGTGGCGGACGGCGCAGCATGACACCGCTGTAGCGCACGCGAAGAAGGCGCATGCCGAGGCCGAGTTGACGCGGGCGGAGGAACAGATGGCCGACGCCGTCTTCGGCCTCTCCGCGCTCGTTGGGCAACAGGGCACAGGAACGAATGCGAAGAGCCTCAAGCTCTTCCTGGTCGATGATGGTTTTGTGCTGGTCACTTGCAGCGGCGGCGTGGTCTTCCTGGAGGTCGAGGATGCCGGCTGACCTCCGCCGCTACGGTCCGGGCTGGGCCGAGTTCTCGAGTACCATCCGGTTCGAGCGGGCCGGTGGACGTTGCGAATGTTCTGGAGAATGTGGATTGCACCTGACGCATCCTGGACCGCGACGCTGCGAGGAGCGCCACGGGGAGCCGGCGAGGTGGGCAAAGGGGAAGGTCGTGCTAACCATGGCCCACCGCAACTACTCCGGCGGACCCTGCCAGTGCGACCCACCGTGCATGATCCAGGAGCACGTAGCCGCCTGTTGCCAACGTTGCCACCTCCGCTGGGACGCCCAGCTCCACATGCGCAACGCGGCGGCGACCCGGGAGCGGAAGCGGAGTGTCGGGCAAGCTCGGCTATTCGATGCGGTATCTAGCAACCGCGGTAATCCGCGCCCGCTTGCATGCGTGAGCGCTAGAGGGTAGAATGTTGGAGGGATTGCCATGAGATGGATAAGCGAAACGCTACAACCGCTAGGAGATGACGATGCAACGCCCGGCTTTATGGGCAGGCGGGAGTTATTGGGCAAAGCCGCGTGCTGACTTGGCCAAATTGTGATTAGGAGGAAAGAATGAGTACGCACAGGGTAGAGGTGGTGAGACTCGGGAGCATTGAGAAGCATCCGAATGCCGATACGCTTGGCCTAGTGGCGATTTGGGGATACACGGCCATGGTGCGGCTTGGAGACTTCAAGGAAGGCGACCTAGCAGCGTATATCGAGCCTGACTATGTTGTCCCTGACACGCCACAATTCGCATTCCTTGCCGGCCATCTGCGCATCAAAGCGAAGCGCCTTCGCGGCATCTACTCACAAGGATTGTTAGTCAAAGCTCCTGACGGTGCGGAGGAAGGCGATGATGTGATGGAGTGCATGGGCATCGTGCGCTATGAGCCAAACGTGAAGGCATCGCTTGGTGGCGACAACGAAAGACCTCCAGAAGCGCTCGCATGGATTCCGAAATACGATCTGGAGAATTGGCGGCGCCACAATCATTTGATTGTGAGTGGTGAGCCTGTGTCGATAAGCGAGAAGTTGCACGGCTGCTGCGGTACCTACTCCTGGCGAGAAGGGCGTATGTGGTGCAAGTCGCGCACGGGTTGGAAGAAGCAAGATGCGACCAATCTCTGGTGGAAAGCGCTAGCTCAGAACACGTGGATTGAGGATTGGTGTAAAGCGCGCGAGAACATGATCCTATTCGGTGAGGTGTTCGGACAGGTGCAGACGCTGAAGTATGGTGCGAAGCCAGGGCAGATCATGTTCCGTGCATTCGATGTGCTAATCGACGAGCCTGGACTTGAGGGAAGGCGCGGGAGATGGGCAAACGCGAAAGAGTTCCACGATATGGTACTTGAGCAGGATCGAGTGCCGGTGCTCTATGAAGGGCCATTCGATGTGGAGCGCGCAGCGGCGCTATCGCTGGGAGATTCAGTGCTGGCGTCACATATGGCGGAGGGGGTGGTAATCCGGCCGATGGTGGAGCGCGTGGCCCACGTCGGACGGGTTGTGCTGAAACTGGTTAGCGACAGGTATCTCGTAAAGGACAAGTGATGAGACCACGCACTATAGCCGAGCGCATTCTCCCTGACGGTCGCGAGTTAGTGGTCTATCCAATGCTGTACGGTAAGGCGAGGCTCTATGTTGGCGAACAGGAAGAGCCAGGTGCCGATGCTACCTACTGATTCGAGACACCAGAGCTTGCGGTCGCAAGCATGATGACATGGGATGGCAAAGGAGAGCCCAGCGGCTGGTACAGGGATCCGGCAACTGGCAGGAGGAGGCCAAACGGGAATCCGAAGATGGAGTACATCGATCCGTGAGGAGAATGTAGATGCATTCAACGGAGATAGAAGCAGCTGCGCGCGCATGGCTACGGGACAATGTTGTGCCTGGCGTATCTGATGCCGGCAGGAACGCGCTCATGCTGGCGTACTGTGCTGGGGCATTGATGAAACTCGATAAGATGGTGCGGGCAGCATACGTTGCTGGAGCGAATGCGATGGATGAGAGCAGCGGGGAAACTCAAGAGGCGGTGGAAATGATACGGCTAGGAGCTGACAAGTATTTGCGGAGCCTGAGATGACGGACGGATTCAGGAAGTGGCGAGCAGGACGAATCCGCGAGTGCCTAGGCGTGGACCCTGAGGCAGCATTCAAGGCCGGAGCGGAGGAACCGCTAGCAATGCTAGCGGAGGTGCTGGAGCAGGCATGCCACGAGGAAGGCGGAAAGCTAGACTCGATGGCAACCAGCGCTTATGCGGACGGGTTGCGGCTGCTCGCAGCGCATAGGCGATTCGTGGTCGAGCATGATATCGGACGGCGAGTGATCGGGAGGATGTCAGCAGACGCGGATTCCCGCGCCCGTTGAAACCTAGCGGTCAAGCATGATACAATATCCGGCATAGGAGGATAGTAGTGGCGAAGAGACGGATCGTAGCGGCGAGCAAGGAAGAGGTTGGCGAGGCGGCGGCGATGCTGGGCCGTGCCGGAGGGCTGAGCAAGGCAGCGGCCATCCTTGGGCACCTTGGTGGGCTCAAGGGCGGCAAGGCGCGCAAGGAGGCGATGACAGGCGATGAGAGGCGCAAGTGCGCCAGTGGCGCAGCTAAGGCCCGCTGGCATAAGAAGCGCAAGCCGGAGGACGAAGATGGAACCTGAGGAGGTAACGAAGCTTCAGCCGCAGATCGGCGATGTTCTGCTAATCCAGCTAGACCGAGACGCGACAGAGACGATCAGGAGCGGAATGGGGTCTGGTTTCATCCTGAGCAAGCTCATGATGAAACCTCCGCAGGCAGAGCATCGCCTGCCGACCTAAACCCTAGGTCGTAGATGTTGATGGCCGCGTTGTGGTCCCGGTCCAGCACCAGCCCGCAGGCAAAGCACCGATGGACGCGCGCCCACAATCCCTTCTTTACGATGCTCCCGCAGCCCGAGCACCGCTGGCTTGTCCCACGTGGATTCACCTCGCGCACTTCCATCGCAGCTTCGGCCGCTTTCGATGTAAGTTGCGCGAAGAACATCCCCCAAGCCGAATCCATGATTCCCCGATGCAGGGCACGCTCCTGCGGCCCTTCCTTCTCCGCCAGTCCCTTGATGTCCAGCTTCTCCACCGCAAACCCATCGTAGCGCTTCACCAGAGAGCACACTTCCTTGCGAATGAAATCCTTCCGCCGGTTCGCGATCCGCAAGTGAACCGTCGCGAGCCTCGCCTTCGCCTTCATCCTGCGCTTCGATCCTTTTCGCTTGCTCGATAGCGCACGCTGCGCCGTCGCCAACTCCATAAGGCTCTTCTTCAGCAGCCTAGGATGCGGTATTGTCCGGCCATCGCTCATGGTTGCAAACGTCTGAAGCCCAACGTCGATTCCTACCGGATTGCTCGCCGCCTTCACCGCTGGCGCCTCCCCGATATCAATCAGGAATTGCGCGTACCACCGCCCCGCCTTCTTCACCAAACGCAGCCCGCGGCACGGCCCATCGCGGTGAATCTCCCCATTCATTCTGAAGCTCGGTTTCCCAGGAATGCCCGTCAGCGTGAGGCGCGTCCCGTCGCACTCCCATCCCTGCGTAGTGAAGACGATCGTACTGAACCTGTCGCGCCCTTTGAACCTTGGGAAGCCAGCGGTAACACCGCTCTTCAGCCTTCCGAAGAAGCCTTTGAATGCCTTATCGAGCCGATGAAGAACCGTTCCACGTGTCATCTCTGCGTTCAACGCTCGATAGGTTTCATCCGAGGCGCGTAGGGATGTCAACTCCTTGCACTGATCGTAAAACGTGAGCGAGTGCCGCTGCGCGGACCGATACGCTGTAATTCTCTGTTCGAGAGCAGCATTGTAGAGCGTTCGCATGATCCATAGCGCGGAGTCGAGCATAGCCTCCGGCTTCGGCGCCATCCCCAACTTCACTTCGCTTGCCCTAATCATCGCCCTATCCTATCCAGCCGTCCAGAATGAAAGCCAGACTCTACGAAGTCACTTCCAAGAACCGCACTCATCAATCTCGCGCATCGTCCTGCGGTAGACCATCTCTACGAACTTGCGCGCAGTCTCAAGAGTCCACGACTTCCCTCCCGGACGTGGCGCGCGCTTCTTTCGCTTTGTGCCAGCCATGTCATGGTCGCAGGCTTATCAACGCCGGATACATCGTAGCCCGATGTGCCAGCCAGAAGCAACCGCGGAATACCTCGGTTGCTCATTCTCCCTAGATTTGCATTTGACTTATGTGCTATAGCTATAGCGTGGGCGACTCGTACGGTCCGCTAGCTATCGGCTCATTCGCGCAAGGTTTCATCCCGCGCGATCCGTCAATCGTCCATACCAAGCCGAAGATAGATACGCAGCCGGTTCCTACCGCGAAGCTGATCCTCCCAGGGTCGAAAACTCTAGGTAGGCCACCTACCGACTACGATTCAATCGCCAAAGATGGGTACAGTGATTGCGTAGTCGTTTTCGGGTGCGTAGACGAAATCAGTAGTGCGGCCTCGGAGCCGATGCTAGTAGCCGAGGAATATGACCCGGCCAATCCAAAGGAAGCTGGGACGCCGCTACCTTTCGATCACGACTTATCTATCATGCTTCGCCAGCCTAACCCACAGGTAGTTTCTGATACGGAGTTCCGGGAAGAGGCTGTCACCACCATGAAGATTGGTGGTGAGGCGATCATTCTGAAGAATCGCTCACACGGGATACCGAAAGAGTTATGGAATCTTAAGCCAAGCCTAGTAAAGGCCGATCCGCTTAAGAGCGGCAGGATACGTGCCTATCTGTACGGGTCTGGACAAAACATCGATGAGTACGACCCGGAGGACATCATTCATATCAAAAGCTACAATCCGAATGACCCGTATCGCGGCTTCTCGCCCCTCGCTGTGGTGATGGCTGAGGCGAAACTCGATAGCGAGGCGATACGCTATCTCCTCACCTACTTTGTGAACGGGGCGATTCCTCAGCTCGCACTATTCGTGAAGGGTCAACCGACGCCAGGGGAGCGTCTTGCGCTCGCTACAGACTGGCGCGAGACATACGGTCAAGAGCATCGCTTCAAGGAAGTAGCAGTATTCGGGGAAGGCGCATCGGTTGAAACTATTGGCGTTGACCCAGCCAAACTTGAGCTAGCCAACATCTTCCGAGAGACAGGAATCAGGATCTGTCTCGCGTTGCGTATCCCTCCGTCGATTATCGGAGTGCGGCTAGGTATCGAGAAGAGCATCTTCAACAACATGAGCGAGGCGCAGAGGCGCTTCCGTGAAGGCATGGTGCCGTTCTTCAAGCGCTTAGACCGAGCCTTCACCAACCGTCTCGCCGCCGACTTCGGCCCTAATATTCGTATCCGTCACGATCTATCGACGGTACATGCGCTAGAAGAGGACCGCAGAGAGAACGAGAAGAGTTCGGCGTTACTATATCGTGCAGGAGTAATCAGCCGTGCGGAGTCAAGACGCCGTATCGGCATGACGCCAGAGCCGCCTGAGCCGAATCCGGTGTTCGTGGAGAAGCCTGGCCCGCCAGTGTCAGGCGCAGAGCGTGCGAGCGAGGCACTTCCTCAGGCCGATGATGGCGATAACCTAGTGGAGTTCGGCGATAGGAGAGCGCTACTCACGTGATCCGCATAGTGCTTGATGGCATTGAAACTGAAGTGGCGCCTCGCGTGGCCGATATGGTACGAGAGTTAGTGGAGAAGCAGCGCTCAATAATGGCGCCGCGAATGGGTACGGTGACTCTCCATTTCGGTGCTGGCGACGGCGGGATCACGTTAGACGTTTCAGAGCGATTCCCCAAGCGTCGGCCCCACGGACCGAAAGAGCAACCGATGTGCGGTGCGGTAGAAGTGACATGAGCAGACGCGGAAGTCCGCGCTTGCTGAGGGTACGAAATATAGCGTACTACTTGACAACTATGGTAAAGATGTGCAAGTCTTTGATATAAGTGCATGCCACCCCTCCCAGGGGCGCATGGTAATGCGAGGCGGCAACCCTCCTACCCATGGTGGGCGGACGGGGCCAACGGAGACGGCCCTTGTCCTGCAAATGCGGAAACAAGCATCGCACTAGTGCGCGCGAACAGGTTGCGGTTGCTTTCGCGCTCGATCCGAAAGCAGATGCTGAGGACGGCACCTTCTCCGGGTACGCCTCGGTTTTCGGGTCTCTCATCAATTCCTACGTCCCGACCATTATCGAGCATGGGGCGTTCGCCAAATCCCTTGCGGCGCCTAAACGTAAGGTGAAGATCCTATATCAGCACGACAACCGCGAGCCTATTGGACTTCCCCTAGAGTTGCGGGAAGACGACAAGGGGCTGTGGATTCGCGGTCAGATTGATATCGAGGATCCTGTCGGCGCGAAAGCCATTCACCGGATGCGCGTCGGCACTATCGACATGATTAGCATCGGATTCGATGTGATGCCTGGCGGGGAGAGAGTCGAGAAAGCGGCGGACGGAAGCAAGGTTCGCTATATCTCAGAAATCGACTTGTACGAAATCTCCCCTGTGACGTTCGGAGCCGATCCAAAGGCGTACATCACCGAAGTGCATTGCGAGAAGTGCGGTGGCAAGGAAAAGCACATGGGCGCTCCAGGCGAAGAAGAGGCCGAGATGGTGCGCTTCCAGGCGATGTCTGCGCTCGCAACCCAGGCTAGCCTTGCGCTGGAAGCGATGACAGCCAGTATCGCGGCGTGTATCGCCATGCAGAATCCAAGTGCCAGCGATACGGAAGAGACTGCCGAGACCGCCAAGGAGCAGGCGCACGCTGCCGTGATTCGTGCAAACGCTTCCATGCTCTCATCGCTCGGAAGCCAGATCGCGAACATGTGCTACAAGCTAACTGGCGACTATTACTATTCCAGCATGCCCACAGATACCGTAACGGCGACGCTGGATGTGAAGACAGAAACGAAGCCAACAGATTCCGGAACGATGACCGTGCCGGGAGTGGTGTTCAAGGGAGTCGAGGAGACTTCAAACGAAGCCGGGGTCAACCGCGAGCTTCGCTACAAACTTCTGGCCGAGTTCCAAGCGGCCGAGCTTAACTACGCCGAGAGCCTTCTCGGCCCGGAGGTTCAGTAATGTACGAGACCGAGATCGCGGCAAAGCGTACCCAGGCTGCGGAAGCGATCAAAGCGTGGCAGTCGAAGGTTGCAGGCACGAACGGAAAGCCTGAAGAGGCTCTTTCGTCCGATGCACAGGAGACGATCGCCAAGGCCAAGGAGGCGTATTTCACTCTCCACAGCCAGCTCGTAAACCTGGAAACCAAAGCGAAGGAATCCAAGGAAATCGAGCAGCACCTTGCGCTGTTCAACAAGCCAGACAAGGAGTTCGTCCTCCGCACCGGTGAAGTCCAGGATGTTGAGCCAGGCGAGGTGTTCTCCGAGAAGGGGCGCTTCAATCGGCTGCGGCAGGTTGGACTCAGGGCCTACCTCGGCGCGCCGAAGGATGGAGACCCGCACTATTTCGCCAGCCAGGTGATGACCGAGAAGGCGAAGGCGACTCCGGCCGAGATTCATGCCATGCTTCCGACCCAGGGGAACCTCGGTGGATTCCTTCTCGCGCCAGACTATCCGAGCTTTATGATCGAGAACGGCTCAGCCCAGGGAATCATGCGCGGCCTGGTGCGCACCTTCACCACGTCACGCGAGAGCGTTGTGTTGGCCGCATGGCGTCCGCCAACCGGCGCAAGGCTCACTCAGGGTTATAGCGCTGAGTACACCGGCTCATGGAAGAAGGCAGGATTCGTTACCGGTGGAACCGCTCCAACAGTGCAGAACGTGAACCTTGATCGGAAGACCTACTATGTCCGCAACTGGGTCCCGGATGCGATGGAGCTTGAGCGCACTCTTGTCGAGGATTCCATGTTTAACCTCGAAGAGTACGTGGTCGGCACCATGATTCAGCGCACCTTCGACATGGACGTGGACAGCGCAATCCTTACCAACGGGACTGGCGTTGACATGCCGCGCGGGCTGCTCTTCAATCCTGGCGGCACCAATGAACCAGCAGTGGTGAATAGCGGTAGCGCCAGCTTGCTCACCTACAACGGGCTCATCGACTTCATCACGGCGTTGCCTAGCTGGTATTCGGAGAGCCCGAAGACAGCGATGATCATGAGGAAGGCGACGCTTGGGCTCATCCTGCAACTCAAGGATGACGTTGCACGGCCGATCTTCAACCAGGCTCTTGCTGGACAACTCATCGAGATGCTGCTCGGTGCCAAGGTTCGGTACAGCGAGTTCATGGCGGCAGTCGCAGCCAACGCATTCCCGATCATCATCGGCGACTTCGGCCAGTATTACTGGGTTGAGCGCGCAGGGCTTGTGGTCCTTCGCGACGCAAGCCGGTACTTCCCCAACATCGCAATCATGCCGTGGGCGCGCAATGCCGGCGACATCGCGGTGTCAGATGCATTCCGTATCCACAAGATCGCAGCGTAGCGGTTGGTAGGAAAAGGAGAAATTAAAAATGGCGAGCAAGGAGATTCACAACGAGGTGCGCGTCGTCAGCTCCGTTCTGCCGGCCGTGAAAACTGCTGATACCAACGGAACCGGAGCAGACCTAGCGTTGTTCAACGCCGCCGAGATCGTATTCCACATTGGCGTGCGTGGCGACACTTGGGATGCAAGCAACTACATCGAGTTGGAGATTCAGGAATCTGCGGACGATTCGGCGTATACGGCGTGCGCCAACGCATCGATTACTGATTTCGTGACAGGGACAAACACAGGCACGTTCAAGAAGCTAGCTACGGCGAGCGTCGGCAGCCAGGCGTACCGCGTTGGCTATCTCGGTGCGTTGCGGTACGTGCGGCCAGTGTTCAATTTCACCGGAACGCACACTACAGGAACGGCGGTGGCTGCCGAGATTCTGCTCGCCAAGTCATCGCGCGAGCCCGTAGCCAACCCCTAACCTGAGCGTATAGGAGGACTCGAATCATGAAGAGAATCGCAAGCTTCATCCTTGCGCTCGCGGTTAGTGCGTATGCGTATGGGCAAGGTGTAAACATCAATCGGGTAACTGGCAATACCATCGTCGGGGCTGAGGATTCAGCTGAGGCCGATCTGATGGGACTCATGCCGGTTAGTTGTGTTCGGCGGGATACTCCAGCGTCGTCTGCCGGCACCACCGGTGATATGGCGACGTGCAACCTTGACGTACTCGGCAAGCTGTGGGTGACCGGCAGCTACATCGAAGATGCAGCCGAGACCGCAGGCGGCGTCCTCAATATGCTTGGTACAGTGCGAAGGGACGTGCTTGTTCCGAGCGCTGGAACAACTGGAGACAACGCCACGGCAAACACCGACGCTAACGGTGCGTTGTGGGTTGATCCTGCCCATCGTGCAGTGGCCTATGGTTCAAGCCCGACTGCTGTAGCGGCCGGCGTGTTCGGTGCGCCTATCGCCGACCTCGAGGGCCGGGTCTACGTCAACGCGAGCCATCCGCGAGCCATCAACTGCTACGTCACGACGACTGGTACTACCGCAACGCAGGTGACAGGATGCGAGGTGGTGGCGTCGAATAGCATCTACATCACATCTGTGACCGTGAGCGGCGATGTTGCGAACGCAGTAACTACGCCTTGGCAGATCACCACAGGCACATCAACCAACTGTACTGGCGCCACGGTAATCCTCGGAGGATATCATCCTACGCTCAGCACAGTGACGATGACCTTCCCAACTCCTATCAAGGCGACTGTGGCGCATGGACTTTGCATCCTTGACGCAACTACGGGCACAAAGACGGCGATGATCACTGGATACGTTGCCCCATAGCGAGCGCGGAGTTCCGCGTTTGATGGAAGGCGAACGGATATGGCTGCCACGTATGTAAGCGGCGGCGCAGACCGCATAAGCCGCATCCGTTTCGACTGTCTTGACACGGATACCACGGCACCAAAGATTCAGGATGAAGAGTACGGAACGATTCTCGACAATAGCCTATCGCCAGAGTTCGTTGCGCTCTACATCCCGAATAACACATCAGGAGTCACTGCGGCGAAGGCTAAGGTAACGGTTGTTTCATCGGTACTGACGCTGACGCTCACCAAGAACACCACCGCTACTGCAATCACCTTGGCGCCGAATGGCGGCAGGATTGAGGATGTGGTGGACCTGATTCAGGCGATAGGTGGATGGCAGGTAGGGCTAGGAGTCGGCACTCGGCTGGAGTGGGTGCCGATTGGAATCGTGAATCGCTCTTGGAGAGCCAGCGTTGAGGTGGGTAGGGCGCTTACCAGATTCGGGCGGTCCGCTGACATGGCCCTATTCACTGAGACAGCATGCTTCACTGATGGAGAAACGTACGTCAAGCTACGGCTGTATCAGTATGCCGTGGCAGCCTTCAAGGCGCTTGAGCGCATCTACGCAACGGACGGTGAGCTAGGCTACACGTCGATGAGCGACGGCGATATCTCAAGGCGGCGGGAGCGAATCACAAACCGCATGGAACGGATAGCGTCGAAGGCGAGTTACGGGATCTACGCAGAATGAGCAAACGCGGAAATCCGCGTTTGCTGAGATGAGATGACAATGGCGACGAGCAAGTTCAAGAATCTTCACCCGCTCGCTAGCGTGGTCTATTCCATGCCAGCCATTGCCGCGGTGTCTGGCGGCATGCAAGTCCCGGCGCTGAATACCACAGTGGGAACCGTGTCTGGAGGGATTCGAGAGATCACTGCGGAACGGAAGCGAGAGCCGGATGGTGAGCGAGTGGTGATGGCTCTACGCCACTATACCGGCGACGATACCGTGGTGAAGCCTGGGGCGTTCGCATCGCTGACATGGCTTGGAGAGTCGCGTACATTGCTTGTAGATAGGCGAATCCGCCGCTATCCAGGGCCGCCGTTCCATCAAGAGATTGATCTTGTGGATACGGTGGATAGCCTGCGAGGGCGCTGGGAATGATGCTCAACTTCCAGACTCAGGAAGCCTATCGAGCATGGGCGTCCAGGCGCATCAAGCTGTACGAAGAGACGATCAAGGAAGAGTGCGCATTTGCGCTCGACCAAGCGATTATCTATGCGCGAACGCAAGGCGCCACGCGAGGAACGTACAAGGATGCCACGACCAACTTACGCGGTAGCACCGGGGTGAAGAGGAAGGACATACCAGAATCGAAGCGCCGTCTACCGTCATTGCCTGATTCATGGAAATACGGAATGGCAACAGCGCAAGGACTGGTGAAGAAAATCGGTCGTGGATTTGCGCTGCTGTTCAACATCGGAATGACCTATGCGGTGCATGTGGCTGACCGTGGGCCATGGCCGGAGAATGCGCTGGAGCGGTTTTCGGAAGAGTTCTTGCCGGCTGCGCTTAACCGCGCGCAGCAAAGAGCGGCAGCAAAGGCTGAGATGCTATGATGAGGTCTGGCAGTGAAGAAGGGATTGTGGGAGCGCGTCCATCGGTGCTTCGCCTGCGGGCTGGTGCTGGACCGGGACCATAATTCAGCCATCAACATTCACGACCTAGGGTTTAGGTCGGCAGGAGAGGTTCGGCCTGCTGAGATTTCTCGTTAGGAGAGATTGTGCCCACCAGAGAGCTAAGGATCGCCCTCGTGAACGCGCTTACCGCTGATACACGTGTGTCCACCGTCGGAAGTGGTTCAACGACAACGGTGGTCAAGGTTGGTACTGGCGAAGCCGCGTCATGGAAGATTGCCGACATAGCCAATCTGACTGGCTCCGGCGGTTCTGTGGCGAACAATGGAGTGGTGCGAACAGTTACCATCGTGGATACGACGTTGGACAAGTTGACGGTATCGCCAGCATTGAGCGCTTCTCCTCTCGCTGGCGACACGGTACGGGGTGGCGTGCGCGAGTGGATCCGTTACGTCTCCTCGTCGGATACAGGGTGCATTGAATCTGGCTATCAGCCGTCTCCTGTAGCCACTCTCCTGAGCGCTACCCAGCCTGAGCAACGGTGCGTGATTGAGTACGACTTCGAGTCTGATGCCTCAGAGGTTGGAGAGCGCATGATTTCGCGCCCATCGCTGACCGTGTACGGGCTTGACGGAGAATGGCTCGAGGGATGTACCGACAGGATTGGCAAACTCCTCCATTCTGCTCCATCGGCGCTTACGATTACGGGGCACAACCTGTGGGAATTGCTGGCGGACTCTGTGTCCCACCCGTTCCGCAAGGGCGATAGGATTCGCGAGGCATCGGTGCTGATTCATGCAGCGTTGTCACGAAAGGCTGCCTGATGCCGATTCCAATCCCGAGCAAGCAAGAAGATGCCTATGCCGCGCTTAAGGTGGCACTGGCAACGGAATTGCCTAGCGCTACCGTAAGGCGATGGGTTGGCGATATGAACCTTGGGCGCCAAACGTTTCGGAGCGAGTGGCCGAAGGCTACGTCGGATTACCTTCTCATTATCCGGGCGACCGGGTTAGATGCGACGAGGGATGAGATAGGCGACGAGAGCATGTCCAGGAACGGGCACGGCGAGATAATCGGCGAGTGCTACGATGAAGCAGACTCCACTCGTCCTACCAAATGGCAGGCTCTTGCCGATGGCGTACAGAATGGGATTGCTCGGGCATATCGAGATAACCCGTGGGACTCGAGTCGATTCCGCTACATCTTCGGAAACTTCGTATCTTTGGAATCGGGCGAGGTTGAACCGCCATACGCAGGAATCAGGGCGCCGTTCGTGGTTGAGACTTACGAGGGCTAGGAGACAAGACAATGGCACGACAGTATAAGGACTTCCGAGCGGCGAATCCGTCCACGACGCAAGAGAGCGCAATCTGGATTGTCGCTGAGGCATCCGCCAACGTGTGGGCAGACCCAGCGGCAACTGATGTGATCCGGCTGATTGAGCCGGTCCACCTCATGACCTCACCGCAGTCTGAAGAGGATGCCCAGCTTCGGGATGGGTCGCGCTCCATGCGGGATGCGATCCAGCTTCGCGAGGACCATGGCGAGGGTAACCTTGTGACTTACTTCCGCTCCGGCGGCGCGGGTCCATCCCCGATTCCATTGCCCATGTGCGATACGCTTTATACCGCCGTGTCGGGCACTCGGAAGCGCGGGGATGGGGTGAAGGATGTGATCCAGACCGTCACAACGCATAACCTCAGGACCACCACGTTCACGGTATCTGGTGGGTTAGGTGTCGATTATGCGGTGAACGACTTAATCCGGTTTGTCTCCGTTGCCAACTCCGCTGACGGAGCCGAAGGAGATTGCGTCCGCGTTACGGCAGTAGCTACCGACACGATCACCGTTGAGCCTGGATTCCTTCAGGCTCCGATTGCCGGGACAGATAAGGTCCAGGCTATCATCACCTACAAGCCTGCGTTTGCACGGCCGCTCACCTATTCGATCCTCAACAAGACCGGATCGATGACAAAGCGCCACATCGGAAGCGGTATCCATGCGCTTACGTTTTCGAGGGATGCTCGCGGCGCACTGAGAGAGACGTTCAAGATCGGTGTGCGCGCTGAGCTTGTTACAGGCTCAGACTACCTGATTGGCGATGCGACCACGGACGGATTCCTTACTTCAGACACGATTATGCGGATGGCAGATGCGCGCATGGTCCGGGTCGGAAGCTACGTCAACATCCTGAAGGAAGTAATCTCTAGCGGAGTTGTGAGCACGGAGACCAAGGCCGAGGTGACGGCTATCGGCGCTATCACTGCCGCGGCGCCAACTGCGTCCGTGACGTTCGCACGTGGGTCTACTCCAGTCGCTGGAGTCAACCTCACCGCGGTTACGAACGATGCAACAGATGTGGAAGTCGCCGGTCCGTACAGCACCGTAACCAACAAGAATCTGCGCTTCCGTATCGACAAGAGAACTATCGTTCAGTTCGACGTTACGACTCCGTATTCGTTCAGCATAGCGAATACACCAACGGCGGCCGAGCTTGCCAAGAATCTGAACGAGCAATTGATGCGGCACGTGGATTACGGTACTAAGCTGAAGGGTGGCGTGCCGTTCAGCTACGGGCAAAGTGCGGCTAGCACGCTTACCGGCCCGTTCAGCGACGTTGGCGGCAAGTTGCGGATTACATCACCTACGTCCGGATCGGAATCTGAAGTACAGGTGTACGCAGCGACAACGCTATCACTCCATACCGCGCTCTTCGGTGGAACCTTTACCAAGGTGGCCACCGATGAGGTGACGATTGTTCCGTGGACCCCTGGCGTTACGGAAGTCTCTGGCGTGCCGCAAGCCAACTGGCAGGGCTACATCCGGGTTGACGGATTCAAGCTGAAGCTTACGAATGTTGAAGGGACGTTCGACAACAAAGATACATGGCGCGAAGACGAGATCGACAACACCAAGTATGCCACCGGATTCGAGGCGATTGGCCCACGCGAGGCTACGCTTGTGCTGAAGGGCTACTTCTTCGGGGAAGCTCCCCGCTGGCTCTATGAGCAGGAAAACCAGGACAACCACTCGCTCCTCGTGCAGATCGGGAAGATCGAGGGTAGCACAAGGGTCTATTGCTGGCCAAGATTCAAGGTGACGAAGTTCGAGACCAGCGGCGGTGCCGCTGCGAAGATGGAGTACACGCTTACTTGCAGGGTGGCGGCATCGTCAAGCCTTGAGGATGAGTTCTTCCACGGGGTCGCCTAGAGGAGAGAGCTAGCAAGCGCGGACTTCCGCGCTTGCTGAGATGAGGAGAGAAAGAAGAATGCTAACACAAGAGCAGAAAGAGTTGGCGTTGGAATTGGCGGAGGATCGCCCACGGCGCTGTCCGCTTCCTAGCTGGCCGGAAGCTGACGGACCAGCGATCATCTTCACCGACGGTGAAGGGACGCTAGGGGCCGAGATTCGCCCGGAAGGGTTAGCGAAGGATGCGCCTCCGTTCGTGCGCATTCTTGTGGCTCCTGGCGATGATGGCGCGGCGGCGATCCTGGACTTGCCGTTCGTGCAAGAGCAGGCTATCGCGGCAGGGCTTGCCTTATTGGAGAAGGCGTAGCTATGTCCGATTTCCTGAAGTACACCAGACTCGACAAGATATTCAACGTTACGCTGTTTCCTGAGTCGCCAGACTGTCGTATATCGTTCGAATGGTGTACGCTGTCGCACGGGGCTTCACGCGCGATCTACAAGCGCAACGTGAAGATGGTTAAGGGCGATGAACAGCTTGACCAAGACAAGTATTTCAAGGAGATTGTAGCGGCGCATATCAAGGGATGGAGTGGGATGACTCCTTCAGCTATTGCGGAGTTCGAGATTCTTCCTTTGGACGCAGACGGCATTGCGGCATGGGAGAAGGCTCTGGAAGGGTCAGGTGGAGAGTTGCCATTCTCCGCAACTACGGCTTACGACCTTGTACGTGAGTCTACGAAACTTGCCACGAGAATTGGCGAGTACATCAATGCGGAGACAGGGCTGGACAAGGTGCAAGCAGCACGTGAGGCATATGACCGTTTTTTCTTGCACGGTGGGCAAAGTTCAGGTGCCTGAGACGAGAGATGGGCGGTGGAATAGAGCCCACCGAAGAAGAATGGAAGGACCACGTGAATTACGCACGGGATTGCGGTCACGACCTTCCTTTATCTGCGCCTGACATTGCTCCTGACTCCCATGCCGATAGCGTGATACGTCTGCACGCTCAAATAGCGAACCAGAGGCGCGTCTACACGGTCAAGGGAGAGGGCGATAAGCCTGATTCCATATCGTTGCTTGACGACCGCGTTCTACTCCCAGCGATAGAGTTGTACGCTCCGCCAGACCCTATACGCACGTTTGAAGACGTGCATATGCTGGATGCGTTGCTGTCTGGCGAAGAAGTGCATGCTGAGTTGCCGGAATGGATCGAGAAGCTAGAGCAGGAAGATCCTGCATGGCTTGATCATGCCATGGCGCGCCTGGGCGCGGTTCCGGTGGAGTAGCCATGCCTAGCGTCACTACCACATTCATTGTAGATGTAACTAATGGCATTGCCAATATCAGAAGCTTCGATGCCGCAGTTGGCGCAAGCCTACTTCGCTCACGCACGCTTGTTGGTGGGCTTGATGCTGGGTTCAGAGCGCTTGCCAAAGCCATGGGCATGTCTGTCGCACAGGCAGGGCTGGTAGGCGCTGGAGTAGCAGCGGTTGCGTTCGGCATCAAGCAAATGGCTGATGCTGTTGGTGCGGCCGGAGCGGCAATAGGAGGAGCACTCAAAGCGTCGGCAGATGAAGCGATCAAGTACGAGCTTGCATTCGCGCGCGTGGCCCGCGTCGTAGGCGAGGATCCAAAGGCGTTAGGCAATCTCCGACGAGAGTTGCTGGATCTGTCTAAGGTATTGCCGACGGCGCAATCAGAGATTGCGAAACTAGCCGAGGAAGGCGCCCGCATGGGCGTCGCCAAGAATGAATTGGCCGAGTTCACGCGTGTCATGGCATTGCTGGGCGAGACCACTGAGCTATCAGCCAGCGTTGCAGCGATTCAGCTAGGGAAGCTGGCCAACCTTACCAAGACTCCGTTAAGCCAGATTAGCAACCTTGGATCGGCGTTCGTTGAGTTGGGGGCGCGATTCGTCTCACTCGACAAAGAAATCGCGACAATGGCACGGCGCATTGGAGGCGTAGGGACGATAGCCAAAGTCACCGCTGCTGAGGCGCTTGGTATCGCGGCAGCGTTCTCATCGGTCGGTCTTGAGGCGGAGAGTGGCGGCAGCGCGATTCAGCGCGTGTTCCTCGACATGGCGCAAGCGGCGCAGACTGGTGCCGGGCATATCAAAATCTATACCGCTGTGACGCATAAGAGTGCAGAAGAGTTCAAGAAGGACTTTGGCGAGAGCGCAACGAATGTGTTCCGTGATTTCGTTGTTGGCTTAGGGAGACATTCGAATCAAGCTGTAGAGGTGCTGGAAGCGCTCAAGCTTGGTCAGATTCGTACCGTGAGAGCATTCCTATCGATGGCCGGAGCATCTCATATTCTTACGGAGGCGATAGATATCGGGAGAGAAGCGTCCATAAAGAATGAGGCTATCGCGAAACGTTCCCAGGCCGTCCTAGAAGCTACGGCGAGCGTGCTGAAGATCCTTGACAACCTGATGGTCGATTTGAAGATATCGGTTGGCGACAATCTGATTCCGACGATCAAGGACTTCGGCAATGAGTTGCGCAAGGCATTCGACTCGAAAGCTGTTCAGGACACAATCACTGCTCTCGGAGCCGAGGTGCGTCAGATCGCAGAAGGGACACGGCCAGCATTCGAACAACTTGCTGGCGTAATTCAGAGAGCATTTGAATCTGGCAACGTATCACGGTTCGGCGATAGCCTTGGGAATATTGTTACAGGAATCGTGGCAATAACGGTGCGCTTTACATCGTTCGCGGTGGTGTTCGCCCAATGGGGAGCAGACTTGATTAAGTTTGCTCCGTATATCGGACCGATCATCATGCTTCTTGACAAGTATGGAGCATCGCAGCAGGGCCCTGGGCGCGGTTCGCTTGCTGGTGGGCCGCGGGCCACATCTGGAACGTTTGGAGGGCCGGCAGACTACGTTACGATGCCGAAAGAGAAGCCGCTGTGGGAGAAGCCGCCAAGCAACTATATCGGGGCCGGCATGGATCCGGCCGTCCTGCTAGCCATGTCTGGCGCGTCAGATGAAGAGGTTGGACGACTGCTAGGACTGGCTCCAGAGAAATCCGGCAAGTACACGGTATCGCAGGAAGACTTCGACGCTGGCGTGAAGATATTGGAGCAGCAGTGGAAGCGACTTGGAGACGCGGCAAAAGCAGGTAAAGATGTTCGCGATGAAATATTGGACACGGCTAGGGACATCGCAGCGTTGAACAAGAAGGCGGTGCAGACTGGCGGAGTGCTGATAGGGGACCAGTTCGGTGCGATGGCTGGCTCTGCCGAGGCGTTTATTACGAAGGCGGCGGCAGATGCGAAAGCCAAATCGAAGGCTGAGGCTGCTGCACTAGCTAGAGCGAGACACGAGGAGCGGCTAGGGGAGAAGTTGCTGGCGGGAGCGCTAGGACTACCTGGACGCGGGCTTGATGACCAGCTAGCAGGGTATGGGGAAGCGATACAATCGATTACTGAGATAGAGGATAAAGCATTCACTTCATCGGACGTATCATACAAGCGTCTGGCGCTAAGTTTCCAGCATAACATCATAGAACCTGCCGAGGAGGCTGGCCTATCGCTGTCTGGAACGCTTACGCCAGCATTACAGCAACTAGCTGCGACAGGCGATGCTCTTGTTGATAGGCAGGATCGGCTTGGCGACAAGATTGCTCAGATTGCAGAGCGCGAGGACATACGACGGAAGTTAGAGAAAGAAGCGCTCCAGCAAAGAGCCAAAGCCGAGAATGCTGTCTATGAGGCATCGTATCGGTTGCGTTCATCATTAGGAGTGCTATGGACTCCTGACCAGCAAAGGGAAGCCCTTGGCTACAATGAAGCGCTCAAGAAGATCGCTGGCAGGGATGATGCCGAGAAAATCATTGCAGAGATAGGTGGACGAATCGAGGAGATGATCGTCCATATGCGGCGCGGAGGCCAAGAGATACCGCGCTATCTCATGGCCGCATTTAACACGGACCAGATGCGCAAGTTCCGCGATGAGTTAACTACCACGATCACCTCATTCATCACGGGCGCGGCAAACCTACGCCAGACCGCAGGAGGTATATTCGGAAGCTTGCGCGAGCAGTTCGCGACGGGCCTCACGACAGGCGGCGGTTTGTTCTCAGGACTGTTCCAAGGTCCAACGGGCAAGGACGCTGGCGGCAATCCAATCTCGCAACAGCCAGGCATTTTCTACGGAATCGGCGAGAAGGCCGGCAAGGGTATCTTGGCCGGGGCCTCGGCGGTGTTTAACGCGGCGGCGAGCGCTGGAAGTGTTGCTGGAGCAATCCTCGGTGGTGTCGGTGCTGCTGCTGGGGCAGGCATCGGATTTTGGGCGTCGGGTGGGAATCCGATAGGGGCGGCAATAGGCGGTGCGCTCGGCGGTCTCCTAGGAATGTTTGCAGGTAAAAAGAAAACATTCGAGGAGAGGGTATCAGAGGACATGAAGCAATTGGGGCTGTCCGTATCGCAAAAAGCTGTCGATGCAATTCGAGCCATAGGTAGGCGCCTTGCTCCTGTGATTCGCGAGGAAGCTGATAAGCTGAACAAGGGCAAGGACGGACTAGGGGGACTTATCGGGAGAAGCATATCCCAGCGTGGCCTTGCCGAGCTTCTGGCGCTTCCTGACATCGCGCGCGACACCGACGTTACGCGCAACACGATGGGCGCGCTAGCGATCCAGGTTGGCGAGCTTGGCCTATTGTTCGCGCAAGGTGGAACGCTAGGGCAGGAAGCGTTCCAGTCGATGACGGGCGCTCTCGACGTGCTCATCCCGAAGTTCGAGCAGGCAGGGCTCACCGGGACGCGCGAGTTTGAGCTAATCATTCGCGCGGCGCAAGCCACTGGACGCGAGATAGGCGTGGTAACAGACTTCCTGCGAAGGGCTCTTGTATCGGCTGCTGAAGGTTTGCAGGCTATGTTCGCCGCAACCATCGCAGGAGGCTATAAGAGTGCTATAGGGGCCGTGGCCGATGCGCTAGGGATCAAGGATAGCAAGGCTGAGAAGATGTTCGGCGACATCGCTGCGCTTGCTAAGGCAGCCAAGAAGGGCGATCAGAGCGCCATTCTTGGCATGAAAGCGTTCCGTGATTATCTGGTAGAGAATGCCGACCACATGGAGCGTCTCGGGATTATCGGCAAGGCCGTCTGGGAAGGGCTGGCACAGACTGGAGGAATTGTTGCGGCGAGCGAGGCTCTTGGCGAGACGCTTGACAAGCTCATCGAATCCTACAAGCTTCTAGGGTTAGAGTTGCCTGAGTTCCTGGCGTACGCAGCCGCAACCAGGGAAATCGTCAAAGCCAACAAAGAGCTGTTCGATTCCGTCGAAGGGCTCAGGAAAATCACCAAGGGCCTTGCCGACAGCTTCTTCTTCTCCACCGATGCCTTCAACGCGGTACAACAGGAATCTGTTGCACAAGTGAAGCAGCTCGAAGCTGCCGGATTGAGCCATAAAGAAGCATTGCGCGAAGAGGCTCCAGTTCTACAGGCGCTGATCAATGAGTCAATCCTTCACGGGAAAGCAATAGATGCAGAAACGCAAGCGCTCATCAAAGAAGCCGAAGCCTACGGACTCGTAACGACTTCTGGCACGGGCATGGTAATCGAGATCAACAAGGGAATAGACCGCATCATCGAAGCCCTTGGGCGCGCATTCGGTAAGGACTTCTCCGATTTGATGAGCGGTGCGGCCACGGCCGGAGTAGAGGCCATGGATCAAATTGGCGATGCGGCCGAAAGGAATTCGCGTAGAGGTAGGTGGAGACTTGACGACGAGGATCGCCCAGGGAATCAGCCTGTACCACCGTCTCCGCCACCCAATGCTCCATCCTATGCCTCGGGCATCGCGAATGTGCCATACGATATGCTAGCCATGATACATAAGGGCGAGCGTGTGGTTCCGGCGTCGCAGAACAGTGGCGGCGATGTGAAGATTACTGTTCAGGCGGTGCAACTTGCCGATGGGTCGCAGTGGTTGCCGGTGAAGGAAATGGCGCGGCTGATGCAGGGCGTGTTCGACCAGCGGCGCGTGAAGATCAATCCAATATTGGTGACCACGGTGTAGCAAGCGCGGTAATCCGCGCCCGCTGAAAGTAGACGATGCTCGACGTAGAGACCACGGCCGGAGCCAGCGATACTATCGCTACGCTTCCAACTAACGCTATCTGGATACGTCTGCTCGCGTTGAACAATATGCGGCATCCTGGGTCGCTATTCCCGGTGTTGCCAAGCGCTCGACCGAATCCTGATAGCGAGCGAGCAAATGCGCCGTTGACGAACATCATTAGCCCGCATCTTGGCGAAGTGGGGATAAGCAAGGGGACGTTCATCACGTCCGATTCGACCATCTTAGGATTCGAGTTCGGGTCAAACTACAATCTGCGGGCGGTCAGCACGGATGACTTGATCACAGTCAACATCAACTGCCGAGCATCCGGGACCACGTATTACTGGCGCGACCCGAGATTGCTGGCAGGGCATATCCAGACGCAGCTACGGGCCAGCGTTCATCCGCTTGCAGCTACATTCGTTTGCACGTTCAGCGATGAACGCCAGTCGGCCACGCCTACGTACAAATGGACTATTTCAAACTCCGCCGGCACATTCAAACTCAAGTTCAACACGGCTACGGATGCCAATACGATAGGCCCGTCGATAGGTTTCACGACCGACCTTGCCGGCGCTTCCACCTATACCGGAACGGTAGCGATCCACACGGAAGAGTCATTCGTTATCGACCTGCAATGGTTCACGGGCTCGGCAGCGACCACCGCAACCACATGGGGATTGAACGCGGTAGATAGCACGTCACGCTGGCGATGGATAGTGCTACTAGGCTGCAATCTGCAAGGTATCGGTGGCGCTGTAGCTACTGCCGGGAGCAAGAAGCTGCATTTCTATCTAGGCACCACGCTGGCGAGCGTGGATAACCAGCCTGACAGCGCGTATACGGAGAATCGCGACTACTTCAGAGCCGGGACACAGCTTGGAGTCTATGAAGGTGCTGATGGTGGCGAGTTCATCGGACCGAAGGAAGGGACAGCAGGAGGATTCCCGGCACAACGATATGTGGCTGACTTGAAAGCGTGGAGAGCAGGTACGCAATCTGGTGCGAATGCCTATGCGCCAAATTACAGATATCTACGGGTGCGTATGGTGGACCCGACGAATCCTAACGGGCATCTCCAGATAGGGCACATGTTCGCAGGGCCAGGATGGTATCCGACAAGGAACCGGCGAGACGATGACGAACATACGCCACGTGATCGGTCAGATTATCTGGAGTCACCGCTGGGGGCTCAGTTGAGTAATTATCGTGACCCTGCTGATTCTCTATCGCTCGATTTCATCAGTGGTAACCAGCTATCGGAGAATGATGCAGAGTTCTTGAAACGGATGCTGATAGAGCCGCGCGCGGCCACATTCAATAGCGCAGGGTCCGCAATCGTAGCGAGTGTCAGCGGACATCCGCTAGAGGTTAACAGGAGTGTGAATGCCGGCAAAGCACGACCGATCATCATGATCGATCCGAGCTACAAGCCTACATCGCTGCCTATCTCTACTCTATACGCACGCGGACTCACATTCGGGATCGTTGAAGTTGACCGGCTGCAACGTCTGTTCACTGACATGCATACCGCATCGATCCGCATGACAGGAGCATCTAGATAATGCCTCCTGTAGCACCTACCGTCACCGCTCCATACTCTGGCGCTACAGGTATCAATCCGATCCGGCCTGTCATCGTAGCGAAGTCGCCCTATCTGGATACCTCGCTGGGCTCGACAGCGATAGAAGCGAAAGCTGCGACAACAGACGAAGGTGGCGATTGGACCAATCCTGCGCACATGCGGACAGGGAACGGAACGCAGGCACAGATGGCCTCAGCTACCAGCGCCGGGAAGTGCCAGCGAATCACGTTCAATACGGTCAACTACAGTGCAACCGGCACGTATCGAGTGAAGCAGGCTGCCCTACAGATACCGGCGATGGGGGTGCCGAAGAATCCCCCTGACGATGCCGGCACCGATACGGTGAGGATTGTAGTGGTATGGAATGGAGCGGTAATAGGTTCTTACGAATGGATGGGGCAGGATAAGTATGTTGGTGGGACGACTGTCATTCCGGCGTCGAGCATCAAGCTGATCGATATCACGTCGATACTTGCGGCGGAAGCAGTGCTTGGGCGCAACTTCACCGTAGCGCAAGTGGAGGCGATGGGCACTAGCTTCGCTGTGCTGATTCAAACATACACAAGCATCGAAGGATTTTTAGCGACGTGGTACGTAGGCAAGGTGAGCCTGCAACTTACCTACTACACTACAAACGCTGGCGAGCAGGAATCGTACCAGATTCAAATCGCATCCGATTCAGGTTTCTCCTCCGTTCTATGGGATTCGACGCGATTACGGGAGCCAGTAGGAAACACAGCAATTGTGCCGGCTAGCGTGCTCACATACAATGCTACGCTCTATACGCGGGCGAAGGTCTATAGCCTATCTGGCACAGATAGCGGGTACGGGGCAGCAATCACGTTCACGACGCTACCTAGTGGTGCCGCTAGGCTGCTAACAGAACCAGGCGTTCAAACTGCCGACCTATTCGAGTGGTATGTAGGCCGCGTGATCGATGCTGGGCGATGGTCGAAAACGGCGGGTAGAACGGCAGTCTATCAAGCGGCATTTACGCGGGCTGGCGAACCAGGCGTGAATTGGTGGCTGTCAGACGTTCAGGAGGAGGGTGTCAACAAGGGCTATATTCAGTACGAGACTGTAGCGGAAGTGGATGCGGGCAATTCGCGCATGTATTGGGATGAGGTGGCTGGGATCGTATACATGAGAACGTCAGACGCTAGGCATCCTGGAGCATTCACAGGGCGTGGTATCGCGCTTGTGCTAGCACTTCCATTATCACAACGCGCAATGCCGTGCGGTGCTGGAGATAAGTGGCGTGCTGAGCCAAGAGTGGTAGGTGACGTATCGCTTACTGAGATAATCGGAGAATTAGCTGAAGGAGTACGGTCTGCGCCTTCTGGAACGATCACGCTAAACAATGGCGACGGATTCTTTGATACGGCACTCGCAATTCGCCCATCCGCTATTGAAGATGGCTGGCTAAGCACGAATCGCAGATTGAGGGCACGCGCTGGAGGATCCACATCGGAAGGGATAATTCCGTACGCTGAGCACGTGAATCTATTGGATGGCATGGCGACGTGGGGTGCTCCGCTATGGGACCAAGATACGATGCAGCTACAGCTTCGCTCGCGTGATGCTCTTGGGTTAACCGGAAAGCTAGCAACGCAGAAGTTCCGTAAGAAGCAGTATCCGAGATTGCTTAGGGACAACTATGGGGTGACAATTCCTGAAATATTCGGCGTTGGTCATCTGCGTCGGCCAGCATACGTGGTGGATACCGGGAAACGGCATTTATTGCGGCCTGGTCTATCGGTGAACGCCGTTACTAAGGTGTACAAGAACGGTACTTTATTGAAGAACCCTTTGGAGTGGAAGTATTTCCCTCTGGTAAACCATATTGAGGTATACACCAGCGCCAAGAATCCGTGGGACCAGGACGCCAACTATACATGGGATGGCGATGGGCAGCTGTTCGAGGGGTCCGCCGTGATGACCCCAGGCAAGGCCGCGCGTGTTCTTCTAGGCAAGCTTGGGATCGCTACGGCAGATATTGTTACAGCCACGTATACATTGCTTGATGCATTGTGGATAGGGTACGGACTTCGCTGGTGCGTAGAAGAAGAGAAGCCAACGCTTGACGATCTCGCGATCGTGGAAGTGTCGGGAGACTTCCATAACGTTTTCCGTGGTGATGGCAAGGTGGAAGCTGTGTTAGAGCATCCGACCACTTCAGATGCAACTACGATATCGCTCTTCGATTTCGATCTATCGACTCGTCCAGTACTGAATCCTAGCTCTACCAGGCAAGGCCAAACGGTCAGCGTTCAGTATTGGGGCTACGAAAAGAAGAAGGTGCTCGCAGAAACTGAAGCTGAAGGTTTCGCGGTGAAACTCTACTACGGGATCGATGGGCAACGAAAAGTTATCACGTATCATGCTACCGAGGCCGGAGCATCGAAGGTGGCGGCGCTTGCTAATCTCTCAGCCCCGGATGAGGATCTAGAGATAGCTGGTGGCATGCGATTGTGGGCAGCGCCTATTGGCCGCATGGTCCTGCTCGATTTACCGCGTGCATTAGATCCTTCTGGGAAGTATGATAATGTTCTGTTCCAGGTTCGGGAACGGACGAAGGTAGGCGAGAAAGTTACGGCACGACTGCGACGTATCGGACAGATCGATAAGCTGGCTAGGCCGATGTAGGAGCAGACGCGGAAGTCCGCGCTTGCTGGAGTGATTGATGGTAGTAGAGCGGGCAGAGTTTGAGGCGTTGCGTGACTTCCTGCTGGCTCATATGCAGGATGCGAAAGTGCATCGGGCGCAACGCGATACGTTCACTGCTGACGGGGTGCGTAGGCATTATCCGCTTACGCAAATGCCGATAGAATCAGGACTCGTTCAATGGCATGAAGGAGGAACGCTTCAAGCGGCGACGAACTATACGCTCTACGGGAGAGACTTGTACGTAACGAGGGCGCCAGAAAATGGAGTGATCTGCGAGGCGATCTACGAGTACGACGCTAGCGTCGAATCGTTTGGATTCGATGTATCGTCCATAGACGAGTTCTTGATGGCTGACATTGATGATGACGCAGAACTTGAAGCTGTAAGCCCTAACGCTGGACAGGCGGCTACGCTTCCATGGGTAGGAATCTGAGAGGTTGCCAATGGATATCCAATACCAGAAGTTCTCGTCAACCTTCAGGATCGCAGGACTTAGCTCGGTGCGAACGCTGGTGTATTTGTATAATCCTAGCGCAGCTGGCAAGCAAGTAGGATTTCCGCTTGAAGTCCATATCACGAATGAGGGCAACGTGGCGGAAGGAGTCTTCAGTACGAACCAGCAACTCGGCTTCGCTGTCCATCGCATATCGTTGGCTACTCTAGGTAGTCCGACAGTCACGGTTGGAGAGATACAGGAATGGGATAAAAACTGGGCAACCTCATCCATGGCCTGTTATTTCAATGTGACCGCTGGCGAGCCAACATGGCCAAATGATGATACCGCAGCATTTATTCGGCGCGGAGTGCCAAGCCTTTCAGGGTTTCATTGGGAATCTAAGGCTCCTGGCGAGTTTGCGCTTGGCACTGGCGTCAGCGCAGTATTTGCGGTAAGGCTAGTTACTACGCCAACGGCATTCAATTGCCTCATAGAAATGGTATGGGGCGAGTACAACCCGTAGGAGTTTCGGATGCCGACGCCATTCCGTGTCTACTCAGCAATATACCGAATCGCTGAAATTACGGCTGCGCCAAAAACGCTGGCATACATAACCACTCCTACGGCCGCCGCGACGGCGTTCATTTTGCGAGCCAAAGTCACTACGGAAAACAACAACACTAATCAGCAGCTTGCGTTTTCTCTATCGTCAATTACTACGCTTGGTACGCCTACAGCGACAACTGGGAATATATTGCTTCACTGCAATCAGGGAGCGGCAGCGCTATCCGTCGTAAAGTTCGACGTTACGGCTAGCGAACCGACTTATGAAGATGCTACGGGTGATGCGAAGGGAGCATTCGTGGCATCGGTTCCGAGCTTGCTAGGGTTTGATTATCATCCGTCCTTGCATGAGGTTGTTTTGCTGGGAGGAACGGTGGCTCCGGCTGCTAATTATGGCCTTCGCATCCTCGCGCCGGCCGCACCAGTGTCATTTGATTGCAGGATTCTACTGACGTGGGGAGAGCTGGGTGGGTAAGTGGTTGGCGATGATAGCAGTGCTGGTGCCGGCGCTGGCCCTAGGTCAGACGCGGCACACCGCACGCTATCACTATGGTTGCTCGCTTGACCAGATCCAGAGGCAGGCCACGACTCCTTACAATGAGTTTACCTGCCAGGAAGACATGCGCGTTGTTAGCGCCAATCCTGGCACATGTCGTCAAGGAGAAGAGATTTGGAATTCCACTACCAATATCCTGTACGTGTGCGAACCTGCTAACGCATGGCAGGCAGCTCCCGGTGCCGTGGGCAACACCGGGGCCACAGGAGCCGCTGGCGCGATCGGCAATACCGGGGCAACCGGGGCGGTCGGGGCTGCGGGAGACACCGGGGCTACTGGCGCCGCTGGTGCGATTGGCAACACCGGGGCCACGGGCGCCGCTGGTGCGGTTGGCAACACTGGGGCAACGGGAGCAGCCGGCGCCGCTGGGAACACAGGAGCTACGGGCGCAGTCGGCAATACCGGGGCGACGGGTGCTGTCGGCAACACTGGCGCGACTGGTGCGGTAGGGAACACGGGGGCGACAGGAGCGGTCGGATCGTTCGACCTCGAGGGCGTCCGCTTCGAGGAGCTGCTGGCCGATCCTGGAGCAACTACGGTCACGTCGCTCTACCTGACCCAGAGCGTCATCGGCCTCACGCCGATCTCGTCCGACGACGCCGACGGACCGTGGCACGCCTACGTCGCAAGCGCTATCGTGCCGACCGTAGGGTTCAATACCAACACGGCGGCACGCCCAGATTGGGGCTACAGCTCGGCGTGGCGTGTGCAGACCGGCTCGAGCATCGCAGCGATCCGTTTTTGGACCGGGCAATCCTCGGTCGTGCTCGGATCGGCGGATGACCCAACCGGAAACCTGGCAGCGTTCCGGTACTCGACCGGAGCTGGCGACACGAAGTGGATGTGCTGCGTAAACGATAATGCCGCAGGAGGTACCTGCACCGCCACCTCTGTTACGGTCGCGGCGAGCACGAGCTACACGCTCCGCATCGATTGTGACGGCGTGAATTGCAAGTGCTACGTCAACAAGGCCCTGGAGATCACACAGGCGGTCAACCTTCCGACCGCGACAGTCGCGACGCCGTGGTACTTTGTGCTGACCGCGACTCCGGCCGCGGTGAAGACGGCGAAGTGGGGGCGGCTGGCCCTCACTCACGAGTAGGAGGTAGTGCTAACCGCGGCTTCGGCCGCTCAACCAAAGAGGTGGAAAGAATGGCAAACTTTTTCGCATCGAAAACGATCTGGGGCACCGTGATCCTCGTCCTCGGGTGGATGTCCAATCCCGAGGTGCTGAATGTGCTGCCGCCGAAGGTCGCGGCGATCGTCAGTGGAATCGGGGCGCTCTTGGCGTCGATCGGGTTGCGCCACGCTATCGCGAAGAACGGCCAGGGCAAGTAGGCTCGACAGGCTGACCCATGATCGAGAGCGCCGAGCGGGAGCTGTTTGAGGCGTTCATTTCTCGACTGTGGGGAGAAGACGTGAAGTGGACCACGCGCGTGGACGGAGTGATCGAGCCGCGCGGGTGGGCGAAAGAGTGGTCAGCATGGCTCGCTCGCGCGGAGGTAGCGACACCTGTCACCTATCCTCCTGGGCCGCCGGTGAACAGATGACGCTCACCGCCGCTCTGGCTACCCTGCTCATCATGATGGCGGGAGGGCTCGGGATGTTCTTCTCGCTCGCCAGTGGGAATGGGCTCCGGGTTGGCGTCGCGATCTTCTTCTGGTCGCTCACTCTCGCGGCGTTCATGCGCCTCACGATCCCGCTCGGCCACCCCTACATGCTCGTGGCCCCGCTCGCGGTCGTGGATGCCGGGCTCGCTGTCCTCATCATCGTGGCGGCGCGCGACTGGCGGCGGAGGCCCCGGTGACGCCCTCGCCGTGGCTCGCGCTTGTCCTGTCGGCGGTCGGTGTCGGCAATTCGCTTCTCGCGCTCTACCTACTCCGCCGGGACAAGGGGCGCGAGGGCTTGCGGGCCGAGCTGGGCGAGATCAAGGAAGCGCTCGCGGAGACTGACCGCCGCTGCATCCGGCTCGAGGAGCGAGTCGGGCAGCTACGGGACGCGGACGTGGCGGCGGTCGCGAGAATCGAGAAGCTTGACGGCGGGATGGGTACGCGGCTGGACCTCATCCTCCGCGAGCTCCAGCGCATGGAGCCTCGCCCGTGATGACCCTTCGCTCGCCCGCCCTCGCTGACCAGGTACTGTCGCGCCTCCGCACCATCACCGGGTCCATCCCGACGGTAACGGCGGAGCAGCTCGCGTGGGAGCGGGCGAAAGCCTGCGAGCCGATCGCCGTCACGCGCGCCGGCATCCTTCAGGTGATCCACGCGGATGGCTCCGCGACGGTGGAGCGCGTCTTCGAGGGGTGCCGCCAGACCGGGCCGGGGCCGTGCGTGGTCCGGATGCGGGATCGACCTGGTGCCCATGGTGCGCCTCGCCCGGTGGTGAGCGTGGACGCCCCTGGCGCCGAGGTCGTAAGCGCCGATGCTCCCGGAGGGTGGATTGCGCACGAGGTGACCTTCCCAAATGGCACGCCGAAGGAGTTCTCGATCCTCGTGCGGCGCGAGATCCCCGGGGCCTACAGCCTGGAGCCGACCGAGGCGCGCGAGGGGTGGCTCGACTACCGCACGATCTGGGCGGCGGAGGCGCTCTCGATCGAGGTGCGGATGCCGGCGGGGCCGCGATGGGTGGACTTTGCCGGTTGGTCGGTGTGGCTCGGGACGCGCTGGGATGAGCCCGGGCAGGCGGTACCTGGCGCGGTCGCGGCGGCATGCCGGAAGGCCGCGTGGTCAAGCGGCGCGGACTGGAGTAGGATCCAGATCGACGGGGCCACCCCTGGGTTCTGCTGGCGGCTCCGCTGGGTCATGGACAGGATGGGGGATGGCGCGTGACCGGCGAGGACCTCACCGCGCAAGGCGCCGCCACGACGCTGGTCATGGCCGTGGTCCAGGGGATCAAGCTGGCGATCCGGCGCCGTCCCGGCGCCGACGCCGCGGCCGACGAGGAGCGGGAGCGCACCCTGCTCCGGCTGGCCGCGATCGGATGCGGGCTCCTCGCAGCGCTCCCGCTTTACTGGGGATCGCCGCCGGTGGTCCTGATCGGAGCCGGGGTCCAGCTCGGGGTCTCGGCCCTCGGCGCGTTCGCCGCCGCTTCGATGGCGCGACGTGGCCCGGGCGAGCCCAAAGAGGGGCCAGGCGCGGCCACGTTCGGGGCGACGCTGCCCCCTCTCGGGGAGGGCCAGTGCGATGCCGTGGACGGACTCCGGAGGTGCCGGCGTTACCGTGGGCACGAGGTGTTGCCCGACGGAGACCACGACTTCGGGGCGGCGCCGTGACGCTCGACCAGATCCGCGCCGAGCGCGTGCGGTTCTCGGCTGCCCGGGCGGCCGAAGGGGTGCCGGTGATCTGGGATGAGTGGGTTGACCGGGCCGGGTCGGTTCGCGAGGCGGAACCGCGGGGGTCGAGCGCTCGCGAGGCGTGGGCGGCGTGGCTCGAGCGCGCGGCGCTGGAAGCTAGAGGGCAGCGGTAAGTTGTTGACGGCGCAGGCGCAGACTCTTGGCGTGGCCGATCTGAGGTTATATTATAACCCATGAAAGAACAACAGCCGCGCAGAACCTAGAGAGGAGCGCCCGTGAGCGTCAAAGATCTTCAGCGAGCGCGGAAGTCCGCGTCTGCTACTCATCTTGATCTAGTAATGAGTCTGGAATGTTCGCCATGGCGGAGCCAGTGATTGGGTAGCCGCGGTCCAACAGAGCCTCGCGGTCTGCGAGGTAGAGCATGGTCATGAGCTGATGGGCATCCATTTGTCCGTCAGCGAGCCGGAGCAGAAACGCGGCCGCCTGAGCAGCCTTGCGCTCGTTGAAGACGAAGCGAATCATGCGCGCCTGTCCTTCCTCTTGGCCGTGGCCCGTCGGCGCTTCATCTCGATAGAGCGTTGCTCTGGCGTAACATCACGCCACGCGGCAAGTCCGCCACGCCTTCCTAGCTTCACCGCCGACTGATCCTTCTCCCTCTTCACAGCATCGATAGTATCACAGAGCAGTCTTGTTGACAAAGCGGTCTTTGATGTGCAAGGATGAGAGGCATGACGGTGAATGAATGTATCGCTCTGGCGAGAGCATGCGCAGGCAAGGGCAAGTATCGGATGGGCGGTGGGGCGAACCATCCTGAATCTCCGGTACCATGGGGCGAGGATGGCACTGTAGACTGCTCAGGGTTCTGTTGCTGGGCAGTAGGGCTAGCCAAGTATCAGCCTAAGCTGGTTTGGCTCAAGCGGATCACTGGTGGCTGGTTTTCGACTAATGGCATCTGGTGGGATGCCGTGATGGAGTCTACTGGCCACTTCTCAAGAATCAACAAGCCGAGGCCAGGATGTATCGTCGTATACCCATCAAGCAATCTTGCGAAGACGGCTCCCGATGACTTTAAGTCTGCGGTATCCGACTGTCCGAAGGTAGGGCACGTTGGGCTTGTCACCGTTACGCCACCTGGCTTGCTAGATGTTAACGGGCGCGAATCGATCAGGGTAATCCATGCCTCTTCGCTGAACCAGAAGATGGCGGGGTATGCTATCCGCGAAACAGGAATAGGCATGTTCGAGAAGCGAGCGGCCATATGGGCATGGCCATCGACGCTGGAGAGCTAACCGATGACGTTGACAGCGGAACGGGAGAGGCGCCAGCAGCCGCGGATTCCCGCGTCCGCTCAATGACTAGAGCGAGTTTAAACACAACTGCCCTTGCGCGCGCTTGCTGAATGCGTGAGCGCTATGCTAGGGTCTGAATGGAGGGTGCGCAGATGAAGAAGCTTCTATGCACGCTTGCCATTGTGTCGGCAGGGTGTAGCTTCAAGGTGCGAGATATCGATGGAACGTTCCTGAAGCGTTCCGAGAATGACGTACAGGTTGAGGTGGCGCGCATCCAGGCTCCTGGCACAGCGCCTACTCCTGTAGTGGCGCCAGCGGGATTCCAAGCACCTACATCAACGCCTGCCGTTACGTGGGTGGCGTATGAGCCAGCGCCGGAGCGAGGGATAGAGGCACGGCGGTATCTGGTGCAGGGTGGAGGAGAGGAACCTCGCTTGGCTCATACCCAAGAGGCCGCGGGTTCGAATCCCGCCCCTGCTACCAACATGCGAGAGGCCGAGCCTAGCCGGGAGACAATTGCGCGCGGGGGTGCTGTAGCTGATGGCAGGGCTGTAACCGGCCCCGGTTCGGCGGCTGGACTGTGGTCTTCGGCCTCCACGGCTCTGCTCTACTGCCGAAACCGCGAGCCCGCGGAAGCCTATCACGTCGCCGGATGCCGCTGGGTCGCGAGCGATGCGTGTTGCGGGCTCACTCTCGAGGTTGCGGCCGAGGGGCGACGGCCGTGCCGCACGTGTCGCCCGCTCGCTTCCGGTGTCCGGCCACAAGCCAATGAGCCACAGCTTCGCTAGGGAGGATAGGACAATGACAAGAGACGAGTGGAAGCAAATGTACAGCAAGCCGCCGAGCGTATGGCCGTCGGTTGCGGTGACCCTAGCTCTGATCAGTTCCTTGGTAGCTTGTAAGCTGGTGTTCCCAGGCGGTGGCACTCAGAATCAGACCGTGATTATCAACGTAAGCGGTAGCGGCTCTGACCCATCAGGGAATGCCGACACGTGCAAGGTGGCCGGTGGATTCCAGCCTACGGTGGCTACCGTACCGCCTGCGGATACTGGCGTGACGGTGTTGCTTGGCAATGGGTTCGAGGACGGTGGGTATGTGTACGATGCCGTCGGCTTGATCGGAGTTGTACCGGCTGGCGGTGGATTCGTGTCGCTTCCGGCAGGCGACTATGTGCTGAGGCTTGTCACGATTGGCGGCAAGTGCTCGACCACTCCGAAGCCGGTGAGCGTGTCGTGAAACTCTGCGTAGCGTTGGCGGTGGATGAAAAGGTGCGGGAGGACGAATGGGGCTAGGGCGCTTCATCGGAGGTCTCGCACGCACAGCGGTGGACGTGGCTCTTCTCCCGATCGATGTGGCGGTTGACGTAGCGACGAGCGGGATAAGTACCGTCTTCCGCAAGAAACAGGAGCCGTTCACGTGGTCTAGGCTGAAGGCAATCCGCAAGGATCTGGACTCTCTGCCAGAGAAGATCGAGGAGTAGGATGGAGGCGCTGAAATGGGAACATTGTTGGTTGTGGCGTACGGCATTGGCGTATCGTTGGCGAGTGTAATCATCCTCGGATTTGCGATGGTCGGCATGATGCGCACCGTTCACAGTCTACTGAAGCACAAGACAGGAGGAGATACCGGCGGAATCGGTGTCTGGTTCCCGCACACTGCGCTCCTTGTCATCATGCTCACGCCGATGGCCGTTGCTGGCAGGGAGCCACCGAGTGCGGTTAGCTTGCAGCTAGGCGCTGGTGCGTCGCTTAGCGAAACGGACGCAGTAGTGCCTGTGGCTAGAGCTACGATCGATGCGCCTGTGTACGTGGGCGATAAATCTCCGTTGCGGGTGCACGTGTCGCTCATGCTCCATGGGCAACCTGGTGCGACGGTCAACCCGTCAGATGTCCGCACGTTCCGAGCCGTCGAATTAGAGATTCAAGCAGAGCATACGGTAGGGATCGGACCGAAGGCCCGTACCTATATCATGGGACTCGCGGGAGGCTCTACGCGCCGGGATGCTCAGGGTGTGAAGCCGCGCGAGCGATTCCCGGTATGGGCAGGTGCGGGAGTAGCGGTTGAGCGTCGAGTGGGGAATGAGTTACCTGACCGGCGCTTGACATTCGCGCTAGGATACTCGCAGGTATGCCATGAGAAGGATTTCGGCGTGCCACGTGATATCCTTGTCGGTGGTCACGTGCATATGTTCGATGCTCTAGGTGCCAAGTTCAACATCCTTGGCGATGTGCAGCGCCCACTCTATGGGAGCGGGCGATCGGTGTTCAGAATTGCAACGCTCGTATCTCGCTAGTACAATCGAGGAGCAAAGAAGGAGGCAACTATGGCAAGGAATGCGCTCTCGCAGCGCGAGGTGGCAGATGCAACAGCGGCTCTAGCGGCATTAGCTGAGGCCGAGTCAAGGGTGGGGGCAGCTACCACGATCCTTCAGCGCTATGTCACCGATGGCGTGAAGAAGGTTCAAGCGCTCGAGGCGAAGCTGGTAGCGGTGAGAGCAAGCGTGGAGAAGGAGACAGCCGCGAGCAAGAGTGCCTGGGAGAAGAAGGTCCAAGCAGCCAAGAAGCAGGCGGCGAAGGAAATCCACGCGCTTCAGGCTGCGCACCGAGCAGCTGATGATATCCGTATCCAGAAGATGGCAGCACTCGGTTAGGAGGAGAGAATGGCAAAGGACATGATGACGCCTTCAACGGCGTTGAACGATTTGGAGAACGTCAAGGGGCTTGTGCTCACGGCCGCTGTGGCTGCGCTGAGGCCACTGGTGCCGGACCTCGACGACAAGGCCGCAGTGTTGGAAGCCGAGATTCAGGCAATCGAGAATGAAGGCATGGCAACGATGCGAGCACTCGAGGCTGATGCGACAGCAGAGTTGGCGGACATCGAGCACGGATTCAATGCCGACAGAGCACTCCTTGAAGAGAAGCTTGCCACTGTCCATGGCAAGATCAAGATGGCGCAGGGAATCTCTACCAAGGGCAATGAGATCATTGCGAAGGTGACCAAGGAATGAGTGTTGCGGCAAAGGTCAAGGCTCTAGAGGAGGAAGTTGCGCGACTCAAGGCGCGAGTGGCTTGGCTTGAGGCAAGGCCAACGTTAGTGCCGTACTGTCCAATTCCTGTTTTCCCTGTAGTGCCAACGTATCCGGCATATCCGCACATCACATGGGGCTCAGCGAATATCGAGCCAGGAACAATACTAGCGCTCTATTCCTGACATGACACGGCTGAGGTTTCATCGTGAGTTCGCTCAGGATGAAAGCCAAGACCCAGATAAGGGCCGCGCCGGTCGTGGCCTAGTGCCGGCTTCGCACCCCGGCCAAAGTCTCGCCACCGGCCCCCATCCGGTGTGCAGGCTTACTCCCACCCCACTACCGGCGCGCGCCCACCTTTCCTACTCTTCCGATCCAGCTACCACATCGGCGTTGAATCCGAGTGGATGATTCATAGCCATGTATTGGCTCATGCCTCCTAGAACAAGAGCCGACTCGCAGATTAAACCTCTAGTTCTTACCGGACATGGAACAGGTAGAGCCTGGATCTGATGCTGGCAGCTATCCTGGATTGGGCATGTAGGAATCTGTTCCGGCGATACCGCAGGGAGATGTTCTACTCCAGTCGCAACGGTGCAGGAGAGGACAGGATCCCAAAAGTTACATCGAGTACATGCTGTAGCCCGCATTACGCTCCCGTCATATTCCTGTGGGCAGAGGATAGGGAGTTTCCTCCGTCTGCTTTCGTGATGTGCTATCATTGGCATGCTTCTTCTTTTTTACCTCCTCATCTTTTTGGCCTCTGCTTGCGTCGATTGTCGTCTCGCGGCCGGGGCCACTTTTTTTGGAGCAGACGCGGAGTTCCGCGCTTGCTCAATGAAGCGGACTTCCCTGGTTAGCCATTCGAGTACGCGAGCCTGGAATGGAAACCAGTCAACGTATGGCATTGAGTAGTGACCATCGTGCCAATCGTCCCAATACGGATCTTCGATATCCGGTTCGGTCGTGCATGTAATCTCTAGGCCGGATCGAGTCGCACGCCAGCCATAGCGGTCCTTCTCCACTTCCACTACTCTGAGTGAGCATTCTTCACCGCAGATCGGGCAGTGTAGATCGGTCGGGAGAGTGATCGGCCGTGACTGGTCGAGCATGATCGGTAGGCGTGTCATGTGCTCTTCTTCTGCTTAGGTGCTGCCACATAGAGCCCGCGCTCCTTGCGGACAATCAGTCCAGCCAGTGCGGCTTTGCGGAGCCGTTCCCCAGCAACGTGCTTCTTTACTCCAAGACGCTCAGCCAAGCTAATAGGAGTGGCATGGCCCATGGCCCGCACGATATCGGCGGCAGCCTTCACGACGCTTCCGGTCCGCTCCCAGCGTACCTGCACGGCATGCCGAGCTGATGCGCTTCGCTGCTCAGGCGTGGTGTTGCGGAATCGTGCCTCCCGCCCAAGTCTCCGAAACTCTTCTAAGGTCATATCAGCCATGATAGATAAGTCTCCTATGCCGTCCATTATAGTACGTTGAAGGGAGAATAGCAAGCACTTGACTCTCTACCGGGACGGTGGTATAGTAACGCATCATGAGGAAGAAGATGCTGGCCAAATACGCCGACGAGAGAATCGGACCAGGCGCGGTTGTCATCCGTGATGTTGGACATAGCGAAGGATTGATGACAGTAACCAACGATGCGCGGAAAGCATCCTGAAGCACGATGACAAGTTTGGCCCCGTGTTCGCGGAGGAGGCGGCGTTGCTTGCGCATGCGCTAGACCTCGGATTGCCGCAAGCTCATGCAATGCTCAAGGAGGCGCTGAATGGCAACGGTGCGTAAGCAACAGTCAGCCAGGTCGGTATCGGATGGCATGGACTTTTGCCAAACGCGAATCGCGCCCGGTGGGCTAATGAGGTGTTGCCTCGACACGATTGACACCTTGGAAGTGAAGAAATACGAAGATGAAATCGTGATCGACTGCAAGTACGAAGTTCCTGGTAATGAGAAGATCGTTCTGAGGCAAGGCATCTGGCAGTTTAATCAGAAGGAGTAAGAACATGAGTCGGAACACGGTGCGAGAGCAGAGACGATCAATTAGGGCAATGGCGTCAGGCGCCGACTTGGAGACCGCCGAGTACATGGCGTCGCGGCCAACGGAGAGAGCCTGCGGGAAGCAGCGATACGAGAGCAAGAAGGATACGGAGACGGCGCGCAATCGAGTGATCGCGGATGGGCGAGCGCGGCCGTACAACCTCCGCATCTACGAATGTCCTGAGTGCGGCGGGTGGCACTTGGCTGGGCGCAAGCAAGAGGGTAAGCGCAGAGGATGATTGTCGCGTCACGTACGGTGCGGCTCTTAACCTTTGGCGCGGTAACGGGCTACAGGCGAGATCGGGGAGTGATGCGGTCAGACCGCCGTATGACGGTCCGCCGTGCGTGCGCTAGTTACGAAAGGGGATAGCGTGATCAAGCTGGCTGATGGGGAGCACATCGTAGCTGTGGCGGCTGAGGTTGCGCGCGGTCCTGGTTGGCGCCACGAACCGTTATAGGTATTCATCTATAGCCCGTGCGGAGGATGGCGACAAGCATGCTTGCATCTGGCAGAGCAAACCCAGGCAATGCGCGCCTTGTTTCCGGTATGTGCCAAAGCCCATGAGGAAATGCTCAAGGCAGTGATCGGATTGTGCAACCGGAGGGGCGCATGACAACGAAAGAGGTAGCTAAGCAGGCGAAGATGAGCCAGCAGGCGATTAGCCGATGGGCTCGCATCGGGCTCGTGAAGACCGATAGACGAGGCAACAGAACGATCTTCGGGCCGGAGGCGGCTCAGGAGTGCATTGTCATTGCCAGGATGGTTCGCGCTGGGCTATGGGGCGAGTTTGCTGATTGGCCAGACTCGCGCATGCCAGATGAGGGGCCACCAGCGATCATCAAGCGCGCTTTGACGGTGCTCAGGAGAGACCGCGATATTTGCATGCTGTGTGTTCTCGGCACTACGGTGCATGCCATTGCATGGGGGAGCGAGTCTGGATGGCAATTTGAGAATGACGTTCAAATGTTTTCGATTGTTGTGCTGATCGCAGTGCCTGGAATCTAGATCGCTCATGAGTACGAGAGGCTACTGCGGCATCGTGGCGACGGCTGGAAGCATCGTGCTCTATGACCGAATGGTCCGATGGAGAGAGCTAAGGAAGGTGGCATAGATGGGGGACAAGCGGCGTTTCGATATCGTGGGCAGGTTCATCGCAGCCAACTATCGGAAAGGACGAGTTGCCGATGTGGCTGGTGGCAAGGGATATCTCGCATTGGCGCTCGCGGAGCAAGGGTTTGAGAGCGTGGTGATAGACCCTCGGCCACGTGATAGGAACGCGATGGGCTCTCACCGAGAGAAGAAGGTTGGTCGGATGCGATGCGAGTTCCGGGACCCGCGCAAGTTCGACCTAGCGGTAGGTCTGCACCCTGACGGAGCCACGGAAGCGCTGGCACGGGCTGCGGTGTATCGGCCGGTGGCGATCGTCCCGTGCTGTCATTATTGGGATGGCCCGGAGAGTCACGGGTCGCCCGACATGCCGGAGACGATTCGCAGGCTGTGGCGCAATCTGGGGGTGGCGTGGCGCGAGACATGCTTGCCGATGACTGGTAAGAATCTGGTCATGTGGACACAGGAGAGTAGATGAGCAAGTTCAAGGACAGGTATGTGCTGGCGGAGGGATACCCTCAGTTGTTCTTCGATATGGCCATTGCGATTCATCATACGAATCTTGGCAAAGAAAACGAACCACCAGAGAAGAAGCTGAAGTGGCCGAAGCTGAAGTGGCCAAAAGCATTGAACGATGTGAATCTGCCGCGATATAGGCTGGTACTGGAGCGCATCGATGATGGCGCTGGCTAAGAGAGTGGCTCAGGCGACGAGCCACGGATGGGCACGGCATTCGGCGGTGGTCATGAAGGGCGGCGCGGTTCTATCGATGGCGAGCAATACGCCAAGTGCTCATGCGGAGCAGAGGGCGCTGGATAGGCTATGGGCGAGCAGGCGGCGCGGGGCGCGGGTGCTGAGCGTGCGGGTGAACGCACGGGGCGAGTTCGCGCTGGCCAGGCCGTGCGCTGGCTGCATGGCCTATCTGCGCGCGAACGGCGTCACCACGGTCACCTATACGACGGATGCCGGAGTACTGGAGATGGTTAGGGTGGGGAGAGCGTAGATGAGGAATGCGCTGAGGAAGTTTGCCGAATGGCTGATGAAAGTAACGGAATCAC